>Ga0315296_10001390_pt1 | contig 21150 bp, 19 predicted proteins | sample YL17G14_18_MG_FD_203921 | JGI IMG/M metagenome (GOLD analysis project Ga0315296, IMG submission 203921) | Sediment microbial communities from Yellowstone Lake, YNP, Wyoming, USA - YL17G14_18 | ecosystem: Environmental > Aquatic > Freshwater > Lake > Sediment | place: USA: Wyoming | collected...
TGAAAGCGCTGGCGATACTTCAGCAACGGCGAGCCGCGTTCGAAGGGCACCGCGCTTGCTGCGCAACTTTGCCCAAATCTGGGCCGATAGGCCGGCGGCGAGAGCGCTCGCCCGGGCGTGCGCGGAGTTCCAGCCGCATTTCATCTACGAGCGGTATGCCCTGTTCAGCCGATGCGCCGGCGACATTGCCCGGCGTGCAGGCATTCCCCTCATCATGGAGGTGAACAGCCCCGTGGCGCATCTGGAGCCGCAGCAGGTCAGCCCCATTCTGCGATGGTGGGGCAAGAAGCGGGAGCGGCGCGCGCTCTTGGCTGCTGACGCGTTGGCCACAGTATCGAAGGACCAAGCGGGAAGGCTCGCACGGCTTGGCGTACCTGCTGAACGAATCATTGTGACGCACAATGCGGTGGACCCGGCTGACTTTCAGAACCTCGCCGGGCAACGCGAAGAGGTGCGTGCGCGCTTGCGAGTGCAGGACGACTGCGTGTTTGTCTTGCTCCAGTCGTGGGATGACGCGAGGTCGGTCAACGGCGTCCTGGACACCTTGTCGAAGGCGGCTACTGCTCTAGGTGGTGAAGCCGGCTCCATTTGCCTGCTTTGCGTGGGCGGCGGTCACCTGCTGCCCGAGGTGAAAAGAGGTGTGGGGTCATCCTTTCCACGGGCTGTCTTTACGGATGGCGTTGCTCACGACGAGGTCTATGCTTTCCTGGCAGCCTCAGACGCTGCCCTGATCCCCTGGCATCACTCCTTTACCTCGCCGCTGAAACTCTTCGAGTACATGGCCGCGGGCCTGCCGGTGGTCGCTGCCGATGTGGGCGGCATCGCCGAAGTGCTGCGCCATGGTGAGAACGGGCTTCCGTTTCGCCTGGGTGACGGACCTGCAATGGCACAGGCCATGCTCCAATTGATCCGAGACAGCGACCTGCGCGCCAGGCTCGGGGAAGCAGCGCGGCAGGAGGTGTTCGAGAAGTACACCTGGGAAGCCAACGCTCGCAAGGTGGTGGACCTGGCTCTGGCATTATCTCGGGCAGACGAAACAAAGGAGCAGTGAGGAGGGCGTTGCGGTATTGCGCGCGGCCACGACAGGCCGCGGTTTCGGCAAAGGCGCCTCGTTCCCCAAGGCGTAAGGTTCGCGTGATGACCGTGAGGACGTTTCAGCCCCAATCGCTAGCGATGCTGAAGCAGCAGTTCCGACGCAAGGTTGGGAGGTTGTGTCGCACATGGCGCCTCGTGGCCGGCTGGAACAGACCGGCGGGAACCGCGCTCATGTACCATTCTGTTGGGCCAGCGATCGAGGCGGGCTCACTACCGGCGTACAGGTTCGAGGAGCAACTGGCGTACCTGGCGAAGCATCGGACGGTGATCTCGTTGAAGGAAATAGTGCACTGCCGGCGGGCAGGCCGGCCGTTGCCGGCCAATTGCGCGGCCATCACCTTCGACGACGGGTTTGAGGACAACTACACGCAGGCGCTGCCGACCCTCCTGCGTAATGGGCTTAGCGCCACGATCTTCGTTACAACGGCGTTCGTGGATGGTTCTATTGATATCACGGCTATGTGGCCCGCATACCGGGGGCTGCGCCCGCTCAACTGGAGCCAGGTGCTGGAGATGCGAGCCGCCGGTATGGATATTGGAGCTCACACTGCAACCCACCCTACGCTTGCCGGGCTCAGCCAGTCCGCGGCGTGGAAGGAAATCTACGACTCGAAGCGCTACCTTGAGGATCGCCTGCAAGAGCCCATCACCCTCTTCGCGTACCCCCGCGGGCAGCCGCGCAGTCTGCCGGGGAGATTGAAGCGTCTCGTCCAACAGGCCGGGTTCTCCGCCGCCTGCAGCACCATCTGGGGAGCAGACAATCGCCATACAGACCTGTTCGCCCTGCGGCGACTGAGGGTTGACGTATTTGACACCGCTGAGGATTTCGAGGCGAAATTGCGCGGCGATTGGGATTTTGTTGCGCTGTACCAATGGCTCAAGAGCACAGCAGAGACCACGTAGGGGACCCCGCGCATGACTATCGCCAGCCAGGTGCATCTTCTGTGCTGCCCCGATGACAGGGCGAATCTGGCTGCGGGAGAAGGTTGCCTCGAATGCAGCGGGTGCGGGCGGCAATTCGCCGTGAAGCGCGAACGCGTGGTCGAGTTGCTGCCCACGTCTCCGCCTGAGGTGCTGGACAGTCGTGACATAACGCATGGCTATGCGGACGCGTATGCCGGCCTGTTGTCCCAGCCGCTGGCGCTTGATAAGACAGCCCAGCCGTGGGAAGTGGGTCATTCCCTCGGTCACAGAGTGTTTCTGGCAGAACAGTTGCGCGCGGTGCGCGGGGCGCTGGGCCATGGCCGACTGGCGTGTCTTGCGGACGTTAGCGCCGGCGCGGGAGGACTGACTTTTGCGCTTCGGCACTCAGCCGACGTGGTGCTTCACTGCGACTTGGACGCCGCATCCATATCGGCCGGTTGGCAGCGTGCCGAACGGGAGGGGGCAGAGAACCTATTATTCGTGCGGTGCGACTACCTTCGCTTGCCTTTCCGGGCCCAGGCACTACAGGGCGTAGTGTCCACCGATACTCTCCACCGGGGCCCGACTCATGAGCAGGAAGTGCTGAAGGAAATACGCCGCGTTATGGACCCGCGCGGCGTGGCCGTGGTGGATTTCAAGGCAGTGCGCCGGGTGTACCGCAAGGACCCGCGCCTGCGGTTTTACCGCCCTGACGAGATCCGAGACATATTGCGCGCCGCGGGTTTCCGCCGCTGGCGGCTGCTGCCCTTCGGCTGCCTGCCAACCCGCCTGTTGTTCTCCCGGTACTTGTTTCGCGCGCAGGCCCCCCTGGCCTGGGTTCTTGGGCCTACCCGCTATCTGGGGATCCTGGAAGGCGGACCCGAAGAGGGCGGTGCACCTTGAGACAGATGAACCCAATCCGGGCAGCGCTCGTCAGCAGCGATACCAGCCTGCAAAGCGGGGCCGCTCACTGTCTTCTGCGCTTGGCCATCGGTCTCAGGGACTTGGGCCACGAGCCTGTCCTGCTGCTCTCCGACCTTACAGGCATAGCCGTAGGGGCAAAGCAGGCGGGCATTGAGGTCTATCGCATGAGAGCGCGCAGGCCGGCCCTCAGGCGAGGATGGCGCGGTGTTGCGGAATGGGTAATAAACTTCCCGGGGAGCACGGTCGCTCTGGCCCGGCAGTTGCACCACCTGCGAGTCAGCGTCGTTCACGCTAACGAGTTCATCGAGTTGCAGGCTGGAGTCGCAGCAAGGCTGATGAGGCTACCATGTGTGTATCATGTGCGTTGGTTGTTAGGCACCTCGTTAGCGGAGCGCTGCGTGGCGAGGCTGGTCACCATGCTGAGCGGCGGTCTGATATTTGTCTCTGAGGGGAGTCGGGGGGCATTTGACCGGGCAGCCGGCGTAACGCGGGGGGGTAAGCCAGCGTGGGTAATAGACGATCCCGGCCCCGGGCACGTGGAAACTGATCCGCGCGCCCGCGATGAAGTGAGGATGGAATTCGGTCTGCCAGCCGAAAGCCTGTTGGTGCTTCAGGTCTGCAAACTGACTCCCGATAAGGGACAAGACACATTCCTGGAGGCAGCCGCCAGGGTTGTCTCAAGAATGCCTGAGGCGGCTTTCGTCATCGCGGGCGGCGAAACGCCCGGCCACGAGCAGTATGCGAGTCACCTCGCCGCTCTTGCCTCACAGGAGCCACTGCGCGGAAAGGTTGTTCTGGCAGGCTTCAGGGGGGACATTCCTCGGCTCATGGGTGCGGCGGACCTGGTCGTACATTGCCCGAGCAGAACCGAAGCCTTCGCAGGGGCTGTCGTGGAGGCGATGGCTACGGGGAGGGCCGTTGTCGGTGTGGATATGGGCGGGATAGCGGACCGCGTAGAGAACGAAGTTACGGGGATCCTGGTCAGGCCCGGCGATGTGGAGGAACTTGCGCAGGCGATATTGCGCGTGCTCGGTGACGCCGATCTGCGCATGCGCTTGGGGGCCGCGGCGAGACGGAAGTACGAATCGCGTTACAGCGCCGCAGAGCACGCTGCCGCCGTCAGCGGAGTTTATGCACACTTAATCAAGACAGCCAGGGGTGCGTGATTCCGGCGGTCAGCCACTGCGCATAGGGCCCGAGGATTTCGTGCTAAGGCCCGGTGCCGTGTGTCATCTTGACGGCTCGGACTACAATGTCTCCGGTAAGCAGGGAGGGCCGCCATGCTCGCAGACGCGCAAGCAGGCCTGACCCGCTGACCCGGACGATGCATAGGCCGTAGGTGCCCAGCAACGACCGCAGCGCGCCAAGCGTGAAGTAGTGGATGTGGCCGCCGTCCCAGCCGTAGGAGCGCCAGTCCGACACCGGAGATGTGGCCGGAAGGAAACCGAGCAGCAGTGCGATGCGATGCTTCAAGTACGCGATATTCTGGATCTCAAGCACGAGTTCTCCGCCTGCGCGAAGCACGCGCGCCATTTCACTCACTGCGAAGTAAACGTCGTACACGTGATCAAGCACTGCTATGCAGCAAAGCGAGTCGAAGTATTCCTGGTCGAAGGGCAGTGGATTGGCTATGTCGTGCTGGCGCAGCACGACGCGCTTATCAGGAAATCTGTCCCGCAGCGTTTTTTCAGCCGGCACCAGGCGGCCCGCAACGATGTCAACGCCGTAAAGTTCCCGGTAATTGCCGGCGCACCGCGCCAGCAGCGAGCCGCTCCCGCAGCCAACATCGAGGATCCTTTCGCCGCCGGATAGCATGGCACACGTGACCTCTTCGCGATGAACGTCCCAGCGCTTCAACAGCCTCCTCAGCCAGCCAAGCGAAAGGCGAAGAGGCATGGCCGCCCCGGTGTACTGCTTCTCGTGCAGCGACTTGCTGTCCAGGCTCTGCTTGTTCATGCGTAGGGCCTCTGTGCGCCCCCGCGGGCACAACAGGATACACAGTGGCTGTGCCTGGTTTTTCCGCAACGCAAGCCAAAACCCCTCTGGCAGTGTGTGTCGGAGGTATCGGGGCTCGGCTACGTCAGAGTAGGGAAGATGCCGCAGTGTCCCGAAGAAACGGCACCGGTTGATGAAAGGCGAGCGAGACAACACACGCGGCCCGAAAGTGGGCGTTATCCTGTGCACCTTCAACGAGGCAGGCAACCTGCCTGTGATAGTGCCGGAGATACTGTCCAAAGGCGAGCAGTTCCGCGTTATCGTAGTGGATGACAATTCGCCGGACGGTACGGGCCGGGTTGCCGGGGAATTGGCGGCGCGGGAGCGGCGGGTCAGCGTGGTTCATCGTCCGGGTCGGCTGGGCCTGGGGACCGCGTACCTGGCGGGATTCGCGGCTGCCCTGGAGCGGGGGATGGACGTTGGCATAACCATGGATGCAGACCTCTCGCATAACCCGGACCTGCTGCCCCAAATGGTAGGCCTCATCAGGCGCTATGACATCGTGGTGGGCTCGCGGCTGGCGGAGGGAGGCGGGCTGGAGGGTCTGGGTCAGGTCAGGCGCCTGTTCAGCCTGGCGGCGAACGTGTACCTGCGCGCGGTGCTGAGCATGCACGCCAGCGATTTCACCAGCGGATACAGGGCCTACTCGCGGCGTGCGATGGAAGCACTCCTGAAGCAGCCGATACGCGGGCGAGGGCACTCGGTCTTACCCGAGCTTCTCTTCAGGGCGAAGAGGCTTGGGTTTCGCATTGGGGAGATACCGATCCGCTTCCGGCGCAGGCACCTGGGCAAGTCGAAGGTGGGATTCAAGGCCATCGGGGAGTCCCTGCTGGTGCCGTGGCGCGTCAGGTTCGCGTGCAGGCGCGAGCCTCAGGGCGGCGATTCGCAGTAGTTGTGCGCACGGGTCGGTTTCCGCCGCCTGTGCTGCCGGAGAGCAGACGCTCGTACAGGGCTGCGTACCGCTTGGGCATGGGCTTCCCAGGTCAGGCCCTTGTCCAGAATCACCTGCCGCGCCGCCCGGCGGATTGAAGACCGATCAGGAGCACTCCCCGCAAGGTCTTTCGATCCTCGCCGGAGAGCACGCCCAGCAGCATCGCCGATGCTACCAGGACTGTTGCGGCTGCTAGTGCGGCAGCCGCAAGGGTGGGCCAGTCTGTCGCATAGCGGCCCGCGTACCAGGCCACGCCAAAGGTAAGGCCCGCGCACAGCCCGGGTGCGCCGAAAACCTGCCACATCCTCTTAACTCTCACGAGTTCTGGCAGGCGCTTGCGGACGCTCAGAAAAAACAGCGGTGTCGCCACGAGGGGCCCGGCAAGGACTGCGAGAGCCGTTCCGTAGATTCCCCAAACCTTGGTGAATGGGTACAGCAGAGCCGCGACGACACAACCGGCTGTCACCTGGTAGAACGCGTCAAGCTGAGGCTCACCTACCGCCTGGGTGACGTAGGAGAGGCCCACAGGAGCCGCATGAATTGCTCTTGCGACCGCCAGGCACGCCAGGACCGCCCATCCTAAGCGTGCAAAGTCGCGCCCCATCCAAACCTCCAGAAAGGGACGCGCTAGCCCGGCCGTCACTGCGCCGACGCCTAGAGCCACCAGAGCAAGAATCCTGGCCGCGCGCACATAAGTCTGGACGACTGTCTGGGCCTCAGTTGCCGCAGCCATTCCGCTGACCAGAGGCAAGAGGACTACGCCCAACTGGATGGCAGGCGCGCTGACGTGAGCGCTTATCTGTGCGGGGACCTGGTACACGCCCATGACCGCCGCACCAAGCATTGCCCCGATCACCAGCCGGTCGGCCTGGTACACTGCCTGAAAAACCAATCTCGACACCAGTGTGAACCTGCCAAAGCCGATTAGCCGCCGCAGGCGCTGCCGGTCCCATCTGGGCCTCAGTGCTGCAATCGGAACCACGGACCGACAGGCAAGAATGGCAGCGAACAGAGATAAGGCCCTGATCACAAACTGCGCCATAACCGCTTCCACGAGTCCGTACCCGAGGTACAGAAGCCCTACGGTCGCGACCGTGGCCCCAATGTTGTTTGCGACGGCGATCCGCCCGGTGACGCCGAACCTTCCCGCGCCCTGCAGGAACGCCCCGCAGCCAACCAGCAGCATGTGTATGAAGAAGCCTGCTGCGGCTATTCTGAAGGAGACGATTGCCGCATGGCTGAGTGCTTCCGATGCGTGGATGACGTGGCGGACAAGCGGGCCTGAGATAGCCCCGAGCACGCAGCCGCCAAGGCCCGCTGCCATGACGTAGGCACCCGCGGCGGTACCGGCGACCGCCAGCACCTCGTCTTGTTCGGCACGTCGCATATGCTCGCCTATGAACTTCATGATTGCGTCGCGAAGACCAAGGTCCAGCAGGGCCAGGTAGCCCATGAAAAGCATGGCCAGCGCCAGGATGCCGAAACCCTCGTCCCCCAACTTCTTGAACAGGTAGGGGACTGCCAGGAGACTCACCAGCATCGGCAGGAACCACGAGGCCAAGCTGTAGAGGGCATTCCGGGTCGTGGTTACGCTCAGCCTCTCCCCGCCGGGCCCAGGACCCCCACCCTCAGTGTCCAAGGCTGCCTCCTGCCATTCTCGTGGCTTGGGCATAGGCCAGGAGGGTTCGAGAGGTCACGCTCTGCCACGAATACCAGCGGGAGACCTGTCTGGCGCCCGAACTGAGGTGTGCCCTCAGGGCCGGGCTATCCAGCAGGAGCGCCATCGCACTCGCCAAAGCCCTCGCGTTGCCGGGCGGCACCAACAGCGCATTCACTCGGTCCCTCATGAAGGCGTTCTGCCGTTTCCCGCTCGTTACGACCGGCATGCCCAACGTCAGCGCGAGGGCGAGACTGGATCTGCCCAGCGTGTTCCTTCGAAAAGGCAGAACGGCGCAATCGCTGGCCAAGAAATACCGGACGACCTGCTCCTGCGAAACGTATCCCGTCCACATCACTGCTTTCTCCCCCAGGGCGGCGGCCGATTCGGTGGCCGCCCTCTGCGCCCGCCTGTCAGCGCCTGTCGCCTTATTCCAATCAGGTTGATCGGCGCCTATCATCAACACCTTCACGTTCCGGCGCGAACCTCTCAGCATGGCTGCCGCCCGCATTAGCGTTGCCACATCGCGCGAAGCATCCACCTGTCCGAAGTGCGCCACGTAATTCGCCTCCTCCAGCCCGAGAACCTCTCGCATTTGTGGCACGAGGAGCGGATCGTAGGTCTGGTGACCCGGGTCAACATTCACCCCCACCGGCACCAAGTAAGCCCCGAATCCCCTATGCGGCCTGAGTGCCTTCAGGATCCGCAGATAAAAAGGGTCGTGCGTCGTGACTACGTCGCTCGATGTTATCAGCCGGAGGCTGTTCAGCCGGGTCCGCCATGTGACGCCCTTCAAGAGGTCCAGGCTGAAAAACGTCACGACTACAGGGCAGGCTACAGAGCGCTTGAGCAGCACTGGCAACTCGTAGTCATTTACGTGCCTGGAGCAGGGGTATACCACATGGACCACGTGCGGCTGTATCTTACTCAACGCATCTACGAAGCCTTGCGCCCCCCCGCCACCTGTCGCGCGGAGTCGCCAGTCGCCGACAATCGGCCAGAGCCTGAACCCATCCGGCATGCCAGTGGCGTCAAAGCCAGCCCATTCTTTGGAGGTGATGACGTGCACTTCCAGCCCCGCCTGAGCCAGATGCTTGCTCAGGTTGTATACGAAGTCTGCGCCGCCATCGTTTGAGGGCGGAAAAGTACCGAATACCAGAGCCACGCGCCTCAGGCCGGCAGGCAGCGCGACGGCCATCTCATTCCCCAGGGGCTGCTGCGGTGTCGCCAACTCTGCCTCTCAGCCGGTACGGTTTCCTGGCAATTGACACGAGACAGTCGCCGAGCCCCACAGCGTCAACCAGCCGCAACACCGGGGCGGAGACTATCCGCCAGAACAGATCCGACTTGTATTCGAGGACGGATTCCCCCTTGGTGCAGTTGAGAACCGTCCTGGCTGAAATCGTGGCCCAATAGTCCGGGCTGCGTGTCCTGATTCGGACAACGCGGAAACCGGCCGCTTCCAGCAGGCGCCGCAACGTGCGAGCCTCGAGGAACTGCAGGTGGTAGGGCACATGGAAGCCGGCCCAGAATCGGCCGAAGATCCTGCGGAGCAGACCGCCGAAATTCGGGCACGACACCCACAGAAGGCCGCCGGGGCTCAGAATGCGGTACGCTTCCCTCAGATCCCCGGCGGGATCACCCGTGTGCTCTAGCACCTGCGACATTACCACCGTGTCGTAAACATTGCTGGGTAGGCAAGCGCTGTGCAGGTCGGCGCATCGCACCGCAAGCCCTTGGCCTCGGGCCACTTCAGCCGCTTGTGGGTTAGGCTCGAGGCCCTCGACTTCCAGGCCGCGGTCCCTGAGAATCTTCATGCCGTGGCCGTGCATGCACCCCACATCGAGGATGCGGCCTTCCGCCGGTGCAGAATCGTACCACACGTTGCCGCTGTACGCAGCCCAGAGTCGCCGTAGGGGGCCCCCGCGAAGCCAGCGAAAGGGGCTGTGACGGACGCCGTCCCGGGCGGAATAGGTTGCAGCGTACAAAGCAGACAGCGCGTCACGCGTCGGCCTGGGGCTCAGATACACCAGGCCGCATCGGCAACATTTTCGGACAGGGAACATCTGAGGAAGGCCGAAGCGGTAGTCGCGCGCCAGCAACAGGGTGGCCGCGTCCTCGCTTCCACACAGAGCGCACCCGGCCGGCTCTGTGGCGACACGGGCTGAGCCGTCGTACTCCTGCCCCAGTGTGAGCCCAGGTGTCCGGCCTGCCCGGACGCACAGCACCAGAACCGGCCCGAGCACGAAAAGCATCCTGTTTCCATTCACATTATAACTGAACTGGGCAGTCAGGAACCAGGCAAGCAGCAGGGTCGCCACCGCCCCCAGCGCTGCGGGTGCTCGCCGCTCTGCGCCGCCCGGCCACGCTCGCATAGTTCCTCGTGCGCACTGCGCGGCCAGTGCTGCGAGGAGAGCAAGCCCCAAGAGCCCCAGTTCCGCGGCCACCTCCAACTCAAAGTTGTGCGGGTAGTTGATACCCGTGAGCGCCGGAAAGCCTTCGCTTCCTACCCCGGCCACAGGGTGCTGGCTGAAAAGCACGATAGCAGTGTGGTAGAACTTTATGCGGTTTGTGAGGGACGGGTCGCGACCCAGCGACAGCGTGCGCGCTACCGCGATCAGGCCGCCGCCAGCCCGAGGTAGAATGCAGGGCCGCCAGTAGATGAGAATGCCGCAGAGTACGGCGGCTATCCCAATTGCGGCCTGCCGCCTGCAACGCTTCGCCGACAGAGCAGGCACTATTAGGCCGACCGAGATCAGCGCCCCGACTCCCAGCGCCGCTCGCGAGGCGGATTCGAGCACCGCTACGACCGCTAGAGCGATACCACAGGCCAGCAGACCGGTCCGCCAGCCCCAGGTCGACTCCACCAGAAGCGCCAGGCAGGCAACCAGGAGCGCGAGCGCGCCTCGCCCGTACAGTATGTATGTCTCCCCAAAAGCCGCCCCTTGATCATAGGCGTTCTCTCCACCCCACCAGAAGCGCAGCAGCCCCATACCGCAAACCGCAGCCCCAATGACTACAGTACAGACCACGAAGCGGCGAAGCCTTCCCCTGTCCGCAGACAAAGTCAATGCGGCCGCCGCTCCGAGAACAACTGCTGCCCATACCTTTAGCGCCTTGGCTAGACCCTGTGCCGCAGCGGGAGACCAAGCAACACTGAGAACGAGCAAAGCACCTATCAGGATTCCTGGCAGAAGAGCGACCACAGATCTCTTGTCCAAAGAGGGGTGCCGTCTAAAGAGAATCCAGGCCAGCCCTATGCCAGTGCACGCAAAAATCGGATAGACAACCTTCAGCCCCCCCAGTGCGACGTTCTCAAAGTTGCCGGAGAAGACCAGCAGCCCAAGGCCGACCTCAGGCGCAACCAGCGCCACCAGGCCTAGAGCAGCAACGACAACCGGGGTCACACCCTCCTCCTCTGAGCACTAGCGCCCCCGCCCGTCAACCCGTACGGATACGGCAGAATCGCCGAGCATGCCAGTGACTGCGAAAAACAACCACCAAGACCGGCCGTATCCCTCGGCGGCCCTGTCTCAACGGATTCTACCTGCGGCGAAGCGCGCCTGTCAACCCAGTGTACCCGGACCCCTGCGCAAGACCTGAGGCCCACCTCAGCCCTATGGGCGATGCCGGACAGGCCCTGGCCGGGCGTCTGCGTCCAGAGGCTTCCACGACAGTCTAGCTTGGGAGCTGCTAGCGCAGGAGCCGCGCGCAGTCCGTCGAATATCCTTTGAGAAGTAGTCTGCGATGGCCGGAGATGGTATGCAGCAGTTCCGAGTCCCCGGCTGGCGGCGACTACAGTGCACACGCGGCTGCTGCGCCAGTAAGGCACCGCGTATCGTGCGACACTGCGGCACGCGGTGCGGGCTGCACATCGGAGCCCGCCTCTATGCGGCGGGCGCAGGAATGCTTCGCTTACGGACGAAGCCATGTGGCGTCAGGCAGCCGGGACCGGAGCGGCTTGCGGATGGACAAGGGACAGCACAGTGCAGGGCTGAGCGTCAGGCCGGGTCAGGACGTTGCCAGCGAGCTGGAAACGGCGCGGAGATTTGTCGAACATCTGTCTGAAAGGCGATGCACGGACTACCTTCCCGATGAAGTGTACACAAGAGTCATCCGTGGCCTTTGCCTGCCCGCTGCGCCGCTCAGAATCCTTGACATCGGGTGTGGGATAGGAAACTGGGCGCGCCGCTTTGCTGCTCTTGGACATGCCGTTTGGGCCGTTGACATCAGTCCAGAGGCGATCGATTACGGGAAGCGCACGGCCCCGAACACCACAGGGCGTATCGAATGGATAGTAGCCGACCTCTCGGCGATGGACAGCCTCGTAATCCCCAAAGTGGACCTTGCTTTCGGTGGTGGCATTCTGCACCACATTTCCTATGCGGCCACCGCGGAGCTCGCGTCAAAGCTCGCTCGGATGCTGGTTCCGAATGGCCGGGCGGCTTTCATGGAGTGGAATGTCCTGTCGCCGACGAACATCGTCCGCTCTGTGCTCCGACACTGGAGAGCGGATACCGGCCTGTCCAGCAACGAGCGGCCCATTTCGCCCATCACCACCAGTCGCATATTCGGCGCACTCGGATACGCGCTGGAGGATATGTACGCCATAAGCCCGTTCGAAGAAACCACAGGGAGGCTGCCCACTGTGAGGGGTGCCTTCACCTGGTGCGCGGAGAGGCTCCTCCGGCGCCTGCCCTGGCAGAAGATAGACCGCCGCCTGGCGTGGGGCAGCCATTTTGTGGCATGCTTCCGAATTGCCTCCTGATGGCCGCTCCACGACCGGTGCAGGAGCGCAACATGGGGCCTCAAGCCTTTGCCTGGGGGTTAGCCTCCCAGGCTACGAACCTCGGAGGGGAAGTCCTTGAACACGGTTCGAGAGGAACTGCGGCAGCAGGCGGCCGTGCTTGAGGCGGTGGGCCCGCATAAGATCGTTCAGTTGCTTTTCGTGATTTTCGTGAGTACGCTATTGTCGTGGGGCGCTGCGGCATCCGGGGCTTGGCGCGTGGCGCGCAGTGCGGAAGCACTGGCCGTGGCCATCAAGAACCACGCCATTTTGTGCCCGAACATGCTGGCGAAGAACCAGAATACTGCGGTGGCGACCAGCGCGGCCTGCAGGCCGATCATCATGAACCTTGATGAGCCTTTCGTCTGGGCAGAGAATCGAAACGCGTCCCTGAGGGAAAGCGCGAAGATGGCGAGAAATGCCAGCAGCCCGGGGATACCCAGTTCCGCTGCGACCTCAAGGTAAGAGTTGTGGGCGTACAATCCGCGAGGAGTAATCCTGGTTATGTTGCCGGCCCCCACGCCGAACATGGGGTAGTCATGCACGGCTTGGACCGCCGCGCGCCAGGCGTCAACCCGCCACTGCACCGAGGGATCAGATCTCAGCGTTGAGACCCCAGTGACCCGCCTGATGTAGGCTTCGGGCGCTACTATTGCGCCGATGAGAAGGGCAGCGACGAGCATCAGAAGCGCTACAAGGCGTCCCCTGGGCGCCCTGAGTACGACCCAGACTGCTCCGGCGATGACGGCGAGGAAGGCGGCCCGTGAATAGCTGAGGACGAGAGCGGCTGCCGACGGCGCTGCGGCAGCCGCCCAGGCCCACTTTCTCCTCCTCCCGAGCAGGCCGGCCAGGCAGATAGGCAGGGCGACAACGCTTCCATAGGCGTAGAAGTTCGGTTCGCCCATCAAGCCGGTTATGCGGACCTCCTGCAGTGGCACCATTTGCCCTCCACGCTGCTCGGCCACGTAAACGGTCCGCCCTCCACGCATGGGGGTGCGGGTGACCGCTTCGGGGAGCCCGATAGCCTGGGCGAACACGATTCCCCCGATCAAGGCTATGAGCAGGCGCGGCGCCGCGGCGGGCTTTCGTGCGAAAGTGAAGGTGAGAAACCAGAATATCAGCACGGCAGAGAACGGCTTGATCGCGTTAACAATACGCTCCTGTCCAAGAGGGCTCATCGCGATGGAGGCCGCAGCCCAGATGAGCATTCCGAGGAGCAGCCAGAACTGCGCGGGCAGCTCTTTCAGCCGAGGGGCCAACCTCTCCGGCCTTGGAATCATGAGCCCAAGCAGAAGAAAAGCGCTGACGAATTCGAGCGAGGTCAACTTGAGGCCGGGAAGCACTTCGCTGGCGGCCAGATGGTAGCAGGGCAGTCCGGCTGCCACGAAAACGAATGCGGCCGCTGGCCGCGCTGCGGCGAGGAAGCAAATGCAGCCAACCACGATAATGGCGACGCTGACTGCAAGGGGCAGAAGCGCAAACGCAGCGGCCGCGATGAGCCCCGCGCACGCCGCTGCCAGTATCGCCTTGGGACCGGCACTGCGGCCAGCCGCCGGACGCTGCTTTATGGATGTAGCGCCGCTCATTCTCAGCGGAAAGCCTTCCACTGGCTACCGCGCCAGGACCATGAGACAGTATCCGCCCAGTAGCGGGGCTGAAATATCGGGATTGAGCCTGTCCATCATTCTTCTCAGCTGTCTTGCTGGACCGAAGAACGCTTTGTGGTCCCGCCGCAGGTCTTGCAAGAAGGACCGAAGCCCGTTCCGCTTTCCTGACGGGCGCAACTCGACCGCCCGGGGCGAGATCTCGCAGGCGGCGAGAGAAATCCTTCCGCTCGATTCCACTTTCGGCGGAGTGGGTGTGCCATCCTGCCACGGTTAGCGGCGTGGGTGCGATGGGCAGCCCGACTCAGGCAGGCGCGGCGCGGGTCAACCAGGAGGAGCCAGCCCACAAGAAGAGAAGTCCAGACCAGAGGGGTCAGCATGCCCGCAGGCGCGCGGGAAACGCCAGCAAGTCTTCGCGAGGAGGCATGATGCGTGCGCGCGGTCTGATTCTCATTTCTATCATTGGTTTGCTGGTGGCGCAGGGCTGTCAACGGCGGCCCGGAAAGCCTGCTGGGCCGCCTGCGCCCGGCGCTGCTGGCGGCAGAGCGGGCCTGCCGGTCTCTGCGAGGGAAGTGGGTGCCACGGGGGTGCAGAATACTGCTCCCAGCGTTGACTACAACTTGGGGGTCACTTTCGGCAAGGAACTGCTGCTGGTAGGGTTCAATGTGTCTCCCTCCCCGATGTCGAAAGGCGAGCCAGCGACGATTGAGGCGGTGTGGAAATGCCTGGCAAAGCCAAGCCGTAACTGGACGACATGGACTCATCTTAACTTCCTGGGATCGCCGCCGAACCGCTATAACGGCGATCATCCGCCGAGCACCCCGACGAGCCGCTGGGAGCCAGGCAAGTTCTACGTAGATCCGTTCACGTTTGTGCTGCCGGAAGCGTACAAGGGCGGCGCGTACCAGGTGTCTATCGGCCTGTACGGCATGCCGCGCAATTGGACGAAGGAGAAGCCGTTTCTCTACCTGCCAGAGACGATTGTCGCGGGCGGGCAGCGAGTGGCGGAGGTCGGCGTCGGATACTCCGGTGCGGAGGAGCAGCCGGCTATGCGCGCTGAGAGCAAGGAGCCTCGCGTGGCTGAGAAGCTGTCGGTTGCGTTTGGGGACGAGATGGTGCTGGTTGGCTATAACGTCCAGCCGAGCCCGGTACAGAAAGGGGATCCCGCGACGCTGGAGATCGTGTGGAAATGCCTGACCAGGCCGAGCCGTGACTGGACGGTGTGGACTCATATAGGGCCGTCACAGATGATAAACAGAGACCACCGGCCCGCCCTCCCGATAGCCCTGTGGAAACCCGGGAAGTACTACCGGGACAAGGTGTCGTTCACAGTTCCTCCGGACAAGAAGCCCGGGCAGTACCCTGTTTCGATAGGGCTGTATGCTGGCGCGGGTGAAGGCCAGCCGACACTTCTGCTGCCGGAGAAAGTGCTCGAAGGTGGCAAGCGCCAGGGCGTGATCGAGGTTGGGTTCTCCGCAGGCAGGTAAGGTAAGCAACGCCAAGCCGCGGCTTGACACTGAGGGATGGCGGGAGTTGTGACATGAAGAGCCTTTTGCTTCGAGCGATAGTTTCGCTGGCCCTGCTGAAGGCGGTCCTCGTCTTGCCGGCTCGTGCGGCTGAGCCCGACTATGTGCTGGCACCCGAGGACTCCATCAGCGTGATAGTGCTGCGGCATTCCGAGCTGAACGTGTCGGCGCTGATTCCACCTGACGGCAAGATCGTGATGCCGATAGCGGGTGAAATCGTCGCGGCCGGCAAGACACGCTCGCAGTTGGCAAAGGACATAGCCGACGGCCTTCGCGGCCGCGTGGCCGACCCGGAAGTCAGCGTGATGCTGGACACTCCACGCATCATCCGGGTGTATGTCCTCTGGGCCGGCCTGGCGCCAGCCGTACGCCCCGACTTAGCCCCGCAAAAAACGGCGCCGATGCCGCCGGGCGTGTTCGATCTGAAGCCCGGTTGGCGCGTCACCGAACTGCTGGCGGCTGCTGGGGGGCTGAGCGCCGCTCCCGAGCACGCGGCAGCACGACTGGCGAGGCAGGATGGCAGAGTCCTGGAGATTGACCTTGTGAAGGTCCTGGCAACTCCGAATGCGCCGGAGAATGTCAAGGTCGAGCCGGGAGACCTGCTGGCGGTGCTGCCATCGGCGGCTGCCGGGGCCTACGTCATCGGGCGGGTTGGCAAGCCAGGATTCTTTCGACTCGGCCCCGGCGCAGGAGTGGCCGAGGCGATTCGCAGTGCAGGCGGAGCACAAGCAGGCATAGAACTAACCCATGTGCAAGTTTATCATGCCGACGGCACGCACGAAATCGTGGACGTGCAGAAAGCCTACTCGGAGCAGGACCCTTCGCTGGACAAGCCCCTTCGAGGCGGTGACGCGATTTTCGTGCCGTAGACGCTAGAGCGGTACAGTGGCAATCACCCAGGTTACAGAGCCCACCGAGGAAGGTTTCGACGCCAGGCGCTTCTTCGACCACGCGCTGGAAATGGCGCGGCGCAGGCGGTCCATCATGCTGGCGGTTTTCGCGGCGGCGCTGGTGGGTGGGGTTGCCGTGGTTCTGCTGCGGCCGGATGTCTACCGCGCGGAAACGTTCCTCGCTGTAGCGCAGCCTGCCCAGCGCGCTGATACGGGCGGGGGAGAGGTGCCCGTGGTGAGTGATGTGATTAGCGCGACGGCAACGCGTTCGGTGGCCACCCACATAGCCATCATGAAGACGCCGGCTGTCCAGAACGGCGCGTACGAGTACTTGCCCCGTCGCTTTCATGACCTACTGAAGCCGGGCCGCAGCATCTGGCAGGGAAGACCCTCGATCTCTATGCAACCACTGGACGTAGGCACGCTTAGAGCCGACGTAATTAAGATTTCAGTCAGCTGGCGCGATCCCGAGGCGGCCGCTGCTCTCGCCAATGCCATCGCGCAGCGGCATATACGCTTCACCCGGGAGTTCAATCGCGATATCACGCTGTCCGCGCTGCCATACCTGGAGACAGAACTGACCGAGGCGCGGAGGAAGGTCGAAGAAGCGGAGCGGGCACTTCTGACAGAGCAGAGGAACAGCCAGCTGTTCAATGCGGAGGAGCAGATTAGAACCAAGACTGCGGCGGCAGGCGAGGCTGAGAAGGCTGCCGACCAAGCGGCGCTTGAGCAGAAGGCTGCGCAGGCGCAACTTGCGAACCTGAAGGCGGCGATCGCGCGCGAGCCGGCGATGCGGACCTCGTCCGAGACTGATGCAACAAACCCTGTGACCGATAAGCTTCGTGCATCCGTGGCCGAGATGAAAGTGCGGCGTTCGGCGCTGCTCACGGACTACTCGGTGGATAGCCCGGAGGTTCGGCAGGTGGATCGCCAGATCTCCGCAGCCGAGGACATCCTCGCCAAGGAGAAGCCGACTGTCACGACGTCTGAGGAGAAGTCACTGAACGCGGTGCGTGAGGAACTGCGGCAGGAACTGGCCCGGATCGAGGCGTCTGCGGCGGCGGCCGCGGCTCGCGAGCGCGAAAACAGGGCGCTTTACCAGAGGTACGTGAAGGAATTGCACGACCTGAATGCCGCCCAGGCGAGGCTGCTGGAGTACAATACGTCGGCGGAGTTGGTGCGCGAGTACTACCGGGTTCTGCGCGAGAAATCGCAGAGCCTGACCATGAGAGCCCAGGCCCGGCTGCCAGACATAAGCATTCTTTCTGAGGCCGAGGTGCCGAATGAGCCTGAGGGCCCGCATAAGGCGGTTCAGGTTCTCTTCGTGCTTTTCGTTAGCGCTTTCTTGTCATACGGGGCCGCACTGGTGGCCGAGATGTTGAGCCCGAAGCTTTGCCCGGTAGAGGCTACGCCTATGGTCTCGGCTGAGTGACCACCCTTATGGTTGCTCGCGGGGAGCGCCCCAGCGGCTCCGGCCACGAGCCGTGCGTGCATTGGCAAAGGATGTACCTTGTGGTCGCGGCCGGCGATGCGCCCGCAGCGGCCATGCGTTTCTTTGGCTGACGCAGTAGCAGAAATCTGCCCCGGCTCCGGAATTCTCATTCACACGCTCGCCACCCTGCGGAAGGTCAGCGCGGTAATAATCGCGGAAAGCTTGCTCAGCCCTTGCTGTATCGGGATGCGCAACGGCCTGGGCAATAGATCGGTGGCCCGGAACAGGCCGTGGTAGAAAGTCAGCAGGGCGTACTGCGGACTGGGTGCCCCGAGGTGCCTTCTCGTGATCTCCCTGGCAGCGGCGGCAAAGCCTGTCGTCGCTCCGCCCTTCTGGGCGGGGTGAATCCTGAATCCGGCTATTATGTCATCGATGGGCAGTACGTTGTACTTGCGCGCCATGCAAACAAACAGGTCCCAGTCGAAGGCGTAATGAAACGTGATGTCGCATCGGCAGTCTTCTACCACATGTCGGCGGAAGAAAGTAGATGGTTGTATGAGAGAGTTGGTGTATCTCAGATGCTTATAGCATGCTCGGCTCTTCCTCCAATGAGCAGCCGAGTAAAGCCAGCGGCCATTCTGGTGCATGTAGATACCGTCCCCTGCTACAATGTCGGCAGCGGGATAGGCGCGGAAGGCCTCGACGACTTTCTCCACGGCGTCGGATGCAACGTAGATGTCGTCCGAGTTGATCCACGTCACGATCTCCCCCCGCGCCATGTCGAATCCCTTGTTGATGGCGTCCGCTGCCCCCTTGTCCGGCTCGGACAGCCAGCGCATGTTATAGGTGCCTTCATGCTTGCGTATCACATCCAGCGTTGCGTCGGTGGAGCCGCCGTCAACGATGATGTGCTCTATGTTGGGGTAGGTCTGGTTCCTGATGGAGAGTATCGTCTGTTCGATGAAAGCGCCCTGGTTGTAAGACGGGGTGACGATGGAGACAAGCGGTTGCTCGACGATTCGTCGGCATTCCATTTGGCATCCCTCACATGTTTGTTGCGAACCGTCCTATGTGCCACACGCGGGATGAAACAGTCCCCTGAAACGGACGCCACTCTTGGAAACAGCGGATAACGGGGACGTTCGACTCAGCTGCGCATGCACTGATAAGGCCGTCGCATCTCCCTGATGACCTATACACCAGCCACGGCATGGAAGATCCCCTGTTACCCACCGCAGCCGTGGGCGACTTTCTCAAGTTGTGTGCGCTGACTCTCGGCGTGGCAACGCCCGCACGAAAAACGGGGGCCGCTCTGGCACAAAGCTTAGCGCTCTGTGAGCATGCGGTGCAGGATAGAGCGAACATGGTCGCGGTCCTTCGTTGAGAAATACCAGTCAACGGTGCGGTGAAGCCCGTCCACGAACTTCACCTTCGGCTCGCAGCCGAGGAGCCGTTTCGCAAGTCGGTTGTCCGCCACCCGGTTGAGAGGGCCTGTGGGCATATCGGGGCGTAGCTTTATCTCGGCCTTGTGGCCCGTGTAGCAAAGCACCTCCTGAACCGCGTCTATCACTCGCACGCGCTCCATGGTCCCCAGGTTGAGGGCCGTCCCATCCTCTATCCTTTCCGCAGCAAGGATGGTGCCCTCCACTATGTCGTCCACATAAGTCCAGTTGCGGATCTGCTCCCCTGTTCCCCATACCTCGAACGGGTCCTCACCAACGAAAGCGCGTGCGATCATTGCGATGACTGCGTGGTTCTCCACTCCCCGGGGCCCGTAAACGGTAAAGTAGCGAAGGCTCGTGGATTTCAGACCCCTCCGCTGGTAGTAGGCCTTCAGGGTGAGTTCGCACATCAGCTTAGCCCACCCATATGTGTTGTCCGCGTCATACGGCGGCCCCACCATGTCCTCAGTGAGAAATATCTCCTTTGTGGTGTCCATCTGCAGGTAGTTGGGATAAACGCATCCCGAAGAAGCGAAGACAAACTTGTGGACGCCTGCCTCGTGCGCTGCTTTCACCATCTGCCCGTCCAGGATCAGGTTAGTGGAGCACTCTACTTGGTGCAGGTCCACGTACCCCCTTCCTCCGTGATCCGCAGCCAGGTGGAACACGTACTCAATTCCCTCCACCGCCTTGCGAGCCACTCTCTCCTGGAGCAGGTCTCCCTGGATGAAGTCGATGCGGCCCGCATCAATGTGTTGCTGGATGTTCTGAAGGTGACCGCTGCTCAGATTGTCTACGACCCGCACTTTGGCACCCCGAGCCACCAGAGCATCCACCAGGTGAGCCCCAATGAACGACGCACCCCCGGTAACGAGGGTATTACGATCTTGCCAGTTCATGCGTGGTTCCTCCCGCCTGTCTCAGGTGTTTTCTGCGCTCGAATCTGACGCCCGCCCGCTGGCTGGTTCTACCACCCAGTGGGGGTTGTACCTCCTTACGTGCCTGCGTATCACATCTAGCGTTTCATCGGTGGAGCCGCCGTCAACGATGATATGCTCGATCTTGGGGTAGGTCTGATTCTTGATTGAGAGAGTTGTCTGCTTGATGAAGCGGCCGCCGTTATGCGACGGAGTGATGACGGATACGACCGGCTGCTCTAATGGGTTCGTTCCTCGCATCTCGTGCCCTTCTCCCATGCCAGATCAGTCCTGCTCCCTACAAAGTGAGGCCTCGCCACTCAGTTTAGGAATCCCTCCTTTGGGCCTCTACGCATCTGTCAGTCTTTCCGGCCCTCTATGATCCCTAGCGGAACGATTGAAGGAGCTGAGGTTTCGCTCAAAGTTCAGCATGCACCTCAGCCAGCCTGGGCCTCCTGCTCTTTGATAAAGCGCCTGGTATCTCCCTGCTGGCCTCTCCCAGCACCAGAAACGTGCCGCGACACCACAAAGTTCGCCAACTTTAAGGGCGAGTACTACTGTCCGATGTGTGCGCGTTCCGCTTATTCTTTCTGAGGCATGGGCGGGCGAGTTGTTCTCGTGGAGTAAGCGCTCAGAAATACCGGGCATAACGATCTCTCTGCCTGTGGGCTACTCATTTTCCGGCTCGGCGGTCGTACTCCTGCCGGGAGGAAGTGGTCGGCAGCGTGGTGCGCTGCTGGAACGGTGCAGCCTGTGACATACCATGATTGTCTCCCGACGGACGGGCCGGCGGCGGCCAAGTTCGCCTACGCATTTCAGCCATCCCTCGGCCGCGCCCACCAGCGACCAGAGGCCGGCCCTGCGCCGGATGTATCGAGGCGGGTAGGTGAGTGATTTCCGCAGGGCGGACATGATGGCGTGGAAGAGCGGCAGGTTGCGGAAAGCCACCAGGATTTCGTTGCGCGTCTGGAATCTTGCGGCTCGCGGTGCGAATCGGCCGACATCATGATACACGACGATGTTCGTGTCGCGGATTACCTCCCAGCCG
>Ga0315296_10001391_pt1 | contig 21148 bp, 17 predicted proteins | sample YL17G14_18_MG_FD_203921 | JGI IMG/M metagenome (GOLD analysis project Ga0315296, IMG submission 203921) | Sediment microbial communities from Yellowstone Lake, YNP, Wyoming, USA - YL17G14_18 | ecosystem: Environmental > Aquatic > Freshwater > Lake > Sediment | place: USA: Wyoming | collected...
AGCTGCGGAAGGAGAAGAAGCCTGTTCCTTCTAAGGCAGAGCTTTTGAATTTGGATTCTGGCGAGAAATACACAGTGGATAATGCCGCATCCTTCAGCTTTTCCAAGGATTCTAAATTTTTTGCAGTAAAAAGGGAGAAGCTGGATAAAGAGGCAAAGCAGGGTGGGACAGATCTTTTTCTTCGCAATTTGGGGACAGGCACGGTTATGAACATCGGGAATGTTTTGGATTTTAAATTCAATAAGCCCGGGACACTGCTTGCTTACACAATCGATGCTGCTGACAAGAAAGGAAATGGGATTTATCTTCTTGAACTTGGGAGCGGGATGCTCAAGCCTCTGGATACAGGAGAGGCTGATTATGCTCAAATAACCTGGGATAAGGAAGGAACAGCCCTTGCTGTATTAAAGGGAACTAAAAAGAAAGAATTGGCACAAAAAGAGAATACGCTTCTTGCGTTTATCGGTTTAGATAAAGGCCAGCTTACGAAAATTGAATATGATCCGGCAAAGGATCCAAATTTTCCTAAGGAGATGGTTATTTCAGAGAGGGCATTGCCAGAGAGGAGGAGAGAGTTTGGGGAAGCAGAGGAGAGCAAAAGTCTTTTCTTCAGTGAGGATCGTTCGATGGTTTTTTGTGGGATAAAAGAGCAGGAAAAGGAGCCAGAGGAGAGCAAGGAGCCTGTGGCCAATTTGGATGTCTGGCACTGGAAGGATGAAAGAATTCAATCCGAGCAGATGATTCAGGCTGATTCCGACCGTAATTTTACCCATAGGTCTGTATATCTTTTGAGCAACAAGAAATTTATCCGGCTGACAGATGAGAAGATGAGGACAATAACCATTAGCGAGAATGGCAAGTGGGGGATTGGCCGTGACGATAAGCCTTATCTTTCAGATTTGGAGACGATGCAGGCTGATTATTATTTAGTTAACACTTCAACTGGAGAGAGGAAGCTCGTTGCTCAAGGCATAAGACGATCCATGGGTGTTTCTCCTAATAGCCGTTATTTTCTCTATCTGAAGGACAAACAACTCTTGATCTATGATATTCAGCTAGGGAAAACACTGAATATGTCAGAGAAAGCTGGGAAGAGTTTTGTGAACGAAGAAGATGATCATCCCTATGAGAAGCCAGCCTATGGGGTTGCAGGATGGACAAAAGATGGCAAATCAGTCATTGTTTACCACAAGTATGAAATCTGGAACCTGCCTCTTGATGGGAGTAATCCGAAAAACATCACTGGTGGGGTAGGTGATCGGGAAGAGATTCGTTTTCGCTATGTCAAGCTTGATCCAGAGGAAAAATTCATAGATACCATCAAACCCCTGCTTCTCTCAGCTTACGGGGAATGGACAAAGAAATCTGGTTATTATTCGCTCAAGATGGGGAGTGAGCCTCAAAAGCTCATCTATGAGGATAAATCAATTGGCTCTCCTATCAAGGCAAAAAATGCGGATAGAGTTATGTACAAGATGGAGACTTTTGTGGATTTCCCTGATTATTATGTGAGCAGAACTGATTTTCGAAGCCCGAAAAAGATAACAGATGCCAATCCCCAGCAAAAAGAATATGCTTGGGGAAGCCGGATTCTCGTCGACTACCAAAATAGCAAAGGCGTCAAGCTTCAAGCAACTCTCACCCTTCCAGCAGGCTATGAGAAGGGAAAGAGATATCCGATGGTTGTCTACATCTATGAGAAGATGTCGATGAACCATCATCGATATTCGATGCCAACTTACGATGACAGGCCGCACATGTCAACTTATGCCAGCGATGGTTATCTTGTCCTGATGCCTGATATTGTCTACACGATCGGCAGGCCTGGAGACTGCGCTTTAGATTGTGTGGGGAGTGCAGTGAAAAAGGTGATTGAGCTTGGCTATGCAGACCAAAAACGAATTGGACTCCAGGGTCATAGCTGGGGAGGCTATGAATCAGCTTTTCTTGTCACCCAGACTGATATGTTTGCCTGCGTTGTTGCAGGTGCTGCTGCTTCTGACCTTGTCAGCGATTACAGCCAGGTTTATAAGAGCACAGGAACGAATAATAATGCTTATCACGAGCGCAGTCAGGGCCGGATTGGAACAGACCCCTGGAAAGACGAAGAGATCTATCGCAGCCAGTCCCCGGTCTACCAGGCTCCAAAAATCACAACTCCATTCCTTCTTCTCCAAGGTACAGAAGATGGAGCGGTCGATTGGATCCAGGCTCTGGAATATTACAATGCTGCCCGCCACCTAGGAAAAAAGGTCCTACTCCTTTCCTATCCAGGCGAGCCACATCATCTTGCCAGGGAGGAAAACCAGAAGGATTTCCTCGTTCGGATGAAGCAGTTCTTCGACCATTATCTAAAGGGAACGCCTGCTCCAGATTGGATGGAAAATGGGGTGCCCTTTTTGAAAAAGAAAGCCAAAGAAAAATAGAAACGAGCTTCCTCTTTTTCTCGACAGAATTGACCAAGTATGCTATTTGTGACATAATTTTAAAAAAGAGATTTTTGTGATGAAGACTTTGATTGGAATTCGAAGAGAAGATAAGAATCCATGGGAAAGAAGAGTTCCTCTCGTTCCTTCTCATGCTAGAGAACTCCTCCAGAACTACTCTCTTGAAATATGGCTTCAGCCATCTCCTATCCGCATCTTTTCAGATGAAGATTTTCTTCGAGAGGGAGCCAAGATTGAAGAGAATCTCTTTCCCTGTTCCATTATTCTTGCTATAAAAGAAATTCCCCTTCATTTTTTTGAAAGGGAAAAGGTTTATATTTTTTTCTCCCATACAGCAAAAGGCCAGCCCCATAATATGCCGATGCTCAAAAGAATGATCGAGCTTCGCTCGAGCTTGATTGATTATGAGAAGATAGTCAATGAGAAGGGCCAAAGATTGCTCTTTTTTGGGAAACAGGCTGGTCAAGCTGGAATGATTGATACCCTCTGGGCTTTAGGTCAAAGGCTTCAAAGGGAAGGCAAAAAAAATCCCTTTTCTCTCATCAAACAAACATATTTTTACAAGAGCTTGGTGGAAGCCAGAGAAGAAGTGGAAAAAGTGGGCTGGCAAATCTCTAAAAATGGCCTCGATTCCTCCCTAGTTCCTTTTCTCTGTGGATTTACAGGATATGGTCATGTTTCTCAGGGAGCTCAGGAAATATTCGATCTTTTGCCTTTCGAAGAAATTGCCCCTCCGAAAGTGAGTTCTTTTTTCAAGTCGAAGAATTTCTCGGCTTCGAGACTTTACAAAGTCGTTTTCAAAGAAGAACATATGGTCAAACCGAAGTCTTCGGAGCATGCATTTAACCTTCAAGATTATTACAAAAATCCCGAGAGATATATGCCAGTTCTCGAGTCTTATCTTCCTTACTTGAGCATTTTAGCAAACTGTATCTATTGGGCGCCAAAATACCCAAAATTCGTGACAAAAAAATATTTAAAGAAGCTCTGGAGTAAGGATACCCTGCCCCGTCTTCGCGTTATCGGGGACATAACTTGCGACATTGAGGGATCAGTTGAATGTACAGTCAAGGCAACAGACCCACAAAATCCTGTTTTTGTCTATGATCCGATAAAAGAACGGGCCACGGACGGATTTGAGGGAAGGGGAGTAGTTGTCATGGCCGTAGACAATTTGCCAGCTGAAATGTCTCTTGAATCTTCAATATTTTTCAGTCAGGCGCTCAAGCCCTTTATCCCAGAAATAGCTCGAGCGGATTTTTCTGGAGATTTTGCGCTTTGTCATCTTCCCGACCCAATCAAAAAAGCTGTGATTCTCTATCGAGGTAATTTCACTCCCGATTATGAATACATGAAAAATTTTGTGAAATAATCTTTTAAGGAGTTCAAAATGAAAAAAATATTAATCCTTGGCGCGGGCTTAGTAGCCAGGCCTCTCGTCAGGTATCTTCTCGATCAACCCGACTTTGAGGTTGAGGTTGCTAGCCGCACAGTCAGCAAGGCGGAAAAGCTTGTCGACCATCACCCTAAGGGAAAGGCGAAAGAACTCAATCTCAAGAATGAAGATCTCTTAAAAGAGGAAATTTCAAAAGCAGATCTTGTCATCAGCATGGTTCCCTATTCTTTTCATCCCAAAGTTGCTGAATACTGCATTGCTTTTAAAAAGCATATGATCACAACTTCCTACGTTAGCGAAGCCATGAAGAAAATGGATGGAGACGCAAAAAAGGCTGGAATTTTGATCCTCAATGAAGTTGGCCTTGATCCTGGAATTGATCATATGGAGGCTATGAGAATTATCCATGAGGTTGAAAAAAAAGGTGGGGATGTCATAAGTTTCACTTCTTTTTGTGGCGGTTTGCCTGCTCCTGAGGCGAATACCAATCCTTTCGGTTATAAATTTTCTTGGAGTCCGATAGGAGTCCTTTTGGCTGGAAAAAACTCGGCCCAATATCTCAAAGACGGCAAGGAAGTTTTCATACCTTCTCAGGATCTTTTTGACAGTTATTCCATCATCGCCATTGAAGGATTGGGTGATTTTGAAGCCTACCCTAATCGAAATTCTCTTCCTTATGTTGATCTCTACGGAATTCCTAAGACAAAGACCATGCTCCGAGGTACACTCAGATATTTAGGATGGTGTCAGACCATCAAAAAAATGGTAGAACTGGGACTCTTAGATCAAACAGAGAAAGACTGGACTGGATTCACTTATAAAGATTTTCTGAGAAAGCTCGTGAACAATCCTTCTGAAAAAGACCTCAGGAAAGCTCTCGCTGCTCGTCTTAAAATTGAAGAAGACTCGGATATCATCAAGCGCTTTGAATGGCTTGGCCTTCTGAGCGAAGAAAAGCTCCCTCTGGAGCGAGGTTCAGCCCTGGATATCCTTGCCGCTCGAATGATAGAGAAGCTTCAATATGAAGAAGGGGAGAGGGATATGATCATCCTTCAACATACCTTTGTGGCTGCCTATCCTAAAAAGAAAAAAGAGAAGACGACGTCCACTCTGATCGATTTCGGGATTCCTGGTGGCGATTCTTCTATGGCCAGGACAGTGGGCTTGCCAGCAGCCATTGGCACCAAGCTCATCCTAGAGGGGAAAATAAAAAAGACTGGAGTTCACATTCCTGTTATCCCTGAATTCTATAAACCCATCCTTCAAGAACTCAGGGAGCTGGGAATTGTTTTTAAAGAGAAGAAAGAAAAAATTTGATTCTCTCTCGTTTTTGAGGAGATGAGAGGGAGGAAAAAGTGAAAAGAAAGCCCGCCGTCGCTGGATATTTCTATCCCAGGAAAGCCGAAGACCTTAGGGGGATGATCGCAGATATGGTAGACCTCAAAATGGAGAAGGAGAAGGAGAAGGCCATCTCCTTAGTTTCCCCCCATGCGGGATTCGAATATTCAGGACCAGTGGCCGGAGCAGTTTTTTCTTCTGCGAAGCTTCCAGAAATATTCGTTATTTTAGGTCCTAGTCACAGGAATATGGATTCTCGTTTTGCTTTGATAAAAGAAGGTCTTTGGGAGACACCTCTTGGAGATATTCCTTTGGAGTCCGATTTGGCAGAATTCATCATGCGTCGTTCACCACTCATTTCTGAAGATGAAATGGCCCACAGGAATGAGCATTCCCTTGAAGTTCAGCTTCCTTTTATTCAATTTTTCAAGAAGACCTTTTCCATCGTTCCCATCTGTATCTCCCCTTATGTCTCCTATGAAGAATTGGAAGAATTGGGAAAAGCGATTTCGTCTGGGATTAAAGAGTTCAATAAAGATGTTTTGATTGTGGCTTCAACAGACATGAGTCATTATGTGAGTCAAAAAGAAGCTCAGAAAAAAGATTTTTTAGCCATAGAAAAGGTGCTCAAGCTAGATGCTAAGGGCCTCTATGATACAGTCCAAAGGGAGAATATCAGCATGTGTGGATTTCAGCCAACAACAGCAGCGGTTATTGCTTCAAAGGAATTGGGAGCTCAGAAAGCAGAGCTCATAAAATACCAGACTTCAGGAGATAGAACAGGTAACTATTCTGAGGTTGTTGGCTATGCTGGAATCAGAATCAGCTGATTTTCTCCCTTTTTTTCCCCTGTAAGTTATTTGACAACCTTCAAGCTTAGTGCTATAAATTTTTGAAGGACATATGATGAAGAACCTTATTTTGAGAGAGAAGGATAAGCTTGTTCTCAATTTGATTGTCGAGAGCTATCTCAAGATAGGAAAGCCAATAAGCTCAGGATTTATAGCCCAAAGAAAACAGCTCCCCGATTCACCAGCGACTATCAGGAATATCATGGCAAAGTTGGAAGAGCTTGATTACCTTTCCCAGCCCCATACTTCTGCAGGCCGCATTCCAACAGATAATGGGCTGAGGTTCTATGTCAACAATCTGTTAAAAGAAACTATTTTTCCAAAAGAGCAGGTGAATCTTCTTGCTGAAGATTTTTCCCTTAAAAAGGGGGATCTCAACTCTCTCCTTGTTCAGGTTTCCAAAATTTTGGCTGAATACTCAGATAACTTGGGATTTGTTCTCTCTCCCCGGGTTTCAAAGATCAACTTTCACCATCTCCGTTTTATCAAGATCACTGAAGATAAAGTGATGATCATTTTGATCACTTCTTTTGGCCTTGTTTTAACCGAAATTGTCCAGACAACGAGCTATTTTACTCAACTTGAGCTGGATGAGGCTTCCCAATACCTCAACCAGAGCTTTCGTGGAAAAAATCTGACATTCGTCCGCGACTATCTTCTCAGAGAACTTCCCAGATATAAATTGAAATATGAGAATGTCCTCAATAAACTCACCACTCTCCTCAGAATCTACATTCTTCAGGAAGAGCGAGAAAACCAGGTTTTCTTAGAAGGGACTTCTAAGCTTCTGGATAAGGCTGAGCTCTTTGATATGGAAAAATTGAAATCGCTCTTCGAGAAGTTCGAAGAGAAGGCAAAGCTAGCCAAACTCCTCTCCGATTTCATAGCTCTGGACCAAGTAAAAGTATTGATCGGCTCTGAGTTAAACCTTCCTGATATTTCAGATTGTTCCCTTGTTCTTTCTCATTATGGATATGAGAATCAGGTTCTCGGCTCTTTAGGTATCATTGGTCCCAAAAGAATCCCTTATCAAAGAATTATTCCTCTGGTGAGCTGCGTGGCAAAGAGATTGAGTCAAACCATAAGCCATAATCAGTAGAGAGGTATCGCATGTCGGATGAAAATCAAAATAATTCTGAAGAAGTGAAAGAAATAAAAGAAAGGGAGCAGATTCCTGAGCAAGAAAACGTAAAGCTCCTAAAAAATAAGCTTCGCAAGCGAGAGGCGGAATTGAAGCTTCTCAAGAAAGAGAAAGAAGAGTTAAAAGATAAGTACTTGAGAAAATTGGCGGAGATGGAGAATCTCAAAAAGAGGGTTGAACGAGAAAAGACCGAATTCTATCATTATGCCTTCAGCGAATTTTTAAAGGAACTTCTCATCGTCCTGGATAATTTTGAAAGAGCTTTAAAAAGCGGGGTTCAAGGGGATGGAAAAAGCTTTCGGGAGGGTGTAGAAATGATTTACAGACAGTATCTCGATCTCTTGATGAGAAAAGGAGTGGCACCCATAGAAATCAAGAATAAAAAATTTGACCCCAACCTGCACCAAGCTTTCATTACTGAGGAATCTGAAGATGTGGAAGAGCCAGAGGTTGATGAGGAGCTGCAGAAAGGATATTCTATCCATAACAGGATTCTCCGACCCGCGCTGGTCAAAGTGATCGTTCCAAAAAAGAAATAAGATGGGGCGCGTAATTGGCATTGACCTGGGCACATCATTTTCTTGCATTGCTTATTTAGAAGGCAAAGAGCCCAGGGTTATTCCCAATCTAGAAGGGCTTCCCACCACACCTTCAGTTGTGAGTTTCACTTCTTCAGGTGAAAGGTTAATCGGTAACCCAGGCCTAAGACAAGCCCTCATCAATCCCGAAAATACGATATTTGCCGTCAAAAGAATTATTGGAAGGAAATATAAATCTAAAGAAGCGACTGAGGCAAGGCAGAGAGTCGGATACAAATTGGCTGAAGCTGCCAATGGCGATGTGATGATTAAAGTGGATTCAAAGCTCTTAAGTCCCCAAGAAATTTCAGCAATGATTCTAAGCTATTTGAAAGAATGTGCTGAATCACATCTTGGAGAGAAAGTGACAGAGGCTGTGATAACGGTTCCTGCCCATTTTGATGACCATCAGAGACAGGCCACTAAAGACGCAGCAAAGATCACTGGTTTGGATGTCTTGCGCATCATCAATGAGCCGACTTCAGCCAGCTTAGCTTACGGATTAGATGTCAAAAAGAATGCCACAGTGGCTGTTTTTGATCTTGGGGGAGGCACTTTTGATATCACCCTGTTGGAGATTAATGAGGGTGTTTTTCATGTCTTGGCCACCAATGGGGATTCGTATCTTGGTGGAGAAGATTTTGACAACCGCATCGTGGAATGGTTGGTAAAGGAATTTCGAAAGGAACATCACATCGATCTATCCCAAGATAAATTGGCGCTTCAGAGAATGAAAGAGGCTTCAGAAAAAGCAAAACTAGAGCTTTCCTTCACCCTTGAAACCGAGATTAATCTACCTTTTATTTTCTCTGAAAAAGCTGGTCCAAAACACATCAAAAAGAAACTTACCCGGAAAAAATTGGAAGATTTGACTAAAGATCTTGCGGCGAAGTGTTTTCCTTTTATCGAGCAGGGCCTCAAGGATAGCAAATTAGAGCCTGGAAAAGTTGATGATGTGATTTTGGTTGGAGGTCAAACTCGGATGCCCCTCATAAGGGAGATGATCACTGATTTCTTTGGGAAAGCACCGATTGAGAATATTAATCCTGAAGAAATTGTGGCTATGGGGGCAGCTATCCAGGCAGGGATTTTGAAGGGAAAAATGAGTGAGCTTGTTCTTCTTCTTGATGTCACTCCTCTTTCTTTAGGGATTGAGACGGAGAACGATACTTTCGAAAAAATCATTGAAAAAAACACGACTATCCCTACCAAAAAGACGAAGCCCTTCACCACAGTTGAACACAATCAAAGAAGGGTGAGAATCCATGTTCTTCAAGGGGAGAGCACGATTGCCTCTGCAAACACTTCCTTGGCCATGTTTGATTTGGTTGGAATTGAACCAGCTCCGGCTGGCGTTCCCCAAATCGATGTCACTTTTGAGATAGATGCTGATGGAATTGTCAAAGTTTCAGCCAAAGATATCACTTCTGGAAGAGAACAGAAAATTGAGGTCAAGCCCTCTTCAGGTCTCAAAAAAGAAGAGATCGATATGATCATCCAGAGAGAACAATTAGAATCCCAGAAAGAGAAGAGATGACAAAAAGAGATTACTATGAAATTCTCGGCTTGTCGAGAAATACTTCTCCAGAAGAAATAAAAAGAGCTTACCGTCAGATGGCTCTGAAGTATCATCCTGATAGGAATCCTGGCAACAAAGAAGCAGAGGAGAAATTCAAAGAAGCGGCTGAAGCCTACAGTGTCTTGTATGATCCAGAAAAAAGGGCCACCTACGATCAATTTGGCCAAGAAGGCCTCCGAGGGGAAGGATTTACAGGTTTTTCTGGCTTTAATTCGTCCATTTTTGAAGAGTTTGAAGATATTCTTGGAAATTTTTTTGGGTTTGATTTTGGAGATTTTTTTGGGACAACAGAGCGGAGAAGAAGATATCATCCTCAAAGAGGAAGAGACCTTGCTCTGGAGCTGGAAATAACTCTGGAAGAAGCTGCCCATGGGGCAGAAAAAGAAATCGCCCTTAACCGAGCTGAAGTATGCTCTTCTTGTCAAGGTTCACGGCTGCATCCAGGCACCAAAAAAGCTATCTGCCCCACTTGTCAAGGGAGAGGGCAGATTCGCAATCAACAAGGATTTTTCACCATTTCCCGCACATGTTCCTATTGCCAGGGAGCGGGTGAAATTATCACCTCTCCTTGCGAAGCCTGCAGGGGCTCAGGACGGATAAAGAAAAAGAAAGTCTTAAAAATAAAAATTCCAGAGGGCATTGATGATGGCTCGAGGTTGAGAATCGCAGGAGAGGGAGAAATAGGAGACATAGAATCTCCAAGAGGAGATCTCTATGTCGTTGTCCGAGTGGCAAAACATGATTTTTTTGATAGAGAGAAAAATCATCTTTACTGCGAGATTTTCCTATCTTTTTCCCAGGCTGCTCTGGGAGCTACAGTCGAGGTACCAACGCTTAAAGAGAATGAAGTACTGAGAATACCTGCAGGTACCCAATCTGGAGAAATTTTTAGACTAAAAGGGAAGGGCCTAAAAGATATTGACAGCCATAAAATGGGCGACTTGTTTGTTAAAGTCATTGTGAGAACACCAGATAATTTAACCAAAGAACAAAAAGCCCTTCTCCGGCAATTTGCGGAGTCAAGAGGCGAGAATTTGGAGATAGCAGATCGAAGTATGATCAATAAAATAAAGAATATCATTCATTAGAGTAAGGCTTGACTTCAAATCATTTTTTTATCAAACAAACGAGCCTTCATTTCCCTTATGTTCTCCTCAATGGAGAGGAGCACCATCATTTAAGCAAAGTCGTTAGATTAAAGCCAAATGAGAGAGTCTGGCTTTTTGATGAGGGTGGAACGCGCTATTTAGCCCGAGTGGAGGATATCAGCCAAGAGAGAACGAAATTGTTTATTTTGGAGAGGATAGAAAAGGAAGAGCCCAAGGTTAAGATCACCTTGGCTCAAGCTCTTATCCGGCAGAAAAAAATGGACTTTATTGTCCAGAAGTCAACAGAGCTTGGCGTCGTGGCTTTTGTACCTGTTCAGACGGCTCGTTCTTTTGTCAAAATAGGGGAGAAAATTGAAAGAAAAATGGAAAGATGGCAGAAAATTGCCACGGAAGCTTCAAAACAGTGCAAGAGTTCTCTTGTGCCTTTGATCATGCCTCCCCAGCCTCTAAAGACTCTAATTAAGGAAAGGGCAGAAGCCAAAAAGCTTCTTCTCAGCGAAAACAGAGGAAAATATTTAAAAGACATTTTAATCCCAAAATCCGATCCTCCTGCCTCGGTGCTCCTTCTGGTTGGCCCTGAAGGAGGTTGGGAAAAGGAGGAAGAGGAATATATTTTGGATCATGGCTATCAAGCCATCAGCCTGGAAAAACAGATCTTGAGGACAGAAACTGCCTCTCTATGCGCATTGGCCTTGATTTCTCATTTTTGGAATCTGTGAGATGTTTCTCCAAGGACAGAAAGTCGGTAAGTATGAAATACTTCGTTCCTTGGGAAGCGGAGGTTTTGGCTCTGTTTATCTGGCCAAGGACACCTGGCTTGATATCAAAGTGGCGATCAAAGTTCCCCACAAGCAATCTTTAGAACTCTTCAAACTTCTTAAAGAACCTAGGCTTCAGGCAGCCCTGAATCATCCGAATATTGTTCGTATGATTTCAGCAGAAAAGGAAAACCGCGTTTTTTTCATGGTCATGGAGTATGTCAAGGGGAAGACTCTGGAAAAAATATTAGAGAAGGAAAAGATTCTCAATTGTGATAAGGCTATAGATTATATCAAACAGGTGGCCTGCGGTATCGATCACGCCCATAAAAACAAAATTGTTCACCGCGACTTGAGGCCTTCAAACATAATGATCTCAGAAGAGGGAACAGTGAAAATAACAGATTTTGGAACTTCTGTTTGGCTGAGCAATCTTCCCTATGCTTCAACAAGAATTGGGTCCCCTCCCTATATGGCTCCAGAACAATTTCTGGGAAAAGCCACATTTGGATCTGATATCTATTCTATAGGTTGTACATTCTATGAGATGATTATTGGCAGACCGCCCATCTTTGATTCTGATCCCTTCAAGATCTTAGAGAAGGCACAACAGGGGAAAATTACGCCTCCTCGTTTAAAGAACAGCAAGATCCCTAAAGAGATTGACGAAATTATCATGAAGTGTCTTTCCGCAAAAATTGAGGATAGGTACAAGAGAGCGGCAGAAATCGTCAGATGTCTTTCTGATTTCAAAAGCAAGGATTCAAAAAAGTCTGAAATTGAGGACATCTTGGGAAGGATAAAAGCACGCGAGAGGACAGGAGCAGATTTGTGCTGGAATTGCCGTCGGCCACTGCCATATAAAGCAAAAAATTGCCCGCACTGCGGAGAGATGATCTGGGATAATTCCTCAAAGGAAAATTCAAAGCGATAGTTCCTGTGATTTTGCCTTGGAGAGTTTGACTTGGACAGGTGATTAAGATAAGATGAAAATCTGCAGCAGATCATTGTTCTCTTTGCCAAAAAGGTATTTTATTAGAGGAGTAATAAATGAGTCCTTTTAATGAGAATGGCAAGGTTTGGATGAATGGAAAATTGGTTCCTTGGAAGGAGGCCAATATCCACATTGCCTCTCATGTCATTCATTATGGAAGCTCTCTTTTTGAGGGTTTCCGGGCCTATGAGGTCCCACGAGGAACCGCAATATTTCGCCTTGACGCTCATATGAGGAGGCTGTATAACTCATGCAAGATGTACCGCATGGAAATCCCTTACACTCAAGAGCAATTCCACAAGGCTGTCATTGATACTATTCGGGCTAACAAGCTCAAAGCCTGCTATGTCAGGCCAATTGTCTATCGAGGCTACAATACATTGGGAGTTGATCCTTTTCCCAATCCAGTGGACTGTGGCATTCTTGTCTGGGAATGGGGGAAATACTTGGGAGATGAAGCCTTAGAGAATGGGGTTGATGTCAGGGTCTCTTCATGGCAAAGAATGGCCCCAAACACTTTCCCCGCCTTGGCTAAATCTGGAGCCAATTACATGAACTCCCAGTTGATAAAAATGGAGGCTTTGGTGGATGGCTATGCAGAAGGGATTGCCCTTAATGTCAGAGGACATATCAGTGAAGGGAGCGGAGAAAATATTTTTCTTGTCATGAATGGGACACTTCACACTCCCCCCTTATCCTCATCTATTTTACCTGGAATTACAAGAGACTCGGTGATAATATTGGCCAAGGATTTAGGTATTCGCCTGGTTGAAGAAACCATCCCCAGAGAAATGCTTTATATGGCTGACGAGGTGTTTTTCACTGGTTCAGCCGCAGAAATAACGCCCATTCGTTCCATTGATAAAATCATCATCGGAAATGGGAAAAGAGGACCTGCTGTCAAGAAAATCCAGGATGAATTTTTTGCTTATATCAAGGGGGAGAGAGAAGATAAGCATCATTGGCTTACCTATATTTGATATTTAGTTTTAAAGGAGGAACATGCATATAGATGACCTTTTAAAAATAGCCATCGAAAGAGACGCTTCTGACCTTCACTTGAAGGCCGGAAATCATCCCATTGTTCGTGTCAACGGGATACTTTCACCTTTAGCCTCATTACCCAGATTAACCCCAAAGGATACTCTGGAATTAGCAGATCAAATGATGACGGACTATCAGAGGAATAAGTTGAAAGAAGATTTTGATTTAGACCTGGCCTATAGCCTCCCAGGCTTTGGGAGGTTCAGAGGGAGCATTTTCTACCAGCGCTCTTCTGTTGCTATCGCCCTGAGAATCATTCCTTTGGAAGTAAAAACAATTAGAGAATTGCTACTCCCTGAAGCCATAGAAAAAATTGCTTTCGTGCAGAGAGGATTGGTCATAGTAACAGGAACAACAAGCAGCGGTAAGACAACAACTCTGGCAGCTATGACTGATCACATCAACACTCATCGCATGGAGCATATCATCACTATTGAGGATCCCATAGAATATCTTCATAAGGATAAAAAAAGCACGATTTGTCAGAGAGAGGTCGGATGGGATGTAAAAACTTTTTCCAGAGGACTTCGGGCCACCCTCCGTGAGGATCCCAATGTCATTCTGGTTGGAGAAATGAGAGACCTGGAGACAATAGAAACTGCCCTTCTGGCTGCAGAAACAGGCCATCTGGTGATGAGCGCTTTGCATACCCTCGATGCTCCTGAAACGATAAACCGCATTATCACTGTTTTTCCCCCTCATCACCAGAAGCAGGTCAGGCTTCAACTGGCCAGCATCCTGAAAGCTGTTATTTCAATGAGACTCATTCCCCGAATGGATGGCAAGGGAAGAGTGCCAGCGGTAGAGGTCATGATCGCCACTCCCTACATTCAAGAATGCATTCTGGATAGAGAAAAGACGCCCCTCATCAGGGATGCTATTTCAACCGGTGTTTCTCAGTATGGGATGCAGACCTTTGACCAATCGATCTATCAGCTTTACAGGGATGGATATATCTCTTTTGAGCAAGGCTTAAGATATTCATCTAGTCCAGATAATTTTAAATTGAGGATCATGGGCATTCAATCCACGCTGGACATAGCTCTTGAAGAAATGGAAAAAGAGATGAGCGAAGTGGAGAGGAGTGAAGTGGGAAGGAGCGAAGAAGAAAGTGAAGAAAAATAGTAGATGAAAGCCCAGCAAATTCGAGAGACCTTTTTAGATTTCTTCTCAAAAAAAAATCACAGAATAATCAAGAGCTCTTCTCTTCTGCCCAAAGATGACCCCACAATTCTGTTTACCAATGCAGGAATGAATCAGTTCAAAAATGTCTTCTTGGGGCTTGAAAAAAGAAACTACAAAAGAGCGGCTTCCGTCCAAAAATGTATGCGGGTGAGTGGCAAACATAATGACCTGGAGCAAGTGGGCAAGACAAACAAACATCATACGTTTTTCGAGATGCTGGGGAATTTTTCTTTTGGCGATTATTTTAAGAAAGAAGCTTGTGAGTTTGCCTGGGAGCTGGTCACAGAGGTTTTCAAGCTGAAAAAAGAGAAGATTTATATCACCATCTATGAAGAGGATGAGGAGGCTTTTCGAATCTGGAACGAAAATGTTGGAATCCTCTCCGACAGGATATTCCGTTTCGGAAAGGAAGAGAATTACTGGGCCATGGGAGATACGGGTCCCTGTGGACCTTGTTCAGAAATTCACTACGACCTCGATTCTGGAATTGAGGAAGGAGACCCTTACACCCTGATTGGGAAGGGGAGTGACAGGTTTTCTGAGTTGTGGAATCTCGTTTTCATGGAATATGATCAAGATGAAAAGGGAAATCTCCATCCTTTGCCTTCGCCTTCCATTGACACTGGCATGGGACTTGAGAGGACAGCTGCTGCCCTTCAGGACAAAAAGAGCAATTTCCACACAGATCTTTTTATGCCTTTGATAGAGAAGATTAGCGATATCTGCCGAAGAGAATATCCCTCCCAGGACGAAGGAGACATTTCTGTCAGAATAATCGCCGACCATTTAAGGGCCATTTCTTTTTTGATTGCAGACGGGATTATGCCCTCCAATGAGGGCAGAGGATATGTCCTGCGCAGACTGATTCGGCGGGCTTTCCGCCACGGAAACTTATTAGGGATAGAGGGGCCATTCCTCTACAAACTTGTCGGAGAGGTAAGTGATATCATGAAGGATGCCTATCCAGAGCTCGTCACATATGCGAATTTTGTCTCCCGCATCTGCCTCTCTGAGGAAGAGCGTTTCTCCTTGACTCTTTCCTCGGGACTTCGCACATTCAATCAATACATCGAAGAGACAGAGAAAACAGGGAAGAGAGTACTTCCTGGCTCAAAAATATTCAAATTGTATGATACCTTTGGTTTTCCTCTTGATCTTTCTCAAGAGCTCGCAAGAGAGAAGCATATGACCGTTGATGAGCAGGGTTTCGCCAGAGAACTGGAAAAACAACGCATGCGGGCGCGGCGTTCTTGGAGAGGAGATATTCAACAAAAGGAAAAGAAAATCTATGAGAAGATGAAAAATCTCCGGGTTCACTACGTGGGGTACGAAAAAGATCAAGTCCCTGAAGCTGAAGTCCTCGCTATTTTAAAAAATGGAAAGCAGGCCTCAGAACTCAAAGAGGGAGAGGAAGGGGAAGTTATTCTTGACCAGACTCCTTTCTATGCAGAAGCTGGCGGCCAAATTGGTGATTCAGGACTATTGAAGAATCCTCATTTTTCGGCTCTTGTGGAGAATGCGTTCTTTCCTATCCCTGAGATAATTGCCCATCAAGTTAAGGTTATTTCAGGAGGACTCAAAGTAGGGGATAAAGTGGAGGCTGCTATTGATAATTCTCGACGCAGAGCTATAAGCAACAATCATACAGCGACCCATCTTCTCCATGCCTCTTTGAGGCAAATTCTGGGGGATCATGTGAAGCAGGCAGGATCTCTTGTTTCCCCAACTCGCCTCAGATTTGATTTTGCTCACTTTTCTCCTCTGACCAAGGAGGAAATTCAAAAAATTGAACGACTGGTTAATGAAAAAATTGGCGAGAATATCAAGGTTGAGACAAGGATCACTACTTTGGAAGAGGGCCTGAAAGAAGGGGCGATGGCCATCTTTGAGGAAAAATACGGGGAAAATGTAAGGATGGTCCGGATTGGAGACTTCAGCAAAGAGCTTTGTGGAGGCGTTCATGTGCCTTCTACAGGTCAAGTAGGTCTTTTTAAGATTATCTCAGAATCAAGCATTGCTGCAGGCATGCGAAGAGTAGAGGCCATTACAGGGGAAGAAGCTTTAACATATATCCAAGAAATGGAAAACCTGTTTAGTGATATTCAAAAGGCCCTGAATACTTCAAGGAAAGAAATCCTCAACCAAATCGAAAAACTAAAAGATTCTGCAAAAGAGATGGAGAGGGAAAACAAAATCCTGAGACAAAAATTGGTTCAACAGAAATACCAAAAGGAAAAAGAAGAGATCCGAAAGGTGAAAGGAATTTCTGTGCTCACTCAGAAGGTTGAGGGATTGAACAACACAGAAATTAGAGAACTGGCAGACACACTTCGGCAAAGAGTCGGCACAGGTGTTGTTATCCTAGGAGCCGCCTCCAAGGAGAAAGTCTTTCTAGTAACTGCTGTCACTAAGGACTTGGTGGAGCGCATAAAAGCTGATGAGCTTATCAAGGAAATTGCCCCGATAATTGGGGGCGGAGGAGGAGGTCGGCCTGATTTTGCCCAGGCGGGGGGTACAAAACCTGAACAATTGGATCAAGCTTTAGAGAGAAGCTATTCTATCGTAGAAAAAATGCTTTGATCCAAGAGCCCTAAAAATCACCCCTAAAGGTGATTGAATAGACCCAAATTTTATGGCATTATAAACCCCGCTGATGCGGAAAATATTGAATTCTTCCCCTGGATTCTTCTTGAATCTTACGGTTTTCTTGATCATAGTTTTTTTCCTCGCTTTATTCCCCTTTCCCAGCCAGAGTCAGACTGCGGAGAATCTGAAAAAACAATATGATGGGATGATTAAATCGATTGCGCGCAAGCACAATATTGAACCTAATCTGGTTCACTCCATCATTTCTGAAGAATCAAATTATAACCGCCTGGCTATTTCCCCAAAGGGAGCTGTGGGAATAATGCAGCTGATGCCAGAAACAGCAAAAGAATATGGAGTGAAAGATCTGTTGGACCCAAGAGAAAATATCGAGGGAGGGGTAAAATATCTCAAAGACCTGTTTTCGCTCTTCAGCGGGAAAAAAGACCTGATTCTTGCTGCCTACAATGCCGGGCAAGAGGCTATAAAAAAGTTTGGCGGAATTCCTCCCTATCAAGAAACAAGAAACTACATCAGCCGCGTCATGACTTCTTATAAGAAATTGGGCACACAGGCCAAAATTTATAAGTTCTATGACGCATCAGGAAGACTGATTTTAACAAACGATCCTCACTTGTATCTGATAAGCAAAGGAACGTAGGCCAGAATTTACAGATAGCCTTTAACTAGCAGACTGAGAGGGATAATTTCAAAAGTAGCCGGCAACGTGCCCAATTGTTCCCCATCGAGTTCTAGCAAGACTTCTTCTTCCCCTTCAGGAGTGGCTTCAATTTTTCCTCCCCGAATGAGTGATATCTTGGGATGGGAGAGGTGAGAGCCTGTGAAGATTTTCCATCCATGCCTGCAGAATTCCAAAAATTTCATCCCTCTGATCAAAACAAAATCGAAAAGTCCATCATCCAGTCGAGCTCCTGGCGCTATCTTCATCCCCTTGCCAAAAATTCTTCCGTTGGCAATAGCTCCAGCAAGGTATTCATCGGCTGGAAATTCTTCATCATTAATCCTTATTCTTATCCTCTTGTTCTTGTAGTGGATCATTGTTGAAATGAGGCACCTCAGGTAAGAAGAGGCTTTTCTCTCCATTCTTTTTTGATTGACTTTTTTCACAACCTCGCCTCCGATGCCGAAATCAGCAACATTAAGGAAGAATCGCTCTGTCTCTTCGCCTGAGTGACTCTTGAATGTGACCTTGCCCACATCTATTATAGATGAAGGAGCTTGAGTGATGACTTTAAGAGCATTCTTCAAGCCAGAGGGGATATTCAGGCTCTTGGTAAAGTCACAGCCGGTGCCAGAAGGCACTATTCCTAGAGTTGTTTCCGGATTGATGATTTTTCTATCTTCATAGAAGCCATTCGCAATTTCATTCATCGTGCCATCACCGCCGACTCCGATTATTAACTCTGTACCACTTTTGATTGCCGACCGAGCGATTTCTATAGCCTGAAGAGGCTTTTCTGTGAATTCGTATTTAAATTCTTTTATGAAACTTTTTATGCCTTCTCTGATGTATTTCCATCTTTTTCTTGTTCGACCCTGATTAGATTCAGGGTTGACGATTACTTGTGTCTTTAGAAATCTCATCTTTGACTCCCTGGGGTGGAGGGGTTATTTTTCGGCCAAATAAAGAAATGCCAATGATCCCACCCAAAATCCCTAAGGCCGAAAAGACAAATGCAGAAATCACCAAACCCACCAGAAACAGAGGAAACGATGCTCCGACAGAACCTCTTTCCAGCCAAGTTTCCCAACCAGAGGGCATTTCTTCAGCGTACTGTCCAACTTGTTCCATTATTCTGCGCACAATCTCGCTGTTGATCGCATGAAAAGGGAGGCTAAGAAAGGCATCGACCAACGCAGCCACTATTCCTGTGAGAATGCCGACGATAACACCATCGCCGGCACTTAAAGCGACAGGGGAATTTTTAGAAAGAAGATAGGAGGCGAGCATAGCCCCTCCGATGATCCAGAGGCAACAAAGGCAATTCAAGAATGGAAGACCTGAAAGTATCCCAGCTAAAGCCCCACCAACCAACGCCGGCACAAACATTCCTGGTCGCTTGTTGCTCATCTTTCCTCGTTCTTATTTTATTTCCTCTATTCTATTTTGTTTTTGATTTGAATTTCAAGAGATATTTTGAAACATAAGCATCTCTTTTTCCGTGAACAAAGATAAGGTTTTCTCAATTACCCATCCTAATCCTTTTTATATTGCATATTTAGAGACGCTCCGTTTTGAAGCTTTGATTCTATTGATTTTTTCCGGACTTTCAAAGAGAAATCAACTATGCCGACGATAAAATAAAAGGGTAGAAGAGTTCCCCAGAGAAATCCAATCGTAAATCGGAACCAATTGGAAGTTATCCAGAGGTGAAAGAAATTTCCCAATGTATCCAGAACAATGGGCAACGAGAAGAAAATAAATGTCTTGGTTTTGGGCAACGAACTATTTGAGAATCCTTTCAAAAGGGGAAAGAAGGCTGCACCTGCCAAAAATCCAAAATAGATGCCGAGACAGCGGCCGCAGACGGCCAAGGGACTTCCAAGGAAGAAAAAGCTCCTGGAAGGAATTTGATGGCAGATAGGGGAGAAGAAAGCATAAATGAAGGCACTGAGACTCAAAGATTGACTCTTGAGATAGGGCGCTAGAAAAATTGCTCCTACCCATAAAAAAATTCCTGTAAGCGTGAAAAAATAAACGAGAAGAACTTTACTTTTCTCTTTCATCTTTCTCGCTGCTTTTACTTTTTATTTTCTTCATTCACTCCCTGCCTTTATCTTTAACAGAGCGCTTTCATCCGGAGATAAGAAAGATATCCAAGGAGAATCAAAAAATTCAAAGTGATGACTGACCAAGACATAAAAGTCGCATAAAGTTCCTTTCCTAAGAGGTCGTATAGAGAAAGAGCAATAATAGAGAAATTGATGATAAGGACAATTCTCCAAAATTTTGAATAGTCGAAGAAATGTTTAAGAGCGATAGCTATTCCCAAGACAGAAGAAAGGAGTGTATAGTCCCAACCTAGAGGGGAGATAAGGGGAATAAGGACAAGAAGAATAGAACTGTCTAGGAGAAGGGACTTAGGTATCTTTTTTCCTCTCAAAACTAAAAAGAGAAGGAAAAAAAGCAAGAGTGCAATCACTATGGCAGAAGCGGCAACCGAGAATTTCTGATTGCCAGTCCATTTCATAAAAAAAGCAATGAGAGATATGTTATCTTGAGAATCAAGGAGAAGGGGGGTGGACACTCGAAGAGTTGATATCCATTCCCTGAGGACTACGAAATTTCCTGAAAATCCATAGAAGAGAGAGGGAGCAAGAAAGGCCAAACCTAAGAAAGCAAATCCAGGCCAAAGCGCACGCCATTTTTTCTTGAGGAGAAGATAGGGGAAAAAAATCAGTGCATAGGGCTTCAAAGCAGCGGCCAAACCCCAAAGAAGACCAGCTCCTTTCTCTCCTCTCGAGGAAGATGAAGGATTTTCTCGAAAGAGAAGTCCGTAGATCGCAAGAAGAAGGATTAAGCTGATAAAAGCATTTATCTGCCCCAATTGCAGCTCCCTTAAGAAGAATTTAGCCAGAATCAAAGGCGGAAGAGCCACGAATAAAAAAGATTTTTCTCTTTCTGGATTGACGAGCATCTGCGAGATGTAAATAATGCCTCCCAAAGAAAAAAGGACAATAAAGTACCAGATGCCTTTAGCAGCGGATAAGGGTAGAAATGTTAAAGGGAGGAATAAGAAAGAAGAAAAAGGGGAATATTTGTACTGGTAGTGTTCATCTTCTATTCGGTAAAGAGTTTCCCCCCATCGGATTCTCATTCCAGCCTTGTAACAAACCTCAAAATCAACCATTTCTCCTTTTATCTTAACAAGGAAAAGAAGTAAAAAGAGAAGAAATCCAAAAACAATCAGAAAAACAGAAGTCTTTTTTTGGGCCATCGGTTTTCAAGCCTATCTGAGCCCCAAAATTTTGTCAATTTTTCTCTCAGAGCCGTAAGCATCCCAAATTTCGTGATGAGAGTGGGTGGCATGGCGCCAGTCCCCGCAACCAGACTGTGTCACAATTAGAAAAAGTGAAAAATTCAAATTTATATTTCCCATCTGAGAATAAAAAGCGAGGTG
>Ga0315296_10001392_pt1 | contig 21141 bp, 21 predicted proteins | sample YL17G14_18_MG_FD_203921 | JGI IMG/M metagenome (GOLD analysis project Ga0315296, IMG submission 203921) | Sediment microbial communities from Yellowstone Lake, YNP, Wyoming, USA - YL17G14_18 | ecosystem: Environmental > Aquatic > Freshwater > Lake > Sediment | place: USA: Wyoming | collected...
TGTCGAGCATGTTTCTAGCGCCGAATGCCAACGCCCAGAATCCGCAGGCCAAGTGGTTGTTCCTGCTCTATCTCGATGCGGACAACAGCCTCGACGTCTACGCTGGGGCGCACCACATCCCAGTGGTCGAGGACGATTTCAGGGAGCTCCAATCTGTCGGCTCCACATCTGATGCCGTCGCCTATGTTCTCGTCGACAGGGTGAGCGGACCTGCTAATCTGTTCAAGGTCAACAAGGGCTCCTTCGAGGAACGGAAGGACTTCGCATTGAACGGGAAAGAGGCCAACATGGGCGACCCCAAAACACTCAGAAGCTTCGTGATCTACGCTCAGAAGGCTTCTCCGGCGCAGCACACACTGTTGATCTTCTGGGACCACGGGTCACTGAGGGGCGTCGCATGGGATGACCACGCAGATGAGACAGGCGCGACCGATTACCTGAGCCAGTGGGAGGTTGTCAGCGCCCTCTCGGGCCTGAAGGTCGATGTCATTGGAGCGGACGAATGCAATGTCGGTCACACCGAGGTCGCATACGAGTACGCGATGGGCCTCAACACGGACTACCTCGTTGCAGCAGAGACCTACACGGGCTGGAGAGGGTTCCCGTATGACGCGATCCTCAGAGAACTAACGACCAACCCGGGAATGTCCGCGCGCGATGTGGCCAAGATGATGATCGAGCAGACGATGCTGCTCCTGAACGTGCCTCCGTACAGCGGGGAGAGGATCAACTCCCACAGCGCAATCGACCTGAGCAAGATGCAGGAGCTGGTCTCGGCCCTCGGGAACCTAACTGACCTGCTCAGCGCTCACATGAACACCTACGCCAATGTCGTCTCTAAGGCCCGGGGGAACGCGCAGTATGCCTACGGTGCGAACGCCATCAACCTTATTGACCTGAGAACATTCGTTCAGAGCATCTCGAGCCAGACGAGTTCGAAGCAGATAAGGGACGCGTGTGCTCGCGTCTTGGCAATATTCGATGAGACGGTAGTTGCGGTCCACGCCACGGGCTCTCTGCAGGGCATGATCTTCGGCATGGGGATCGCGCTGCCGGACCACTCGTGGGAGATGTCTAGCTACTATGGGGACTTCAAGTTCGCAGGCGAGGGCTGGATGGACTTCCTGGAGGCTTACTGGGCCGTTCACGGATCTGTCTAGGCTGCGGATTCAGTGCGAAAGGCCGCTCGCAGCGGCCTTCACCCTCTTCGACCAAATCCTTTTCCGACATTCTTTTTGCCGGCGACGAGGAAAAGAAACATATTCGAACAGTCGATAGCTGTTCAGGGGTAGACTATGAGCAGAGTACTGATAATATACGATTCCAGGACGGGGAACACGGAGAAGATGGCCAATGCCGTAGCGGATGGCGCTCGCTCGGTGGACGGTGCCGAAGTAGTCGTGAGGACTGTGGACAAGGCCAAGGTCGACGAGTTGTTAAAGTTCGATGCGATAATCCTGGGGTCGCCTACCTACTATGGCAATATATCAGGGAAGCTGAAGGAATTCATCGACAGGACCAACAAGATTCACGGGAAGCTGGAAGGGAAGGTTGGGGGCGCCTTCACGAGCTCCGGCGGGACCGCGTGTGGGGCGGAGACAACGATACTGTCAATCCTGCATGCACTGCTCGTCCACGGCATGGTGGTGCAGGGCAGGTCCGATGACAAGCATTATGGCCCCGCGGCCGTGGAATCTCCGAATAAGGAAGAGACGGAATTCTGCAAAGAACTAGGAAGAAGGGTGGCAACCCTAGCAGAGAAGCTCGCGAAGTGAGGTAAGGTTTGGCCACGCCTGCCTTTTGGTTAGGGTTTCGATTCCCTCTTCCTCGATTTCGCGGGTCGCCCTAGCATCGTCCCCGATCAACAGCTCCGACTCAGGGCTCATGATCTACTCTGGCTTCACTGAAAATGAGATATAGACCCCGCATCCATATCCTATTCTGTTAAGCGGAGGAAGGTTTAACATGAGACTGTGGACGTTGTTGGGAGCACTGCTTACCGTGGGAATTGTCTTGCCATCCGCATCTGTGATTGGGGCGGACGCCGGGATCGGAATGGGCGATTACTGGGAATATGAGGTGACCGTTCAGATGTCGGTGGGCGATATTGGCATGGAGATTCCGATGGAATTCACGGTCCAGGGCATCGCCAGATTCGAGATCATGAGCAAGACCACGGAGACCATTGCGGGCACCGAGACGGAGGTCTTGAACGCAAAGGCGAATCTAACACTCGTCATGAGTGTAATGGGAATCACTGCCGGGACGATAGATTTCAGGGTGATGGCTGGATTCGTCGCGTCCAGTTTCGATATGGCGTCATTCGCCATGGTAATGAACACCTCAACCCCCGCATTTGGGTCGATACCTGCAACCTATTCCGAAATGGGTGTCATTGCCAACCTGACCCCAGCTCTTGACATCTTCGCTGGCGACAACGATTTGAGCGCAGATTCGAATTGGACCAGCCACAGCACGATGTACATATCCTCTGGTTGGATGAACTACAACGGAACGAACGAGTCCTCCGGAGCGAGCTCGGAGGATATGTCTGTGGGCTTCGGAGTTGCGGATACCGATGTCTCTATTACTGTTCCGGCGGGGACCTTCTCGTGCACGAAGATTGAGTTGCAGAACCCGGGAAGCTCACCGATATACCTCTACTACGCGGAGAAGGCCAACTTCTACGCGAAGATGGAGTACCGCAGTGACTCGGGCAACGTAACGGCTGACCTGAAGAGCTACTCAGTTGGTGGTGGCGGTGGCGGAATACTCAGCGGCACGACAGGCATGCTCATCGTCGGCGGGTTTGTGGCGGTCATCGTGATCGTTGCTGTAGCGCTCATACTCATGAGAAAGAGGGGTGCTGGAAAGGCTCCGATGCAGCCCACGCGGCCATCGGAGATCCCGCCACCTCCTCCGCCGTGACCGTCTCCTAGTCAATGAGAGCAAGATCAGTGGCCTAGACGGGAGCATTCCCAATAGAACTCCTTGCCGAATCGTAGGATTAGGTGTGGGCCCAACCGGATTTGAACCGGTGATCTACGCCGTGTAAGGGCGTTGTCATAACCGCTAGACCATGGGCCCTCTTGCGGAGCAGTCCTATGCGCGAGATTGTCTTAAAACATTCTCATGGCGCGGCTCTCTTGCCGATCTCGAAGCCCTTCGCAAACGCGTCCAGGTTCCCTTTGAGCTTTCTCGAGATGTTCAGCTCAATAGCCTTCTCGAAGTCTTTTCGGGGCAGACCTGTGATGCCTGTTCCCGCAAGCGCGCCCACCATGACGATGTTGGGTGACATCCCCACACCCGCCTCAAGCGCGAGCCTGCGAGCGTCGACGAAAAGGAATCTCGCGGAGATTCCTTTGAATCCAACCTCGACTTCCTCAGGGGTCGGATACTTCAGTTTCTGAGCCGACACGCTCAGCGGGGTCACCCTCTCCATGGATGATAGCACGATTGTCTTTTCGCTCGACATACATCTCGCCCTCAGTGTTTCGAGGGCTTCGAACGAGAGTATCACATCCGCCTGGCCGTCCGGTATCAAAGGGCTGGAGACTTCGCCTATCCTAGCGGTACAGACGACCGATCCGCCTCTCTGGGCCATGCCATGAGTCTCGCTGAGCAGGACGTTTTTCCCGGCGAAAACAGCAGCATCTCCTATGATCTTCGATGCCGTGATTATACCCTGGCCTCCGACTCCAACGAGGTAGATGTCGACCATCACTTGGCCTCCTTGATGGCCTTGTGCGGGCATACCTGAGCGCAGAACTCGCATCCGGCACAGAGTGCCTCGTCGATGGTCTGGACCTTGTCGATGCTGGATATCGCAGGGCATTGAAACTTGTCAACGCAAGTGCGGCACTTCTTGCACACTTCCTGGTCGATGAATTGCTTTTTCGCGATCGCGCCCTTTGCGTCCCTTGGCGCGATGAGCGCGCATTCTCGCCTAGAAATGATGACGGAGACTCCAGGCTGGGCAAGTGCATCCTTGATTGTCTCCACCGTCGTCTTGAGGTCATAGGGGTCGACCACTCTCATCCACTTGACGCCGCATCCGATGACCACACCTTCGAGCGAGACAGGAGAGACCTCCTCTCCGCACGGGTCCTTCGCGCTGCCAGGGTGCGGCTGGTGCCCGGTCATCGCGGTCGTCCTGTTGTCGAGGATCATGAGCAGGAACCTGTGGCCGTGATGGACTGCATTGATCAGGCCTGGAACGCCCGCATGGTAGAACGTCGAGTCCCCTATGAATGCAATCACTGGGAGTTCGTTGACCTTCGCGAGCCCTCCCGCCGTTCCGACGCTGGAGCCCATGCAGACCAGGAGGTCTGCTGTGCTGTACGGCGGCGACACTCCGAGAGTATAGCATCCGATGTCCGATGCGAATATCGCCTTTCTGTTCGTCGCCTTGTTGACGGCGAAGTATGTTGCGCTATGGGGACAGCCTGCGCACAAAACCGGTGGGCGCAACGGCAGTTCACATGTATCCGGTGAAGATACGCTCTTTGGCAGGCTCCCGATACCAAATGCAGCTGCGAGGCCTCTCGCCACAATCGCTTGGTCGAACTCGTGTGCTCTCGGGAACACCCCGTTGGCCTTGCCGACAATCCTGGTCCTAGCAGATGCCTGCTGGGCTAGCGCCCTGACCTGGGTCTCGAGCACCGGCTCCAGCTCCTCAACCACTGCCACGAGTTCATGACTCTTCAGGAATTCGATGATCTTCTTGCTTGGAAGAGGATTGGAGAAACCGATCTTCAGAACGTCCAGCGAAATTCTCATTTCCTTCGCTGCGTCCAGAACATAGTTGGATGCGGCAGAGGATGTGATGACTCCTCGGCTCCCACCGGTTCCGGTCTTCAGGACCAGATTGAATGGCGAATCCTCTGAGGCCTTTTCTGCTCTTTTCAGGCTCTCAAGCAGTACGAGATGTCTCACGCGAGCCACCGCGGGAACGGTGACGAACCTCTTGGGATCTTTCACGAACTCCTTCTTGGCGGCACCTCTCCTGATCTCGCCGACCAGAACTGGTCCCCTGACGTGGGAGACCCTTGTAGTCGTCCTCACGATGACAGGCAGTTCGAGCTGTTCTGAGATATCGAATGCCTGCTTGGTCATCTCGTAGCATTCTTGTGGGTTCGATGGTTCTAGCAGTGGTATCCCGCCAAGGAGCGCATAGTACCTGTTGTCCTGCTCATTCTGGCTCGAGTGACATGAGGGATCGTCAGCGGTGACCAGCACAAAGCCGCCACGAGTGCCAGTGTACGCAAAAGTGAGGAGCGCATCTGATGCAACGTTCACCCCGACGTGCTTCATGCTGACCAGCGCCCGAACCCCCGAAGTAGCGGCTCCTATTGCCACCTCAGTCGCGACTATCTCATTGACCGAGTACTCGAAGTAGATTCCCGCCTGCTTCGCCACCCTAGCGAGTGCGTCACCGATCTCCGAGGCCGGTGTTCCTGGGTAAGTCGTTGCGACCGTTACGCCCGCCTCCAAGGCCGCTCTAGCTATCGCCTCGTTGCCGAGCAGAAGCACTTTCGACCCTGGGGGAGCCTCGAGAAGCCTGTCCATGACGCTGATGTCATTGGGCAGGAGATGGAAATACCTTTTCCAGCTATCAGCAAAGCTCTCGGGAACCCGATAGCTACCAATACTGGGGTAAGGGGGCTTCGAGCGGACTAGCATGCCGCTCTCGCTATCTTGAAATAAGGCGGAGAGGGTTTGGTCAGACCGTGGCTGGAAGGACTCTAGCTGAGAAGATATTGTCCAGGGCCTCTGGAATTGCCGATGCGAAAGCGGGCCAGATAGTCGAGGCCGCTCCCGACCTGGCATTGTCCCACGAGAACACCTTCCTGGTTGGCAAGTCGTTCTCAGAGCTCGGAGTCGGCCAGATATGGGATCCCAGCAGGGTCGTGGTGGTGCTCGACCACAGGACCCCTGCCAACACGATTCAGACCGCTGCCGCGCACGCGAGGATAAGGCAGCTCGTGAAGGAGCTCGGAATCGAGAAGTTCTTCGATGTGGGCGAGGGCATCTGCCACCAACTGCTGATAGAGCGCGGGCTGGCGAAGCCCGGTCAGCTCATACTAGGTGCGGATTCCCACACGACGACTGCTGGCGCGATAGGGGCATTCGCGACGGGGATTGGCGCGACGGAGATGGCGGGCGTGTGGGCCATGGGGAGTTTATGGCTCAAGATACCGGAGACGATCCTAGTCTCGTTGAACGGCCATCTGGCACATGGCTGCTTCCCAAAGGATGTCTCGCTTCACCTCGCCTCCGTGCTAGGTCCTTCGGGTGCGGAGTACAAATGCATCGAGTTCACTGGTGGGCACATCATCGACACGACGATTTCAGGGCGCATGGTCCTCTGCAACATGGCTGCGGAGATGGGTGCGAAGGCGGCGGTCGTCCCAGCTGACTCAACCGTGATGGTCAGGTATATCGGATGTGGACCCCTTCCCTGCGACCCCGTCCAATCCGATCCAGATGCAAGCTTTGAGGACAAGCTAGATGTCGATGTATCCAAAATTCCTCCGATGGTCTCAGGCCCGCATCAGATTGACAAGGTTGGGAGTGTTGAGAAGTTCGAAGGAGTCTCCGTAGATCAGGCCTTCATCGGGACATGCACGAACGGGAGGTTGGAGGACCTCGTGGTGGCCTCGTCGATCCTGAAGGGACGAAAGGTGGCCCTCGGGTGTAGGTTGATTGTGGTCCCGGCCTCGAGAACCGTGCTCGAAGAAGCTATCGATATGGGCCTAATCCAGACGATCCTGTCCGCTGGAGGGATAGTACTCCCGCCTGGTTGCGGACCCTGTCTCGGAGCACATGAAGGGGTCCTCGCTCCTGGCGAGGTATGCATCTCCTCCAGCAACAGGAACTTCCGGGGAAGAATGGGCTCCGAGGAGGCTGAGATATACCTTGCGAGCCCGGCTACCGTGGCTGCAAGCGCGATCATGGGGAAGATCTCAGATCCAAGAGAGGTGCTGTCCAATGAGCTCTAAGGGACGGGTGTGGAGGTTCGGGGACGATGTCAATACAGATCTCATCATCCCGGGCAGGTATCTTGACAATTACGATCCGGCACATCTCGCATCTCACGCTATGGAGGGTGCGAGCAGACAATTCGCGAAAAATGTTAGAAAGGGCGATGTCATCGTAGCTGGACGCAACTTCGGCTGCGGCTCCAGCAGGGAACAGGCTGTGGTTGCGCTGAAGCAGGCGGGGGTATCAGCCGTTCTAGCGAAGTCCTTCGCGAGGATATTCTACAGGAACGCGGTCAACCTCGGCTTGCCGGTCGTCATTTCCCCCGACGCATGCGATCTCTTCATCGACGGTGAAGGTGTCATCATAGATATGTCAGAAGGGGTCATGATATCAGAATCTCGGAGGGTCACGTCCCGGATTGACCCGATTCCAGACCATGTGAGAAAGATCCTCGATGCTGGGGGCCTTGTGCCGTACATCAAGGAGGCCCTTGCTCGTCGTGCGAATGTGTGAACGGTCTGTCAGGATTCGGCCCAACATCCATTATTTGCCAATCTGTAGCTTCCGATCGATGGCAGGATTCTTTTTGGTAGATGAGCCTGGCTGGCTGGGTGTCGCATTCACCATCTTCCTTGTCGGCTATTTCCTGCTGTGGATCTTTGGCCACAGGCATTGACCAGCCTGCAAAGCATATTATACGCTGGGTCAATCACTACTCTGGGCCCGTGGGGTAGTTCGGATATCCTTTTGGCCTTCGAAGCCGACGACGTGGGTTCAAATCCCACCGGGCCCGCAGGGCTCCTCAAATTCTGGCCGTTGAGAAAAGACCTTAGGGAAGGAAAGGCGATTCGCCATCAAGTTTGGGGATATGGCCGAAAAGAGAATCGATGTGGAGTCCCTTTTGTCTCGCGCAAGGGATCTGGAGAAGGAATACGATTGGCCAGGCGCAGCCGATTATTACGGGAGCGAACTTGAAGCGCTGCCCAAAGATGACCTCCTCGGAATCGGACGGGCTCAGGAAGCAGCCGCCCATGCTCTTTTCCGAGCAGCGATGCAGGGGGAGGACATAGAGGAATTCAAGGATCGCCTGAGTAAGAGCGAGAAGCAGTATGAGAAGGCAAAGCAGTCGTATGAGAAAGCTAGTTCCCCACTATCATCGCCACGAATTAGTCGCTGTGAAGCGATGATCGCCTATTTGGGCTTCTGGCAGACCTCGGATGTAGCCACCAAGAAGAAGAAGATCGGTGAAGCTTGGTCCCTTGCGAAAAAGGCGATGGAAACTTTTGGACGGGACGAAGTCTTGGAGCTTGGGAAGACTTATGATGAGTTGTTTCTGAGTTCCGTTCTTACCCTCCATTTCTCAGACGATCAGCAAATTAGAAAGACAATATTGAGTGAGGCAATAACATACGGAGAGAAGGCAGTAACATTACTTTCGAATACGGAGAACACAGACGAACTGGTAAGAGCCCTTGTTTACACGGCGGGATTCCTGTCGGCGGCAGGAAGAATGTCTGTTGTCAGCGTTGATGAGCAAGACCGCAACAATCAGAAAGCCTTGGAGTACTGGCGCAAGGCGTTGGGACTCTCCGAGGAGACTGCGTCAGTGGCCAAGCCGCATGCCGAAATTGCCTACGAACTACTAGACTTGGCTGATTTCAAGGAACTACGGCAGATTGCTGAGAGACAACTTGACTATGTCAGAAAGACTGGTGATAGACTCTCGATAGGTGTAACACTCGGAGTTCTAGCATTCGGCAGCTACTGGCCATGCGGAGGAATGGAGGATCCGGAGGAAGTCAATGCCTTGCTTGAAAAGTCTCTTCGATATGTCGAAGAAGCAAGACGACAGTTCGGGAAAATCGGATTTGTTACCCCCGACTACTTCAGTAATGTTTGGGTTTCAAGCCCGAGTCAGCCGTGGTATTCCGACATGCAGGCCATCTTTGAGACTGATCTGAAAAGAAAGCGTGAGTTGGCTAGTGAGTCCCTCGAGTCTGCTAGACTGGAATCTGTGGCGGCTGAGAAATCCGGGTACCCGTATGTTGTAGCAGGCTCTCACTACACGATGGGTGTTGCGCTCGCTAGCCTGGCCAAGATGGAAGTCAACAAGGAGAACAAAACGAGATTGCTGGAAGAGGCTATCCAGCACAGAATGGAGGCCTCGAGGCTTGAAGACGTCTTGATGCCTTCGCAGTTCTGGAACAGGGCAATTTATCGCTGTCTTATCGGGGAGACAGAATTGGAGCTCGCTGAGGTCACTGATTGCAGCGAGTCGAGGAAGGCAAGTATCGAATCGTCAATATCTCATATGCGAGAAGGCCTGGACCTGTTCCTTCTCCAATTGACCGTTCCCTCATATGCTGCACTGCTTGATGCGACCAATTTCTGGCGATTGTCCAGTCAATGGCGCAACTATGGGAGAGCATTGCAGAGCGGTTACGGGTTGACGGGTGCCCAAGAGACCATTGTCAGCTATGCGACGGCTTTTGAAAAAGCTGCTGAGTTCGGCGCAAAAGGTGACCAGCCGAGTCGAGTCGCGGAGAGTCTATGGGAGGCTGCTCGGGCTTATGACACTCTCGGCGAGCATCTCAAAGCCTCGGAGAGATTCGAGGAAGCTTCGGAGCAGTATCGAAAGGCTGCCGAGAAGATCAAGAGCCTTGGTCAGCTCTACAAGGATCAGTCCCTATACCTGAAGGCCTGGTCAGAAATCGAGAAAGCGAGGTACCATCATGCCAGACAGGATCCAGCCTCCGCGAAGGAGCACTACAACAAGGCTGCTGAGCTTCACGAGTCCACAGATAAATGGAGTCTCTTGTCGACCAACTACTTCGCATGGGCACAGGTCGAGAACGCCGAGGATCTGAGTCAGAGAGAGCGATGCAAGGAGTCCATTGACGCGTTCGGAGAGGCTGCGAGACTGTTCAAGGACTCCGAAAGCAAGATGCGAGAGCAGCAGATGAGGATTGAAGGCAACGACGAGAGGCAGATGATAGAGAGGTTGATTGATGCTGCCGACAGTAGACAGGAACTCTGCAAAGCAAGGATTGCGCTTGAAGAAGCAAGGTTGTTGGACAAGGAAGGAAGATTCGGCAACGCATCCGAGAGGTATGGGCTTGTGGCGGACTTGTTCGCCAAGATCAAGCAAGGACTTGCCGCTGAGCAGGATCGACAAGAGATCGAGCTCATAATCACGCTATCAAAGGCCTGGAAAGCAATGGCGAAAGCCGAGGCGGAATCGTCTCCTGAGCTCTTCGAGGAAGCCGCACATTTCTTCGACGAGGCAAAGAATCTCAGCTCTGGTGACAAGGCGAAGAACTTGGCGCTGGGCCACAGCCGGTTCTGCAGAGCGCTCCAGGCAGGAGTCAAGTTCTCTGATACAGGGGACCTTGCGCAACACGACATAGCCACAGACAACCTGGAGAGTGCCGGGAAGTATTACCTGAAGGCCGGCATTGAGAGTGCCTCCGAGTACGCGAGGGCGAGCAGCCTTCTGTTTGATGCCTATGTGCATATGAGCAAGGCTAGAAAGGAGCAAGACCAGGAGAAGAAGGCGAAGCTCTACATTCTAGCTGAGAGGATACTGCAGGCATCAGCATCTTCTTATGACAAAGCTGACCAGCCTGGGAAGAAGGATCAGGTGCTAAAGCTTCAAGCGAAGGTTGGGCAGGACAGGGAGCTCGCGATTTCACTGTCAGAGATATTTCGTGCCCCAGATGTAGTATCCACTACGATGGCTTTCTCTTCTCCAGCTCCTACGCAAGAGACTGCGGTGGGGCTTGACAGATTCGAACACGCAGAGGTTCAGGCGACGTTGATAGTCAAACCGAATGAATTGCATGTCGGACAGGAGCTCAGCCTGGAGATAGAACTCGTAAATGCTGGGCGTGGAGCTGCCCAGCTAACTAGGGTAGATAAGGCCGTACCCAAGGGATTCGACGTGGTCACAGCACCTGAGAAGTACAGGATAGAGGACAGCTATCTGAACCTGCGAGGAAGACGGCTTGATGCTCCCAAGACTGAGGATGTGAGACTGGTGCTCAAACCCACAGTCAAAGGCCACTTCAAGCTGAAGCCCCGTGTCATGTATCTGGATGATTCAGGCACATACAGGTCTTGCGAGCTCGCTCCAGTGGAGGTTTTGGTGAAGGAGATGGGCATCTCCGGATGGCTAAGAGGAACCTGATCAGGGGTAAGCTCGGGTTACCCATCTGCAAATACTGGCTTCATTAAGAACAGGATATATACGAGACCAAACCATCTGGACATTGTGTCATCAGAAGCTGAAGATCGACTCATGAAGCCGATTGTCAATGCATGTTTCCCGGGCATGCTCGCAGCCCTCAACCTCACTGTCTTCGGAATAATCGACATACGCGGCACTCCATCCGTTCCTTACAGGATCGCCATTCTCTTGGGAACCGTCGCGTTCGTACTCTCTTCGTTTGCGATATTCTTCCACGGCATGTATCCAACACGGAGGAGCCTGTGGACAGCCACTGCGGTGTTCTTCTTTACAGGTCTCATCTCATCTCTTGTGACGGTGATCATGCTGGTCGCTTGGCCTCCTATGACGGAATGAATCCAGGGGGAGCCAGTGGAAGCAAGGAAGGGGTTTGAGTCCGAGCGCATTTCCCCCCTGATTGAGCCTCTGTTCTGATCTACTGGCCGGATGATGGTGCGATTCCTACCGGGCCCGCTGAGCCCCTGAGATTCCAGCAGTTGCGAGAGTGTGACAGAGACTGAGAGACGCGAGTTTCTTCATCCTAGTCTATCTACCTGCCGTCGTGACACAGTACAGGTTCACAGCGAGAGATGGAACGAAAGTCCTCATCAGGGAGCCTAGGCCAACTGATGTGAGACAGCTGATGGATTTCATAAACGGCTTTGTCAAGGAACCAAAATCCGGCTTGTTGATTGACAAGAAGGTCAATCTCAAGGAGGAGAAGGCGTGGCTCAAGGGATGGATTGCAGACATCAGAAGAAGAGAAGGTCTGTTGCTTCTGGTCGAAGTCGACGGTAAGATCAAAGGCAGCTGTTCGGTCCTTCGGCTGAAATGGAAGAGTTCGCATGTCGCGGACCTAGGCATAGCCCTAAGCGGAGATATTCGGGGCAAAGGCATAGGAGAGGCGCTGATGGACAAGGCAATCACACTCGCAAGAAAGCGTATGCGAGGCCTTGAGATTATTCAGCTTAAGGCGTTCTCCTACAACGAGAGAGCCCTGGAGTTCTATAGGAAACTTGGATTCGTTGAGGTTGGGCGAGTACCCCGTGTGAACAAGGAAGGCAAGAACTACTATGACGATGTGCTGATGACAAGATCCTTGCACGTAGTCCAGAGGCGCAGGGATGGAGCATAGGTCCGAGGTTGATTCCCGCTGACTGTCCACATTTCTCTACTCACGCGTGAGGTGGTGAGTTTTTTCAAACCCGCTGAGCCGCCAGCTCTCTGCGATCAGCACGAAAACTTATGTCAACAAATGCCATGACCTAGTCGGGGGAAGATCGTGCTCAAATACCTAGCAGCCATCGTCTTGTTAGGACATGGTATCGGCCACCTAACCGGATTCCTGAAATCCTGGACTTCGATCGACGTCGGGTTCTCCGACAAGCCATGGCTATTGCCTGGCGAGCGGAAGATGAATAGTTCTGCGGGGCGTGCATTTGGAATTCTATGGTTGATTTGCATCTTGATCTTCGTCATGTCCAGCATAGGCATATTCATGGGAGAAGAATGGTGGCGCGCCTATGCTCTGATCGGATCTGCAGTCTCATTGGTGGCGATACTCCCGTGGTGGAATACTGTCATGGTAGGCGTGAAAGCCGGGGCATTGCTCGATGTGGCGATCATACTGGTCCTGTTGATTCCAGCTGGTGAGAGGGTGACAGACTTCTTCGAATTGCCTTAACCGATCTTCGATTCATCGAGTGCCGCTGCGTGTCCAATCCAAATCTCCTTCGGCCTGAGGTCGGCTGTTGTATGCATGCCTGGTCACATGGCCAACCCCGAGTGTCCTTCGATTGTGTGACCAATAGAAGAATAGAGAAAGGGTTTTCCGTGCGGGCGGTCCTCCAAATCCGGTTATCGATTTGCGCTGCCCTGCTCGTCGGGTCTCTATCGCAGGATTGGGTACTTCTTGACGAGCTTCGTATTCGCCCACCACTTGCCCAACCCGAACCACTGACCTGCATTGATCGCGCCCATAACCAGGAGCGCGAAGACGAAGACGATGTGCTCGTCAATTAGCGGGTTCTTGGCCGGCGGAAGGTTGGAAGACCACAGCATCAACATTAATAGCGCTCCAGCATAGCTGGCAATCTTCATCCCTATGCCCAGCAGTACTGCACCGCCGATAAACAGCAACCCCATCATGAACAGCCAGTCTACAACAACGTTGCCTGCGATGCCCTCGTAGAATCCGCTGAGCGGTCCAGATGTTGCGAACTTCAGGTAGCCCTCTGTCGGAGAACCACCATTGATCCAAGCACGGGATTCCGCGGTTGCATACCCCAGGCCAAGAAGCTTGTCAAAAAAGGCCCATATCAGCATCCAGCCAAGGGTGAGTCTGAGACCTACCCATGCGATTTTCTCCACGCCATATTCTCTCAGTCTCTCGAACACCATATAGGATCACTCCTGTCTTAGCACCGTTAAGTCGGAGTCTGTTAATATATTTTGTACCGTAGGAACTAGACATCCGGCCTCGTTCGGGGCCGCCTCGTCAGGGAGCGCTAGATGAACAAAGGACGCAACAGAGATCAGAATCAGTAGTCTCCTTCGCGCTTCCTTATCTCCTCTTCGTCATCCTTGTGCTCGAGCTTCTCGACCAGTGATTTGTCGTCCTCTTCCTCGACAGGATAGAGCCTGCCGCCGCACTTCTCGCAGAACCTATTCTCAGCAGGGTTCACCGCATCGCAGCTCGGGCATCTGGTCGAGCCAGTCGCTATGCGTTTGACCGCTGCCAGCCTCTGCGGGTCAAGCCTGTACAAAGTCGCAATCGCGTTGGTGTGATCAGCTTCTCTCTCTTCTTCGTCTTCCATGCTCACCAACTACCGATGGAGCATATGGTCCAGCCAGTTCATAAGGAAAATGGTGGGAATCCCGGTATCGACCGGGATTCGGAAGGAAACTGAGAGAGGTTTCTTGCGTACTCAATCCGCCCGGTTCTTGTTGACTTTCTTGATGCACAGCTCGAGGATGTCCAGGCCGGTGTCGATCTGCTCCTGAGGCGTGTTGAGCGGCGGGATGTACCTGATGTTCGATTTTCCACAGGGCAGCAGCACGAGGCCCTTCTTGAAGGCCATGTCTGCGATCTTGTCCCTGCTCTTGGCGGCGTGCTTCTTGGTCTTCCTGTCCTGGACGAACTCGTGCGCGAGCATCATGCCCAGGCCCCTCGTGTCTCCGATGATCTCGTACTTGTCCTGCATCTCCTGCAGCCGCTTCTTCATCTCCTTTCCAACCTTGGTCGCGCGGTCCAGGAGCTTCTCCTCTTCGATCACATCGAGCACCGCCAAGGCGGCCGCGTGGGCCAACGAGGTACCTCCGAATGTGTTCGAGTGCCTTCCGTATCTGTCGAAGTTAAGCTTGGCGTCTACTATCGTCGCTCCAATCGGCAGGCCGCCTCCGAGCGATTTAGCGCTGCAGATGATGTCGGGCGCGATGTCGAAGTGCTCAACCGCCCACATCTTCCCAGTCCTGCCCATTCCTGATTGGACCTCGTCGTCTACGAACAGGCACTTGTACTTGCGGGTGTAGTCGTAGATCATCTTCACGAACTCTTTTGGCGGGACTATGTATCCGCCCTCGCCCTGGACGACCTCCATGAAGATCGCAGCGAGGTCGTTCGGCGGGATTTGGGTCTCGAAGTAGACATCCTCGATGACCCTCGCGCACCACATGTCGCACTCAGGGTACTGGAGCTTGTAGATGCACCTGTAGCAGTAGGCGTAAGGCACGTGGAACACTCCGGGCATCAGAGTGGCCGTGTAGCCCTCTCTCTGAACCCACTTGCTCGCCGTCAGCGTCATCGCGCCCGCGGTTCTGCCGTGGAACGCGCCCAAGAAGTCCAGTATGACCTGCTTGCCCGTCCCTCTCTTCGCTATCTTGATCGCGCTCTCGACGGACTCAGCGCCAGTGTTCGAGAAGAAGACCATCTTCTTGTTCTTGCCGGGGGCCGACTTGGCCAGCCTCTCAGCGAGCTCGTTCTGGAGCTTGCAGTAGAAGTCCGTGCCGGCGACATGCATGTACTTCTCGACCTGGTCATGCACCGCCTTGACGACCTTTGGGTGCCTCGCGCCCACGTTCAGAACACCGACACCAGCGTAGAAGTCGATGTAGCTGTTTCCATCGATGTCCTCAATGACTGCGCCCTCGGCCTTCTTGAAGACCAGCGGTGCGGTCTTCGTCGCCTTGACGATGTACTCGTCATCCTTTGCGACGGCCTTCTTTGCCTCCGGGCCAGGAGGCTCCACTCCGATGTTCGGGACTTTTGGCATTTGGAATCGCCTCTTTGTGTTTCACCGTAGGTTGAACGCTTGATAAATCGATTATGGTTTTACGGAACTTCCGTCCGAGAAAAGTGCCGATTTCGAACCGATGGATACGATATACGGAACGGATTCTTTCTGAGCCGCAGGTCAAATGCTCCTATCGAACTGTGCTCAAGGTCAAGTAGATTGATACCGATCCGCAGCCGCCTCCAGCCCTCGATGCCTCATCCAGGCATGTTCCGAATCGACTTCTAGGCCCACCCAAAACGTATATAAAGGACCCACATTTTAGGGGATACCTCCACTGAAGAGGCTGCTGTATTGAAGTACACCAGGTTTGAAAGGGCAAGGATTATTGGCGCCAGGGCCCTGCAGATAAGCATGGGCTCGCCGATCCTGGTGGAGCTTCAAGAGCCCATCCTCGACCCCATCGAGATAGCGATCATCGAGTTCGAGAAAGGGGTCATACCGATGACAGTCAAGAGGGAGACCTGAGGAGTCAAGATGGACGAAGTCGCTGAGAACCAGGCACAAGCAGAACCGACCGAGCGCCTGCTCATTCCAGAGGACGTCTATCTCACTTCTGGAGTGCACATCGGGACTCAGCAGAAGAGCGCGGACATGAAGGAGTTCATTTTCAAGGTCCGCACCGATGGACTCTATGTCCTTGACATCAAGAAGACGGACGAGAGGATAAGGGTCGCAGCCAAGTTCATATCGAGGTTCGACCCGCAGAAGATCCTGGTGGTCTCCGCGAGGCAGTACGGCCAGAAGCCCGCCAAGGTGTTCGGCAAGACCGTCGGAACCATGGTCGTGGCCGGCAGGTTCGTCCCCGGCTCGTTGACCAACCCGATCCTCCCGAAGTTCGTCGAGCCTGATATGCTTCTCGTGACCGACCCAGCAGCGGACGAGCAGGCCCTGAGAGAGGGGCTGAATGTCGGCATACCGATTGTCGGCATATGCGACGCGAACAACGAGACCAGGTTCGTGGATCTCGTAATACCCTCCAACAACAAGGGCAGGCGGGCGCTTGCAACGGTGTACTGGCTCCTGACCAGGGAGATCCTCAGGGCGCGTGGAGTGATCCAGGCGGATGAGGACTTCAAGTTGACGGTCGAGGAGTTCGAGGCCTCCCTGTAGTAGGGGCGCGTCTCCTGCACTTCTCCCTCGGAAAACCTATAACCCCAGCACGAGCTATTCATTCTCTTGGAGGGAGGTTTTGATGAGGCACCCGGCAGTGGCGGGTCAGTTCTACGAAGGTGATGAGCGAGCGCTGAGGATGCAGATCGAGGAGTGCTTCAAGGGTCCTCTGGGCCCAGGAAGCGTTCCCCAGCTCGAGAAAGGCCCGAGGAAGGTCATCGGAGGGGTCGCCCCGCATGCGGGCTACATGTTCTCAGGAATGGTCGCATCCCATCTCTACTCGAGGCTCGCCAAGGACGGCTTCCCAGAGACGTTCGTCATCCTGGGGCCGAACCATACTGGCAGGGGTTCGGGCATCGCCATTGTGACCGACGATTTCGAGACACCCCTCGGCGTCGTCAAGGTGGACCGCGAGATGGCGAAGGCGATGAGGAAGGACCTTGTGGACGAGGACGCAGACGCCCATCATTTCGAGCACTCGATCGAGGTCCAGCTGCCGTTCCTGCAGTACTTCTCGAAGGATTTCAAGTTCGTTCCAGTGTGCATGGGCTTCCAGGATATCGAGGCCGCGAAGTCGGTCGGGGGCGTTATACGGGATGCTTCGAAGGGCAAGGATGTCGTGGTGATAGCGTCGACAGACATGTCCCATTATGTCACCCAAGGCACCGCCAAGGTCAAGGACGCCATGGCCCTGGACGCCATCAAGGACATGAACGCGAGCAAGCTGTTCGATGTCGTCAGGGAAGAGAACATCTCGATGTGTGGCTACGGCCCCGTCATGGCCGCCATCACCGCATGCTCAGGAGGGAAAGCCACCGTCCTGAAGTACGCCACCTCCGGGGATGTAAGGCCCATGAGGGACGTCGTCGGCTATGCCGCGGTCGTAATTGAAAAGTGAGATTAAGCCGAGGCGTGCTCCTGGTCCCGATGAGGCTTCCCAAGCTGACCTCGACGGCCGTGCTGGTCCTGTTCGCCGTGTCCCTTGCATGGGTGCTCCTGGTCTTTGCGGCTCCCTACATGGTACCGTCTGGAACGCTGACGGATCTTTCGGGCAGAGTGGGCTACCGAGACAACACGGCCCGCCTCCATAACCTCAGCCTTATCCCCCACGCGATCTACGATTTCGGGGATGTCGAGTGCCACCAAATCAAGGAGCGGAGTTACTTCCTGAACGGCAATCAGATGCCCTTCTGCGCGAGGGACGTCGCCATATTCGTCGGGATAGCATTCGGGTTTGGCCTCATGAGCTTCTATCGTTACAAGCTGCATCCTGCTCTCGTTCTGATCGGGCTGGTCCCCATAGGAATCGATGGGGGGCTCCAGGTGGTCACGAGCTACGAATCGACAAACCCTGTGCGCTTGGTCACTGGCCTCATCGCGGGCTTCGTGTGCGCTCTGATGCTCGCTCATTTCCTCTTCGTCCTGCAAGAGGATAGGTCCAAGACAATTGGTGCTAAGAATTGAAGTGCGTGTTCCTGGCCTTCCAGGGAAGAGCTATTAGGTCCAAAGGGCATCCGCGTGATGTACCAGGGGACCGTGCATAGGTCTATGGGGGCGGATGCATGTCATCATGGGGGAGTTCGACTGGGGTTCCACTGTCCGGAAGATACTGTGTGCAGTGTGGACGCGAGATCCCGTGGGAAGCGAATGTGTGCACGTACTGCGGGCATGACTACAGGGTGTCTCCTCTGGAGGCCCAAACACCCCGCAGGACATCGCTGCCGATATTTGGTGGAGTGGCGATCCTGATCGCTGGCTTGCTAGCCATAATCATGGCATTGGCGTTCATGACAATGACCGTCAATGACGTCCAGAATTACGAGGGATTGAATGCGCGGGGTTGGACGCCTGAGGAATTCGTGTCGTTCCTGCACAGCTGCGGTATTGCGGATCTCATTTTCGGAGTCCTAGCGGTCATTGGCAGCATTTTCGCCCTGAAGAGGACACACTTCGGACTGGCCGTCGTAGGAGGCGTGTTTGCCTTCCTCGGGTTTGGGTTCGTTATCGGCACGCTCATCGGACTGGTGGGCTTGATACTGGTGGTTGTCGCTCGCCAGGAGTTCCACTGAGCAGATCATCATTGATTGGCCAAGTGTCGTCTCCGGGAAAGCTTATGGTCCTCCGTCGCAAGGCTTTTCTAACATGACCCTCAATCTACTGGCTGGAGGCACGGACAACTCCTGCCTCCGAGACGGGTGTTCGAAATGGTTTCGACCTCCTCAGGCGGAGCTGCGAGGCAATGCGTATCATGCGGCCGAAGCATAGACTGGAATTACAACGTGTGCCCCTACTGCGGGCACGACTACAGGTACATCGCTGAGCAGCCCGGCCCTCAGCCAGTAAGCGGCGGCCTCAGGATACTCTTCTACATCCTTTCTCTGCTTCTGTGGCTCTTTGGCATAGCTGTTGGCATTTTCTACCTAGCGAGAGACGACCCTGAATCCAGGCATGTGGGCATAATATGCCTGGTGCTTGGAGTCCTGTCGGCTGTTCTTTGGTCTCTCATCTTCTTCTGTATCCTGTTCGTCCCATTCATGGGTGGGTGAACTAGCGAATATGATGGCAATCATTTAGTAACCGCCAGGGCTTCTAGGTATTGGAAGGGCGGGGTTAGCCCCGTACTCCTTAGGAGAAGGTGAAGGGATGTCATCAACACCAGCACAAAGCACTAGGAACTGCGTCTCATGCGGGAGGGCGATCTCCTGGGACGCGAATGTGTGCCCATATTGCGGCCACGATTTCAGGATGGCCGGTGCAGCTGCACCCAAGAAAGAGTCCGCGATGCCGCTCGTAGGCGGCATTCTGATAATAATCGGAGGCTTAATCGAATTGGTCGTGGGCGGAGTACTGATCACGGGTGGAACGGCGCTCTTCGACGTGACAATGGGCGTGAGCGGGATTCTGGCCGTCTGCGGCGCAATCTTCGTGTTGCTGGGCCTGATCGCTCTGCTGGGCGGAATATTTGCAATTCAGCGGAAGCATTTCGGCCTCGCGGTAGTAGGCGGCGTACTCGGCCTGGGCGGATATTTGATATTCGCTCTGGTCGGGCTAATACTCGTTGCGGTATCCAGGGACGAGTTCAGCTGAGGCCTGGGCGCATGGGGAGGCGCAAGCCTTCCGAAACTCCTTACCAAACCCCATCTTTTATTCAGATCCTCTTCATCATGCCCAGCTCTGGCTCGTAGATCTCGCCCTTGTCCAAGAGGCTCGCGACGATCTCCTCGAGCCTGACCTTGTCGATCTTCTTGGCCTTCGCCGAGTCCACAATCTTGTCCCAGGGAGCGCCCTTGCCAGCGGCGTCCAATGAGCTGATCATGCTCAGGACTGTTCCCTCCTCGTCCGCCCCAACCTCGACCTCGTGCATCTCATCTTCCTTCGACTCCGCGGGCTTCTTCTCGGGCATCGGCCGAGCAGCCACAGGAGCGCTCTTCTGAGTTCGCACCTCCGTCCCTTCCTCTGGCAGGATCGACCTCAACGCGTCCCTTGCGCTGTTCCTGAACCTGCCCAGGTCGATGTCCTTGTAGTATTCGACCGCCCGCACGACGCCATCGGCCAAGTTCTCCGGATAGCCGAGCCTCATCAGCTCCGAGACGCTCGGCTGAGCCATCTTCATTGCGTCGTCGATCGCCTCGATGCGGTACAGCGTGCTCTTGGCGGTCTCGAGGACCCAGTAGTCCCTGGCCTCCCCATCGACCTCCCTGATACGCTCCGGCCGGATGCTGAGGTACTTCACGCCCTCTCCGGGGCTATATGCCCTGCTCTTGCCCACGATCGCGGCGAACGCTGGAGGTGACATCTTGGAGAGCGCCGCAGCCGCCGATGGCTGGTACTCGCCCGCGGAGACGTAGTAGGTCCCCGTCGGGTCTGACACCCGCGCCCTGAACCTCTGCTTGCCCTCCTCGCCCACATCCTCGATCTCAGTCACTACCCCGACGACCATCATCCTGTTTATCTTGGCCCCGAGCGGGGTGATGACGTAGGACACAGGCTTCTCACCTTCGCCCGCGTGTTCCAGGGTTGACGAGTTGAACTCCTCCGCGAAGACCCGCCAGGCCACCTCCCGGAGGTTCATTCCTCTCCCTCCTCGAGCTCCACCAGGAGCTTCTCGACCTCGGGCTTGATGTCCTCCTTCGCCGCAACGGCGTCCTTGGCGATCATCGACAGGCCGTAGGTGTCGGAAGTAACGCTGCCTGTGACACTCACTACCTTGAAAGTCAGCTCCTCATCCATCATGTCCTTGACGACCTCGAAGTTCATGGACTGCTTGGCCTTCTCCATGCACTCGTCGAGAGTAGTGTCCAGGAGCCTCTCCGTGAGCTCCCTACCCATGACCACGCTCACGGCGCCGCTGCCGTCGTCCAGGATCGCCTTCACCCTCAGGTCCGGGTAGCCGTCGACCCTTCCGTGGACCTTGCACATGCTCTTCTGGAGCGCGCGCTTGCACTCAGGGCAGCGCGTGATCAGGCCCGAGCCCTCCCGGACCTCTATGATCGCCCCTCGGATCTTGGCATCCGACGCCCCGCCCCT
>Ga0315296_10001393_pt1 | contig 21129 bp, 27 predicted proteins | sample YL17G14_18_MG_FD_203921 | JGI IMG/M metagenome (GOLD analysis project Ga0315296, IMG submission 203921) | Sediment microbial communities from Yellowstone Lake, YNP, Wyoming, USA - YL17G14_18 | ecosystem: Environmental > Aquatic > Freshwater > Lake > Sediment | place: USA: Wyoming | collected...
ACCTCCAGCGGCATACTGTAAACGCGGCCCTCGGCAGCGCCCAGGAGAACGCGCCCGTCTTCAGTCACGCCCACCTCCCAATCGTCGGCGTGAGCGACGATGATGCAGCGCAGCACGGTCTCGCCGTCAATCTCCGACGCTGGGTACAAGTCGCTCCACACCGGATGAAGGACATCATTTGCGTCGTCGTGTTGAAGGATTGTCTTGTCCTCACCTATCTGGACTGTCCTGATCGCGCCCATCTAGATCACCGCCTGTGCCGTCTGAATCTGAGGCCACCGTATGCGCGGCCGCCATCCGCCCCGATGTTTCGCGTCCATAGCCCCAGCCTCGGCCCGCCACTGCTTGAGGAGCCCGCTCCACCTGTTCAGCCACTCGCCAGCCTTACGGTTCTTGTCCTCAGCATCGTAGAGCCGCTGGAAGATGCGTCGGCAGGCATGGGCTACCACGTAGTCCAGGTCGCAGGTTGTGGTGGCTATGTCGGTACTGAGGCTGGCGTAGTTCTGCCACTCCTCCGCGTAGACGGGCCAGGGGCTACCCAGAACACCATCAGGCAGGATCAGGTCGTACCCTTCCTGCACCTGCTCGTAGTCATATTCCAGGTCTGGCCCCCGATAGAACTTGTCCACATCGCCGCCCATCCGCTGATAGACGCGTCCTATGCGATCCATCTCCGTGATGCGGGCTGGTAGGCTGATCCGCCTGTCGCCGACACGGACGATGTGAACCGCCACCCAGTAGGTGTCTGCTGTCGCCAGCGCGCCGCCAAGGTGCGGCCTGATCTGGTAACACCCAGAAGGAATCGTGAAGGCCGACTGGAGCATGACCCACTGCTTCTGCGTCGTGTCTGTCGCGCCGCTCTGGAGTGTGATGTTCGCCGAGTTCGTTACGTCGTAGACGGCGAGTGTAGACGTGCCCACGGCTGCCCGTACCAGCACGTTGACGTAGTAGGTGTCGTTAGGCACAACGTTGATGGACGTGGCGGCGTAGGCGTACCCGGCGGCCCCAGTGTTGTCGGCGAATAGTGCCTGACGAGCGAAGCGCTGGGGGAAGCCTGTGGCATCTGTCTTGGTGGGGGTCACGCTTGAGCCCGTCCAGTAGGTCGCTATGTCGGCGTTCGCCGTCTCCATGTCGCCGTCCGTGACAAGGGTAAGGACAAACGGCACCCAAGCCCCGCAGTCCACCGTCAAGGCCAGGGCTATGTCGTCGTCCACGTAGCTGACGTGGCCGACTTCCGGCAGCCATATCTCCACGATGTCGGCGGCAGCGGGTGTGACCACATCTAGGTCGGGCTCTAAGGTAACGTTGCCCGTAGCGGGGTTGTAGACATCCGTGAAGGTGTCCTCGTAGGGGTTGGTGGCCTCACTCACGTCCCGAAAGCGCAGGGGCGAGCCCCTGGGCACCAGCGAGGAAGGGTGTGGCCCCTTCAACACCTGGCTGTCGGTGACGCTCGTTACCGCCGCCGCCGTCGTGGTGTACTTCTTCGCCAGCGGCGTGCGGTCTATGATGGCGTCGCGGATGACCTCGCGGGTGCTGCTCACTTGTGAGTGCCCCTAATAGTTCCCTTCTTCTGGGAGGCATAGAAGACCTGCTTGCCCTTTTTCGCGCCGTAGTGCTTCTGCATAGCGCCCTTGATCTTGCGACCTTTCTTAGTGAGTGGCATGTCTACATCCCCATCTTTACAGGCATCCTACGCTCCGTGCATCTCCATGTGCCGCAACAGCGACCTACGGGGCTGCTTCATCTTTCTCCTGGGCTTCCAGTCACAGTCTGGCCACGGGCAGTTGTACGGTGATAGGACGATGTTCGGCGGCCACTCCTTCGGCTTGGTAAACTCCCTGCCATAGACCTCGGCGCTGTCAAGTTCGGGCTTGCCCACAACAGGGGTGCCGTACTCAATCTCTCGGTCAACAGTCCCCGTCTCAACTTCGGGAGGGACAAGGGTTACGGTCTGCTGCAACGCATTGGTTACTGGCCCGTCTCGTGCCTTGCCTAGAAGCTCGCGCTGAAACTGGCGCTCCTCGTCCCGCCGCCGTTCCTGCTCCATGTGCTCTATGGCGTCAAACACGTCACCGTGCCGGTGCTTCATGTGACGGCGCATCTGGTAGACGTTGCGTAGATGCGCCGACATGCAGACAGGGAAGCCGTAGCTGTCGTACTCAGGCTGCCTGGCGTCGGGGTGCAACATGCACTTGACGTTGCCCAACTGGGGCCGAAAGCCAGGGTCGTCAAGAGTATAGGCGGGACGGCCATCATCGAGCCGTTTACGGAGGTGGGAGAGGAGCATGTTGCGGTTACACGGCGTAGGTTCCCCAGTGGCCGTGTGGTAGGTCGTCACCCTGCCCGCGCTGTTGATGGTCATGAGGCCAGCTTCAGTCATGCGGGTCTCTTGCGCCTCACCCGCACCCAGCTTGGCTAGCTGCTCGATCTGCCGGTCTACCGCTGTCGGTACGTCTTCGGTTGTGGACACCATTAGAAGTTCCTTTCCACCTTTCCTCTGGCTCCGAAGGTGCTGGCCCTCTTGCGCCAGCGCCAGTTCTCCTCTTTCTCTGCGAACCACTGGCCCCATAGGTCGGGTGGTTCAATCTCAGACAGGAATGGGGCTGGTCGGTCCCTTAGATCGTCCGCTATGTCCCGCAACTCCCCGACTGTGTGGAGCACTTCACAGTATCCCGTCCGCTCATTCTGAACGCCGCCTGGTATGCGGAACTGCGGCGCGGTGAAGTTCTCGACCGGCCCCATGTCCTCGCGGTACTCAGCCAACTTGTCACCCCGATTGACGTAGATGATCTGGTAGCGATGCCAGCCCATACCAGGAAGGCCCGTCTGAAGGTTCACCTCCGACAGTTGGAAGGCGGGCTCGTCAGGCGTGATCTCTATCGTCGCTGCCAGGAGCTTCGGCACTCGATACCTCTGGTTCCTGCTGCTGCCTTTCCAACTCGCGGCGCAGCATGGCGTTCTCCATTTCGAGCAGTCTGACCTTGACGACCTCTTCACCTAGGAACTGGAGCACCTGCTCAATGCTGACGTTCACACGGCTGCCTCAAGTGCCTCCACGCGACCAACCAGGGCCTTCAGCGCAAGTACCGTGTACCCGAACGTATTGATCGGGTTAAGGATCGTACCCTTAAAGTGCATCGCCCAGGGTGCATCCTCTGAGACTACACCCGTGTAAACGGTGTCGTGGTCGCCAGTAGACATGACATGCTCGCCGCCGTTGCTCCTCTTGTAGCGGAAGTCGTAGACAGGCGTGTTTACGATCTGTTCCAGCACCTTGTCGGCATCGTTACGGATGCCGAGAATGTTCTTAAACTTCAGCAGCGAAGCCGCAGCAGCCCAGTCACACTCAGCGGCAGCGCCCCCCGACGTAAGTTGCTCGCCGTCCGTGCCGACGCCATCCGCCCCAGCGGTGATGGTCGAGTTGAACTTCACATCCAGAGCAAAGTCGGCTATGCCGTCGATGTTCAGCGTACCAGCAACTACCTGTAGGCCGCCCGCCGTTACAGTCACCCCACCTGCCGTCACTGTCAGACCGCCAGCGGGAACCGTGAGATAGGAACCCGTGTCGTTAAGACGAGCAGCCACTGTGCCGTCTACATAGATGTCCAGGCGGCTGTTAGCCGCATCCCACTTGAATCCTCTTCTCAAGGCCATGTTTCCTCCTTAGCGGCTAGCGCCGCAGTTGATAAGAAGCTACCTCGGTGTCACCAGACAGTAGATTGCCACGGACGACGTAATAACCCCGCCCGCAGCCGGGGCCGTAACATCGATAGCATCAGCCGCAGCCAGGGTAAGGTTCCGCGTCGGCTGGTAGAGCGTAGCCTGGGCATTCGCCGTACCCGTGTTGAGCACGGCATCGAAGGCTGCCCCCAGACCACAGTTGAGTGTCGTGGTCACACCTGTCTGGGTCGGGGCCGCCGAGTAGTTGCAAACCGTGTGAAGCAACTTGTATGCCTGCTTCGCATCGGTGCTGCATGTCTGGGCCGTGTTGGCTGCGCTCGTCTGGCTGAAGATAACGAGGTTGCCCCAAGGGGTATGCTCTACAGTCTTGGTTATTGCCATGAGCCCTCCTTTTGAGAGCTAGGGGGCGGTGTTACCCGCCCCCAAACCTCACTATCGCGTCCAATCGCGGCTGCCGTTCACCGCGAAGTAGTCGATCTCCAAGACGACAGCAGCAGCGGTGCGGTTCTCGACAAAGACGACCGCGTGCTGCACGTCGGCTGGGTTGACGGCGACGCCGACATCCTTGATCAACTTCAGCTTGCCTGCGTCATCCTTCGTCGCCAGGTACACGCGCCCGCGCCCGTTGGGGTCGATCTCTACGCGGATCACGTCCCACTCATCGGCCACTGGTGCCTGGTAGGCCCTCGTACCGTTAGCGTCGGCGTCACCAGACTTAGCCGCTGCATCGCCACCCACGGCCCGCCAGTCGTCGGTCGTTCCATCGATGTCGAACTGGAGACCCACCATGCCGCCAGTACCGTTGTAGGTCATGGTGGCGGTAGCAAACTCCGCTGGCATGACCGGCGTGGTGGCGCTCAGCGTTTCGGTGAAACCCACATAGAGTGACGTTGTGGTGGTCACGTTCGCCAGCTTGACGCGGGCTTCCATCCAGCAGCCGCCGTCGGCTGGCTTGAACGGGCCGAGGTAGCCACACCAGTTGTCATCGTCCGCCGTGTCGGTCGTGACGGCCAGGATACCGCCAGGCTCGTCTACCGTCTGAGCAAATGAACCTTCGTTGACAGACGTGAACATGATCTTGCCCACCATGCCCAGTCCAGTCTCGGCCCAAGCGGCGTTGGCCTTACCGATGCTCAGAAAGTCCTCAAACTCCCGGAGCCTACCGAAAGTTCCCTGTGAAATTGCCATTGTTCCTCTCCTATCACCCCCGGATAGGGGTTAACTGTTGCTCCTCAAGTTGACGTATCCGCGCCTCGTAAGGAGCCACGACAAGACGCGGGTTATGCCCATTTCTGGGCATGGCTGCTAGATTCTCAAGGCGGTTGTCGTCCTTGAGGCCGTTCAGGTGATGCACCACGTAGCCTTCGGGTAGCAAGCCGTGAGCCGCTTCCCAGACCAGACGATGCTCGGCGGTATAAGCGGCCCCGCCACCGTTACCAGTCTTCGTTCTCACGAAGGTGTAGCCCTGGGCGTGGGTGCGACCGTTGCGCCAGTTGCCATTGTTCTCCGCCCGACGCTTTTCACCGCGACGACGGTTGCTGCAACGCAGGCAATAGTCAGCGCGACGTACCATTGGCCTGCCGCAGTCTGGACAAGGCTCTCGGTGGTGCCTGTCGTACTTTTGGCTCTTCTCGTTAACACGAACCAGTCGGCACGCGGAGCACCAGAGTGCATCGCTGCGCTTGGCCTCGAAGCCACTTCCACACCGCTGACAGAGCAAGGATGCTACCACCTACATACCTCGTTCACGAAGTAGGAACTGTCGCGTCCGACTGAATTTCAAACAACCAGTTGCCTGCACTCCGCTCGCCGTAGGCGTACTCGTCGTACAGGATCAGCTCGTCGCCCCCACCGCCGCGCTTCTCGTTGCGGACGGTGACGGCACGCGGGCTGCGCCCTTGCACCAGGATGAGCGCCTCCTTGGCGAAGACCCCGCCCTTGGCGTCGGGCGTACTGTCAACGGTGATGTTCCCGTCCTCGAAGACCTGTGCGCCCCCGATCTGGCCCCGGAAGCCCTCGCGGAACACGCGGGCCGTCTCGCCCTCGCCCACGACGTAGGTGCCGATACCAGCCTTCAGCTCGTCCTCGATGTCCTTGATCTGATACCCGTGGAGGACGCAGCGGTAAGGCGGGTTGCCCGGCTCCGTCACGTTCGAGGATATGCGCCGCACCGCCGCTGCGATGTAGCCCGAACTAAGGGTCGTGCCGGTGCCGCACAGCGATGTGGTGGCACCGTCTATAGCCGTCAGGCCATCCTCGTCCTTCAGCCGCTGGATAGCCTTCTGCGCCAGTCCGCCCAACTGGGCTAGGCCCTTCGGGTTGATGCGGACCTTCACGCGGTCAGTGATGAAGGTGTGGATGCCTGTAACGGTCGGGGTGATGGTGAGCAGCGTGTCTGAGAGTTGCTGCGGGTTGTCAAGTTCGGTCTGTTCGGTGATCGCCATCGCTGTGAGGGCGGCGTAACTGATCTCCAGCCATGAGAGGCCGATGCCCTTGCCGAGCGTCTGCCTATCACAGAGGGCAGGAACCTCGCCCTCGTACTCACGCACACTCCTGGCAGACGACCGAACGCTGTCCAGGGAGTCTGCAAGAGACCCAGTGGTTGTCCATCCAACTGCCATGTCTTACTCCTTATGCGAGTCCTAGCCGCCGACGCGCTGCCTGGACTTCCTTCTCGGACACGTCCTCGCCAGCGCCGTGTCGGCGTATGGTGTCTTCGTCGGTTGATGGCTTTGCGGCCGCCCCTTCGGGCTGCTTGGGCGGGATCGCAGCCTGTAGTTTGCGAAGCCCATCCTTCTTGCCCTCTAGGGCCGCCTGACCCGCCGCCAACTTGTTCAGGTCCACTACCGCCATCTGATAACCCTGTTCAAGGGCCTTTTCGGTAAGGAGGCCGAACATCTCTTTGAGGAGTGGGGTGCGGCTGTTTGCGCGATTGCTGGCCTTCAGGGCAGTCGAGAGACGTTCGGCTTCGCCCTCGCCAAAGGTCGCCGTTACGATGTCTTGGCCGGTGAACGCTTCCTGAAGCTCGCGGTTCCAGGTCATCGCCTGGCCCGCGACCCAGGCATCGCGGTACTGGTCAATCGCCTTGTAAAGCGTGCCCGTGTCGAGGTGGGCTGTACCGTCCTCTATGCCCTTCTGCGCGGCGTTCACGACGGAACCGATCTGCCCGATGGCGGCCCGACCGGCTTCCATGACGCGGCTCGTGTCCTCCTGTTGGGCACGCAACCGCTCCTGCTCGCTTGCCACCGTGTCCGTTGCGCTCTGCCGTTCACGTCGCAGGAGTTCCTTGAACGTCTCTGACTCCTGCGCCCGCCTGCGGATGATCTCGTCTATGACCTCTTGTGGAAGGTCGGCGATGACATCCTCTGGCTTCTCAGGCGGAGCCTCTTTGAGGTGCTCCTCTGCTTCCTCCGGGGCCTCTGCCTTAGTCTCCGGCGGCTCTGGTGCCTCAGTCCCCGCAGGAACCTCCGGCTCCTCGGTCTCCAAATCCTTCAGCATAGCCTCTGAAAGCTCTGGCACTTCCGCTGCTACGTTGACCATGACTCCTCCCAAATAGAAAAGAGGCCGGTCCCCGAAAGGACTGGCCCCCTTCTGACGGATACTCTACGGTAGTAGTGCTACGCTGTCAATCCCTGATGGCGACGTGCCCAAGCCCGACGCTGACCGAGACTGATGCGCTGATTCCAACCCTCATGATGTGGCCCGCGCGGCTTACCTGCCTCAAGACGAGCGTGCAACACGTAGTTCAGGAGCTCCAAATTCTCAGGCCGGTCATCGTCCCTAACTGCGTTTATGTGATGGCAGACCTCACCTGGCACTAAAAGCCTACCGACCTTCTCCTCCAGTACCATGCGACCCCTGAGACGCCAGCGACCATCGGGACATTTAACCCGAGCATGACCGTGGACAAAATGCGTCGTCCCGATAGATTCCGTCATCCATTAGAGTATAACGTATTCCCAAACTAGGTGTCAATTCCTACCGTACCTGTGGCAGCGTTAGGGGCTGCAACCCTTCCGTACCGATACCTTCTGGCATCGTGAGCGGCGTGAGACCTGGAAGACCGCCACCGCCACGCTCACGGGCTATATCCGCCTTGCTCGGCGGCTTGTAGCCCAACTCGATCAGCAGTTTGGTCTTGTCGGGATTCCTCCTGCGGTAGCGCTCCTTCTCCCGTTCGATCAGGTCTTGAAGTCGGCTGTACTCTCGCGGGTAGTCACGGTCGCTAACGTACTCAGGTCCCAAGCCCTTAGCCGCCGCATTTGCCTGGGCCTCCTGCGTGGCCTGTGTTCTGTAGGCCGAGTAGGACGGCGCGGTGAGCCTCAGGTGCTCTTTGTTCGCCTCGTACACGGTGTCGGGGATGTCAAAGTACTCCTGAAGCTGCTTCATCTGTTCTCGGCGTTCTTTGACCCAAGGAACTGTTAGCCGTAGGCCAGTGTTATCGTCCAGCGTTTTGAGATCGGCATCGCTGAGTCCACCCTCCCAAGCATTAAGCGCCTCGTTGAGAGCGTGCTGATCCGTGACCTGGCCCATCGGACCACGGTAGGTATCGTATAGCTGAGCCCGTTGAGCCAGCAACAACTCAGCCCGATTGTAGGGTTCAATCGTGCCAGCTAGAAGACCAGCGTCGCGCTCCTTCCGCTGGCTTATGATCTCAGCGAATCGCGGGTCTTGCTCAATCCTATAGAGAGACGCCGAAAGGGCGATGCGAGCGTTTGTCAGGGCGTCGCGTTTCTCCTCACCAGTGGCAGTCGCAGGGACAGCCGCCAAGACCTCGTTGTAGTCGTTATAGATGTCCGTGTACTCCGTCCGATACAACGCCCACGGTTCGCCTCGCTCGACGCCCTCTTTAGTCACACGATCTGTCTCTGCCTGCAACTCAGGATGATTGAGGTAGAACTGTTGGGCTTCCTCTGGTGTCAGTTGACGGAACTCCTTGCCGTTAAACTCTCGCCGCGACACTGCGTTTCTCAGCTCACCCAGTCTTTGCGGGGAGACGTTTAGGCCAAGAGCTTGAATGATCGCTCCTGGTATCCCAATCCGCTGCTGCTCGCCCCAGAACCCCGCCGCAGGGATAGGGCTGACCTGTTCCGCTAAGAACGTGCCAACCTGCGCGGGCGTCTGTAGAGTCTCGCCACCGAAGGCTTCCTCACCAGCGATGATCTGCCCACCAACCGAGGGTATCTGACCGAGACGGCTGGCGAGTGCGAACTTAGGATCGCCGATCATCCGCAGTGGCGTGTCGGCCTGACCAAGCAGGTCCAGGTACTCAGTCCTGCCCTGTGGCCCCTTGAACGGGAGTTCAGGACGCAGAAAGGCCGTGTTATACCCGCCGCCCATAAACGGCAGATACTCCTGTGGGGGCCTCGGCTTGCCCGTGACAGGATCGATGCGACCCTCCTTCGGAGCAAACGGTATGTAGGAACTGAGCGGCAACGGCTTGCCGGTTACGAGCAAGTTCACCATGTTCGATAGGGCAATAGTATTGATGAGGATCGCACCAAAGAACGCCTTTTGGCGGAAGGGCATCCTAATCCAACTCTCCTGTTCAGCCATAGAAAACAGACCCGTCCGCACCACGTCTCTAGTGGTGGGGTTCCTCAATACACTCTGCCATGCGGGCAAAGAGGAAAACCGCTCGTTCATATCTAGGGCGACCTTCACCGCAGCATCATCGAGCGACATGCCGCCCTTCATGTGACTCTTGACCAGCTTCTCCCCGATGTCCAGCATGTACTCGCGGTGGGCATTAACAAAAGTGCCCGAACCAAAAGCCTTCAACATCCTGCCAACGAAGGGGATGCGGTATAGAAAGAACTCCTTTGCCATCGCCGCATACTCAGGGCCGATGAATTGTAGACCAGCCTGGGTGTTGATGCCGTGTTTGATGAGAGCCTGCCGCACAGGATTAGCCAAATCCCACCGACGCATCTTCGCGTCAAGGCCAGGTATAAAGCCCCTGCCGAACGCCTTTGGGATGGTTGCGACCATGCTTACATCCCGTGCCTTTGTGGCAGTCGCCAGCACACGCATACTGTAGTCGAAGTGCTGAAAGAGGCCACCAAAGGTCTTGACAAACTTGAGGGCGGCTACACTCTGCCGCAGGACATTCAGGGGCACGTTGGAGGAGAAGGCAGAGATACCGAAATGATCCTCTAGCGCCTTAGCTATCTCATCGGGGACAACCAAGCGGTCCTTGCCGCCCATTCCCACAACACCCTTCGGCGTCCGCCAGCCAGCCAAATCCTCAAGGCTGGATGCTGGACGAAGAAGGTTACGGGACTTCAGGTTATCAATCATCACCCGTTGTTGGCGGTAGAGGATGCCTTGATAGATGCGCCGTTGCGCCATCGCAATAGGATCGCCTGTGTAGAGGGCCAGGTCAGGCTTCTCATAGATGATGTCGGCCAGCGTACCCTCTAGCTTGCGCGTCTTGGTAAAACCAGGCTTCAGGCCAACAGGTCTGCCGCGAAATAGCCGCGAAGTGGGGCGCACAGGAGCCCTGACGAACTCATGGGGCCAGTAGTATTCACGGAAACTGAAGTCTGGGACTGCCTGACGGAGAAGCGCGGTCTCCTGATCCATGATGCCCCGTAGCCCCCGCGCAAGGGCTTCCTCTTCGGGAGACAGTTGCAGCAGTCGAAGAGCGTCGTCCAGCGGCCCCTCATAGTCCAGGGCGAGGACAACGCCTGGGATGTCCCGCGTAGGACCAGGAGCGAACTTCAGACCAGACGCATTTGCCTGCTCCTGCATCTGGCGTACCGTCTGATCAAGAGAGTCAAGATCAGCATTCACACGCCCGCTGTACTCACGCACCACCGTTCGCTGGGCCTTCTCAGATTTGGGTGCGCTCGCCCAGTAGTCCAGCACCTCATCCGCTGTCGTAACCGGTGCAGGCGGGGTCATGGCCTCTTCTGGCACGGCCATCTCTGCGCCCGCCACTGGCCGTACACGCGCCCTGGCTAACTCTTCGGCAGGTGTTAGCGGTTTTACCGCGGGCGCTTCTGGGATAGCGACCCTTGCGTCTGCGGCGGCTTCGGGTCCCTCCCGCCCCATCGCCTGCGCGGCCTGTTTCTCGCGGGCAATCAGTTCGAGGTTCTTCGCACCTGCTGTAAGATCGTTAACCAGCCACGTTGCTGGTTCATCACCGTGAGCCGCAACGAACTCGACCTCGAACTGGCGGTCACGGTAACGCTGTTGCAAGGTTCTGGCGAGCGATTCTGCATCGGCCTGTCCGGTCTCAGGGAATTGCTGGACGAGTTTCCCCCAGCGCGGAACCTCTGGCATAGCCGCCTGCGCGGCCTCCTCTGGGACGAGGGCACCCATGCGGAGACTCGGCACAGCCTCTTTGATAATGCGGGTAGCACCCTCTCTCGTGATCTTCCCACCTGGTACAGCCAACCTAAAAGCCTGCCCGATCCTCTGGAAGTCCCCTGGCAGTAGTGGGATCGCCATCTCCGCGAGAACCTGCGTCGCCATGGGCTGCGTTTGCAGAAACTCCCGTGCCTCCTCCGTAGTCATGGTGAAGGCTTTGGCGAACTTAGCGGGTGATGGCTTCTGAAACTCCCACTCACCAGGTCGGAAGCCCAGGGCTTCGCCGATCATCACGCCACGTCCAGCCAGGGGCGCTATGGCCTGTTCCTCTAGACCCGCCGCTGCCTCTAAGACAAGGGGCGGGACGAACGCCTGCGGCTCGCCACTGAGGAACCTGGGCAGCCAGCCCTGCGGCGGCGCGGGGTCAAGGACGGTGATCTCATCGAGTAACGCCCCACGATCCGTACCCCGTTCGCTCTCAGAGGCCATCCGCCAGTAGTCATCGGGACGTAGGTTGCCGCGTTCTCTAAGGTGAGCGGCGGCGATAGTCAGGCCGTCATACCGCTTGGCGGTGGCCTGCCCGAAGGGATCGTCCTTGATGATGCCCTGGTCAATGGCCGTCTGGAATGTCTTTTCTAGATGTCCAGGGTCAGCGTACTCGGTGAGGAAGTCGGCAAAGGTGTCTGGCGACACCGGCTGGTCGGGGTAGGTCTGCGAGAAGTCGGTGTAGGCCCTGTTGAGCGCAACAAGACCCGCCTCGTCCTTGACCTGGCGCACCACGCCTGTCGTCGCCCACTCTGGGACGAGGGACAGGAGGTTGTTCATGGAGCCGAGACTGCGGGCGCGGGCTTCCTCGGCCTTACGTTTCTCCTCGTCTTTGTCCGCCTTTAGGCGCTGGGCCAGGATCAGGTCCACCGTTAACATGGTATACTTACTCACACCCCGCCAGGAGGAATGTCATGTGGCGTCCTGTTATCGGCCTGATCCTCATCTGTGCCGTAGCCTTCAGTTCCGGTGCCTTCGGTTACTTCATCTACCCTGGGCAATCCGAGACCGTGACTCAAGTGGCGGTTGAAGTAACCCCAGTGATGGAACGTTGCGAGCACTTCTGGCTGATGGTGGTAAATGCCCAAACAGAGCGGGCAGTGGCGGACTTGCGCCGCAATCATCCCGACCGAGATTGCGCTCGACCAAACAATGATACAGCCGGACCACCGCCACTCGCGCTTCCATAGCTGTAGTACCTCAGATAAAGCTAGGCGCTGCCTGCACCCCCCTGGGCTGGAACCTACCTGCCTCAGCGAGGAAACTCGTCGGGTACAACCCCGCCGCCTCCAACAGCGCGAAGAAGTTGTCTGAGAGAAATTGGTCATTCGCCAGCGCCGCGAGCGTCTGCGGCGTCATGGTACGCGGCGCGGGCGTCTCCCCAGCCCCAAGGGCCGCCAGGTATTCCTGGGAGATGTAGGGCAGGCCGCGCATAGCGCCGTAGAGCAACTGTGATGTCTTCGCCCTAGCGGTAGCGTTCTGGGTTGCCGCATCGGTTGCGCCTTCAGCCATCGGCCCATAAGGGCCAGTATGCCCATAGGCAGCAGTGTTGAGATCAACCCATGCGCCGCCCTGCAACATCCAGTAGCCGCCCCGATCATCGGTGATGGTCTCGCCGTCGTACCCGCGCCTACCGGAGAAGTAGCGGGTTCCCGCAGGGTAAGCCACACTACGCGGTATGTCCCCGAACGGCTCAGGCATCTCACACCCCTAGCCTAGAGCGGATGATACCTGCTACCGGCGTTGTGCCTAGCAACGACCGAAGGCGCGCCAACCGCGCCGCCTGAGAGGCAGGGACCTGAGTTGCCGCCAAACGCGTGGCAAGGTTCGTAGGTGGCTGTGGGGCGATTTTGAAGTCCCCGCCAGGGGTCAGTACGGGCTCCTCCGGTGGTCCTATCTTGAAGTCGCCACCGGGTTGTTGTGTAGGGTTCTCCCCACCGGGGCCACCCCAGCCTCCTGGTCTCCAGCGTGCCCGCAACTCCTGACCCATCTGCCCAACACCAGCCAGCCGCTCGATAAGGGTACGCGCCTGATCCGCACGACCAGCGGTAACTAACCTCTGGTATAACAGAGCAGCCGGATTGCCCTGAAGCGCCGTTAGGGCTGCGGCAGGATCGGCCTGCCCAAGAGCGTCCAGTACGGCCTGTGCGCCCTGCTGCAATGGCCGGAGGTCAGGTAGGCGTTGAGTTAGGACGCCGCCTGGCGCAAGACCTGGATATGCCATCATGTTGCTACCCTCCTTAACCTGCCAGTGTCCCAATGAATCCCTCAAGCATGTCCAACCATCGTTGAGTTTCAGCACTTGGCCCCTGCGTCTGAGGCATCACGTCCCAGACCGGACTCGGCGTCATGCCCGCCGCAAGGTTCTGGGAGATGGCCGTCGGGCCGCCCCCAGCGTGTCCCAGGTACTCCATAAACCCCACACTCGAACGCGGGTCAGCGGCCAACTGCGCCACGCTCAGGGTAAGGTTCGCGCGGTTCATGTCGTTGGTCATCAAAGCCTGGCTCAAGGATTCGGCCAACTGGCCCTTCAGCCGTTCTAGGGCACCCTGGTTGGCAATCCTCTGGGCTTCGAGTTGGGCTGCGGCAGACGTAGATGCGGCAGCCTGTTGAGCAGAGACCGAAAGTTGGGTGCGGGCCAGGGCGGCCTGATCCGCCGCAGCCTGCAAGGCTAGTTGCTGCTCAAAGGTATAGAGAGCAGGGTTCATAACACTAGCAGGAATACCCCCGGTATCGACTATCGGTGGTTGGAGGGTTGTCGGTGTACCCGTTCCTTGATAGACCGCTGGTTGCCCTGGGGTCATAGTCCAGCCGCTTTCAGGGTTGTAGCCCGTCGCGTAAGGAGGCGGCGTAGTCACGGGCTGAGCCGTCGGTGCCTCCGTGTAGAGCGGTATGTTGCTACCAGGCGTGGTGGCGTTGATCCACCGCACGGCATCGTTGTACTCGCTCAACGAGGGCGAGTGGCCCAGGTTCTTGACCAGCATGTTGTAGATGTCAGATCGTGTACCCAGTGGAAATGCCATCTCTTACCTCAATCCTTGCAGGTAACGCAGGGCCGCGTCAGTCTCTGGGGCCAGGCCCTGCGTGAACTGCGAGAAGTCCACCGTACCAACCGGAGTCAGCGGTGGGGCGGTGTAGTTGTAACCAGCCTGTCCTAGAATCTGGCTGACCGGCCCGCCTGGCTCCATGCCTGGCCAGTAGTCCATCCCTGGCGGAATGAGATACTCCACCATCTGGGAAAGCGCGTTGACCGCATTCTCCTTCTTCGCCGCCGCCAGTTGTTCGGCCAGAAAGGCCGAGTTGAAGGACTCCTGCGCCCTGGTGAACTGATCACTTAACTGGCGACGCTCCATCTCCTGCTCGTTGTACGCCGTCTCTCCAGCAAGGTTCGCCATCTGGAGCGGTTGCATCTCCGCTGCGCGCTGCTCCTCCCCAAGAGTTGCCTGGAGGTTTGCCTGTTGCTGGAGCCGGTAGAGGGCAGGGTCAGTCACGGTTCCCCCACCGCCCCCACCAACGGTGCCACCACCGGCGTCGGAGGCGACGGCAGTCCCGCCACCAAAGAGCAACTCCCACTGCCACTGGCTCAACTTGTTGCCAGTGGGCATCCAGGGACCAGTTTCACCGTAATCATAGAGGTTGCCAAGAGCATCGGTCGCCTGGTCCTCGCTGATCAGATAGAGACCTTCGGGAACGGGGTGCTGTTGCGATGTCTGCTCCCCTGGGGGCGGTTGCGACGGTACGCCTGGGGCGGCAAGGTAATAGGGTGGGGCCTCAGGCGCAGCCTGAGGGTGCGGTTGGAGGACACCTTTTATCTGTTCCAGAATGTCACGTGCTCCTGCCATAGTTTTCCTCCACTACCGTTTCGCTCAAAACCGCACGGGCCGCCGCAACGGCCACCTCTGGCTCACCACGCCTACGGGCCATATTGGCAAAGTCCCTCACGTCGTCCAGGGCCGTTTGAGGGTCGGTCTTTGCAATCCCGTGCCACTCCTCCAGCGGTCGCTGCATGTAGAGAATGTAGCGTATGTCGGGCAAGGGCGGGGCTGTGAAGGGCGAGTAGCCAGCGGCCATCGTTTTCTCAACGAGGTTCTCGATGACAGCCGCAAGTCGGTCTGCGACACGGGTTGTCATGTCATTCCAATAAGGCGCAGCCAAGATCGCCATTAGATTCTACTCCCCGGCCCCGTCTGACCGCCTGTTGGACCTACCGGCATGGGCTGGGGGCCTGGGGGCGCGGGCTGTGCGAGGGTCGCATCGATGCCTGGGCGCGCCGCGCCCAGTGGCGGGCCTTGCTGTTGGGGAATCCCAGGCCCAGAGATGGGTTCACCCGTAGGGCCAAGTATCGTAGGTGGGGTGGGCGTTCGGGCGGCGATCTTCTGCTGGATGATAGCGCGGGCAGTAGTGATGGCCTCCTCTATGAGGCTATCGTACATCTTCTGCTCGGTGGCCCGGCGCTGCATCTCCACGCCGTCCTCGTAGCCGTAGAACTCCTCGTAGAGTTCGATATCGTCGATCTCCCCTGCGGCCCTAGCCCTGCGCCCTTCCTCGATGGCGGCGACGCGGGAACTGGGCGACATGGAGGACTGCCGGACGGTGATCTCGTAGTCGTCAATGTCATCGATCTTGAGTTCGAGGACTTCAGCCTCACGCCTACCGTCTGTGCGGTCTTCGCGGAGGTTGCGGACATACAGCCGGTCCACCGCGTCGTTTGTGAGTTTCTTGATGGCCTTTGCCCCGTCAAGGACAAGGCTCAGGATGTCCCTAATACCCTGGCTCTGAAGTTGAAGGGGCGGGTCAAGGTGAGTCATGGCGGCGTCGGCCACGAGGGCTTGCTGGTAGCCGGAGCTCACGCCTTCCTCACGCCTGCCGACAAGGGCGGCAGGCGGCCGGTATCGGGCCATCTCCATCTCCATAGACGCCTCGGCCTTGTCGAGCGCGTTGGCCGCGTCTACGGGGAACTCGAACGGGCTGATGTCCCAACCCACGGGCACCGTCACGGTTCCGTCTTCATTGAACTCCAGTTCAGGCTTGGGCTCCTTGCCCACAGGGCCAAGACCCTTATCCGACTGGCGCGTGAACCGATACCGCCAGAGGCCCGCGCTCACCCCCATGTTCACGCGGGCGGAGCGCAGCATGTTGATCTCCTGCCCGATAGAGTACATGTTGAGCACGAGGGGCTTCCACCGCTCCAGCGGGTCGGTGGAGTTGGAGAAGTCGCCAGGGATGAAGGCCCACGCTGGCCTGCCAAAGAGGTTAGGCCACTTGCCCAATCCATACTCACGCCTCTTCCCCTCTTCGGGACCTTCAAGCAGGACGCGGTGAACAAAGTCACCGTCCTCGAAACTCGCCACCGTGACCATCTCGCCGAAGGAACTCTCCCAGAGGTTATCGTAGGTGCGCGGCTCGGAGGACTTGGTGAGGTCTTTGTTGGAGGTGTCGTAGTCCAGCCAGTACTGGGAACCATCGGAGTCCTGGTAGGGTTTGTTCACAAGGTCGCGGACGAATATCCGCTCAATCGTCACTACCCTTATCGGCCTCTTCTTGCGGTCGAAGTCCAGGTAGACGTTGAGAAGATCGGGCGTCTCTAGCGTGAAGGGAAGACCCGTGCGGCGCAGGAAGCCATCCAGGTCATCCGTCTTTAGGGCGGCGTCGATCCAGTCCTGATCCCACGTCACGTGTGCAGGCCAGCAACCGTCCGCCACCTGGGAGTCGGTGCCGTTGAAGTGGGCGGAGGGATAGCCGCTGTTGAGGTCAATCCACACCTTGTCCAGAAACCGCCGGACCCTAGAGGCTGACTCCTGGGCCTTCGCCTCACCGGATTTAGCGAATACTAAAATGGAGATCGGCGCGGCGACAAGCCGGTTGCGGAGTACGGTCACGGCATCGTCGATCTCGGCGGTCTTGTGCTTGATGTGGACGTTCTTAGACCAGCCCGGAGGAAGGGTCGGCTCCAGCTTCCGTTGCCTGAGTTCCCGCCGGGTCAGCCGCACCTTGTTGGCCGAGGCCCCCGCCGTCTCCATCTCGCGGGCCAGTTCCGCCACTTGCGTGTCTGTTAGGTCAGCCATCTACCACGCCCCGATAGCCTGCTTCTCCTTGCGAAGCATCTCATTTCGTACATCGTCTAGAGTGAGAGGTTGCAGGCCGCCCCAGTCGAAGAGTCCTGGTCCCTGCACGGCCCTCTTCTGCCTCTCTTCGGCGTAGAACCCACTCTCCTCATACCCCACAATCCCATACCTGAGAGCACTAGGATAGTGGTCGTCAGCGGGCACCAGGCTATCGGAAAACGACTCACCGAGATTCTGAGGCTTGTGTCGGTGGGATCGCAGTTCCCTCAGCCCGTTAGGGTTGCGTAGGGTGTCGATGTGGATGAGGTTGTCGCGGAAGTATTGCTGGACGATCCTGACGCCCTGCTGCACGTCCTTAACCGGGCAGGGGCGCACGTCGAATCCCTGGGCGCGGGCCGTAAGGATGAACGACTCAGCCGTGGTCTCACAGAACCAGGCAGCGATGCCGTACTTCTCCTGAAATCCCTGCATGGCGATGAAGAGATCGGAGATGCCAACCCGTCGCTGGTAGAACTCCTCTGGCACCCATAACTGCCCCTTGTCGATCCCCATCGGCACGAGTACGGAGGGCGATATGTCGCCAAGGTCAATACCCCCTACTCCCAGGGAGAATGTCGGTGTCCTAAAGGGAGTCCAGAAGTTGCCCTCGTCAAACTGAGGATAGACCAACCCCTCGAACAGCGTGTACTTGCCGAGAAGTTCCTGCTCCTCAAAGTCCGTGCCCCGGTACTCGTCCTCCATGTCCTCGATGTAACCTTTAGGGAGATGCTTACGGTTCTCGTAGATTGAGGTCTCGAAGACCTTGTAGCCAGGTTTGCCCTCCTCACCAAAGACACCGAAGGACCAGTCATACCCCTGCGGGGTTCCAGTAGCCCACATACTGTTGTCCATGCCCTCCGGGGCTGGACGGCGCTTGGCACCGAGCGCGATCCTCCAGGTCTGGTAGGGGCAGTAGGCGTACTCGTCAAACCAGATGTCGTTGGCCTCCAGAGACCGCGTAACATTCGGGTCGGAGGCCGTGTAGAACTCCACGAACGAGCCGTTGACGAGTACGAGTTTCTGCGGGGGGCTGCGGCTGAAAGACTCGATGTGGTCTGGGTTCAGCCACTCAAGGACGGTCTGGATCACGCCGCCCTCAAGTTTGGGGTAATCGGGGGCGAGGATGAGGCCCTTCGTCATGGGCCAGTTCCATCTGCGTCTGAGCATCCGAGCCCACCCGGAGGTAGTCTTGGAGCACCCCCGTCCCCCGCGCCAGAGGAGAAACGGCGTCTCATTGTCCATCACGAAAGCCTCTTGCTTGGGAACGTCGCCCTCGCGCTCCCCTACATCTAGACGGAGGACCTTGGACTTCACTCTCCCGCCTCTTCGACTTCGGTTGCCTCGCCCTCTATGATGCCGGTCTTTAGCTGGTCCATAGGTCTTACGCGCGTGATGATACCCCTTTCCGCAACGGCCATGAGGATGAGGGGCGGCTGCCTCTCGCCCGTGTACTTGATCTCCTGCGGCGGCCTCCCGTACAGTCTGTCCTCCGCTTCCTTCATGCACAGGTGGCAGCCCTTCTCCACGTGGGCGCGGCGCATCTGGGCGATCTTGTAGGCCACCGGCCCATAGTAGTCACGCACGATGTCGTGAACGTCCGCATCGCCATGCCGGAAGGGATTACCCGACCCTATGGGCCGTCCGCCTTTGTTCGTCATATTCAGGGGCGGGCCTGGGAGGGCCAGTCTCTCAGGCCCACCAAAAAGAGGCCAACCGAAGCTGGCCCCTTCTGGGGAATACGATACGGGGGTAGGGTTAGGTTGTCAAGTCCCACCACACGATGGTCGTCAGGCCCAACACAACGAAGAGTACCGGGGCTACGAGGCCGCGCATCACTTCCCCGTCATCGGAGGCCCCGCCGATGCACAAAAGGTACGCCTTCGTCATCCTCGTCCCCGTATCCCATCCGCCAGCCGTCACAAGTCTTGTCGCCGCAGTCGCATGGCCGTGGTCTCCGGCCACGCTCATGCAGAACCGCAACAGTGACTCCGCTTCGCCTCGCGTATGCCCTCTCGAACAGGGAGGCGGTGAGTAGACCACTCTTGAGACGACGCCACCACATTCTAACCATCACTTCCCCCGCAGACAGGGGAGAACCGTCGCATCAAATAGCCTCTGCGCCCTATCCTTCTCTGCCCGCCACGCCGCACGAGCAACGGGACAGTTAAAGAACTCTGGGAGCCCTTTGAGAAATATACCCCAGTAGAAGGGGACGAAAAGCGGGGAATCGTTAGGGAACGTGTCGAGGCGGGCCGGGCGAACTGCCCGACAATCCCCACACCATAACCTGTGCCACCAGCCTCTCATGCCTTCCCCCTCTTCGAGTCGGGCGACGCGGTAAGAGTACGGCTCAGTTCATCACTCTCAGTCCACCCCGCAGGATTCTCGTCGTAGTCCATGCCCTGGACGTCGAGAGACGGGATAGTGCTGGGTGGCGCATATTCGCTCCCAGGTTCTCCTGTGACTTGCCGCAACCGGTGCAGAATATGACCGTGCAAGGAACGCCCATGCCGCTCCGCATCCTCTACCAAGACACGGTGCAGGTCATCGGGTAACCGTAAGGTCATTGGTTTCATCTCCTCTTCCTCCGCGCCCGCGACGCCCGAACCCTGCACGCAGGACTGAAGTACACCGGCCTCACCACAACCATCTCCCCACAGCCGCACGCACAGGGAACAGTGTCAGTCTGTCGCACCGTAGGGCCAGGAGTGTAACTAGCCGTTACAGACTCCCCCGCAGAACTGGATTCTGTAACGGAAGGCTTCACCTTGCTAACGCGGCGTTTCACCTTCGGGCGACCGACGGCAGGATCCCCCGCTCCTCCCGCAAGAGTAGACCCCCTGGGGCAGAATCGGTTGTGCTTGCCGTCCGCACATCCACACTCAGGACAGAGTAGCTTCACACTATACGCCCTGCAACGAACCGTAACACCTGTAACGCTGCGTGTCAAGAGGCTGAGTAAAATAGGGGGCGCGATGGTAATGACAATCCCATGGCTCGTGCGAGCGGGCCGCCTGCAAGCCCGAGGCTCTAGGGCAGCCCCAGGGGGGTTAACATAAGTGCCGAAAGCGCAAGGCTAGCCAGCTAGGGCCTGAAGCCAGGGGCAGGGGGGCTGGCAGAAGGGCTTGGCCGGGTATACCCCTTTATTCTTACCCCATGCTAACCTGCTGCATTAGGCCAACCTACTCCCCGCTCTGGCTGGCCGAGGCTGTACGTGCTGCTTACTAGAGCCGCGACAACGCGAGGCATTATAGCCTACGTCTATAGGTCAGCGTTTTGGTATCACACATTGCCTATTGACATGAAGCTGGAGGAGGTAGAAACTGGCATCAGTGAAGGGACGGCGCAAGGGGCGCGATTCCTATTGGCAGTAACCCCAGGTCCGGTCCGTTCCTTCACAAGAGCGACCGCCGGGACTGGGGTTATTGTTTAGGAGGGGTAAGATGAAGCCTGGGGAGTACAGAGTCAAGCAAGGGTGCAAGCCCCGAAGGGCCGCGGGGCGCAAGGCCATCGTGAACAGCGAACAGGAGTACACAGCCAGCGATGGCGTGTCAGCCCTGGTGCTAGCAGAGATACCATCGCTAGGCGACACCTACTGGCTGCGGCCCGAAGACTTGGAAGCTGCGAGTTCACAGCCGCCAGGTCTCATCACCAGGTGACAGGGAGCCGGGGCCTAGTGTATGGAGGGGATACGATGCGACAGTATCAGACACCACCGAGGTTATGGCCGGGAGTTCGACAGAGCTTACTAGGGAAGCGCGATCTAATCGTATTCAGGTGGCAGGACAAGGTACTATCGGGTGCCGTCAGCTTTGCGGACACAGACAGGATGTGGCGGCTAACCTGCGCGATAGACGTAACCCTAGAAAGGCTCGCACTAGACGCGATGCTCAGGGAGTTCGAGACAGCTCACGCCTAACAGCCACAAGTATGCGCCAGCCACAAGTTACTACGATGGGATAGATCGTCCAATGCAGTGGCGTAG
>Ga0315296_10001394_pt1 | contig 21126 bp, 20 predicted proteins | sample YL17G14_18_MG_FD_203921 | JGI IMG/M metagenome (GOLD analysis project Ga0315296, IMG submission 203921) | Sediment microbial communities from Yellowstone Lake, YNP, Wyoming, USA - YL17G14_18 | ecosystem: Environmental > Aquatic > Freshwater > Lake > Sediment | place: USA: Wyoming | collected...
AGATGTGGCTGAGAGATGGGAACAGCAACTAGCAAGAGTAGAGGACGAGCGAAGCGAAAGAAGGGAAAAAGGCAGAAGGCAAGAAGAAAGTCGCGAAGGCTCGCAACCCAGAACAGGTCTTCCATGCGAATGTAGATGGCAGAGATCTGCGAATCGCATCACTACCTAAGCCCGACCCGAAGACTATCTCTCCAAGGCACAGGCTTGCACGGTTCAAAGAAAAACACGGTGCCTATCCAGACAAAGGCATGAAGATTGAAACTGAGACCAACGAGAACAGCTTCTGGAACCTAGTCCTCTAGACGGGTCAGGGTGCCAGCAGCCGTCTCCCCCTCTTTTTGAGTAGAGAAGGTATATCCAAGTCTATCTGGATTGGTTAAGAGTGCAGGCTCGGTGAGCATTCTTGTCTGACGAAGAAAAAGGCCCGATAGAAAGCACATTGCACGATTACCCTATCTATGAGACATACGCGTTGGCGGAATCCTTGGGCTATAGAGTTGAGGAACATCATCTTGGAGGAGAACAAGGCCCAGACATAGTCATCAGAAACCCAATCAACGGCTTAGGAGTGCTCATAGAATCCGAGATAGGTCACAACATTACGAGCCAATCATATGAGAAGTTCGAGAGACAAGGAAGAGAATATGTGAAGACCGGCAAGATGAAAGCGATCATTGTGATAACTGAGACGCCGAGAAGAGTGTGGAACAAACCGCTGCAGAATCTCATTCCACGACAGAACTTCTACGTTGTAGCCGGTTCGGTCTTCAAGGATGTTATGCCTGCGCTACTGGTTAAGCTTCTGAGCTGATAGAAGTTGAGGACTCTTTAGAAGGATTACGCGCGCTTAAGGTAGAGATAGCCTCTCAAGTGACCGCGCCAGTCGCAAAGCATTACGAAATCTAGTCTTTCCGACGACTCTCTCCACATAATCATCATATTGATTCTCCTTAAGCAGCCTACGCGCCTTTTCCACTTCTCTTTGCAGCACCCAAGCGTTGTGAAGTGCTCGCTTTGTGAAGCTTCGCTTCAGCTCCGGCAATCCCCCTTGCTTACACACGGGGCATCTGCATTCTTCAAGCGTCCTCTTTTCTTCTTCTGAGAGGTTGAGGTATTTCTTTCCTGTGGCCTTTCCTGCTCTTCCAGTTATGAATCTGTCACCAATTCCTGGTAACTGGATCGCTCCAAATGCTGCTTTTGACCGCCAAGCTGAACTATCTAGGGAATCTGCTCCCGCAGCATACATCAGATGCATAGTGACTGTGCTTCCTATGCCGAACACGTGTATCTTGGCTTCAGATGACAGGTGCTTCCTGACCTCATGAATAGTCTCGATGACATTGAAAATTCCCCCGTTCCCTTTCGTGTTGAAGACGGACGGAACCAGACTGCCGATTCCATATATTGGAAAATGACCAATTTTATCCAGTCGCCTTAGATACCATTTAATCGAGTCTGGAGTGTAGCCGTGTACAACGGGAACAATAACTGGGTTCGACGACTTTCTATTCGATACCATTGCTCTCGTGTTCGAAAGCGTCTTCAATTGTCTCTTTCTTTTCACATGATTAGAAAGTTTCGGTACGAGAGGATGATCAAGCACGACTCCAAGATTGGGTTTTCCATTTTCGTACAGATCCAAAACATCGAAGGCAGAAATGGTAACGTCTCTTTTCTTCATAAACAAAAAGCCGCCCGAGTCCATCATTACCAAACCATGGAAGCCTAGGTGTGAATGGATTCCCTTTTTCGATACAGATTCATGTGCACTCGGACTCCTCATGATATCAAATGCGTTGGGCATGAGTCCATCTATCTTGAAGTGTTTCCATGGCTTTGGATTGCCGCCTATTGGCGTGCCGAACCAGAGGAATGGACTCTTAATTTGCAGTTTCACGCAGAACCCTCCTCAATCGACGCAGAAGATATTGTTGGGAAGTTGGATGAGCGACTCCTAACATATCCCATGCGAGCCGCCCGTTTTTTTTCACAATGTTCTTGATCACTCGTTTAGGTGGAGAAAACTCGATATCGACATCGGCCACAGCTCCGGCTTTTCTCAAAATTCTGTTGTGCGTATGGTCGTTTTTTTGCTCAAGCGAAGAAGACCATGTCCGCACGAAGGCAAGTATTCTTTTGTAACTATGTCTTCGCTTCGCCTTGACGAAAAATCTCCCTATGTGAGTTGCCAAGATATCGATGCAGGAATTGAAGTCCTCCTTTGAGTACGGTTGATTGTACTTGCTGCACCACCACTCGAAGAGTCCTGGGCAGTCATACCAAGTCCTTTTTTTCTCGTAAAATTCCTCTGGAACAAGACCAAATGGTTCAGAGATTGTAACCAAATGGATTCGTTGCCTGTCGTCTCCGAGACAAGATAAGGTCTTGTACAGTTGCTTGTACGATCTCGCCTCGTGGTACGGTTTCTCGGTCGAACACGGATAGATCAGGAGAATGTCTTTTGTTGGAGGATTATAATGATTCTCAATATACTTCAACCAATGCCTTACTTCCCTGTTGTTGTTCAGTGCCTCAAGAACTTGTTTTGGATTGTAGAAGCACAAGTTACGTTTGATTGTTACACCCTTGCCCTTCTTGCTCGATACTTCGCGATAAATCTCAGGTTTGTGTGGCACCCGTTTTTCTATGTAGGCTTTCTGCCTATGATGCAATGTCGTGTTCTTCACCTTATCTAGCCACAAATGAAATGCCTGGGGCAACGATGTGTTTCTTCAAGAGGTCGTCGACGACTTTCTGCACATCTATTTCCGCATCTTTCTTCTTAACGACGTGTTCGAGATCTTCAAGGCTAATCCAGTCCTTGTCTGAGAGTCTCTTCTGTTCCAACAAACAATGCAAAACAAGGGCCTCAGCGGGCGAAATCGGAAGAATCTTGGATGCCTCGGTCTGAATCGAAAGCACATGTTCCTCTAGTAGGCTTACTTCCATTTTTCCCTCCCAAGGTTTGATTTTCTCAGCGGTCTCTTTGAGATCGGCAATCCGTTTGCTTATGGCCTTATGTTTCGTTTCATTTACTGGCAGGTCCTGTTTCCTAAGCAGGGAAAAAATCTCTTCCAAGTCGTCCATTCTCTGGGACAGACTGTCTCTGTAATTCTCCCAGATTCGCTCCATATCTTTCTTCAGTTTCGAGAAGTCGTCTAGTCCGTCGTCAAGGTTATTCTGAATCGCTCTTATCTTCTTGGTTTCTATTTCCATTGTACTCGCCTGTTTTTGCAGTCTGCCATACTCGGCGGGCCAAGCACTCATCGCCTTGGATAGATTGTTCCGGCTCTCTTCGAACGATTCCGAATCCATGTTTGAGCAGAATGTCTTCACCATTGAAGATACGCTGGAACAGTCTGTTATGAAGCGTATCTCAGAACTGTGTAAATCCTTTATTGCATCTAACACAGGAGAAAGTATGGCTTCCCTTTGCACGTACTCTGTCTCTTTCGCTTTGAGATCTTTCTGTATCTCAGATAATCTGAAAGTCGATTTGCTGTGCTGCGTCGGTGTCTTCGCTTTTTTCTCAATTGGTGAATATCCTGTCTGCATGTTGGCCAGGAGTGTGGTGGTTACTATGCATTCTTGATTCGGTTTGAACGTGAACATTTTGCTATTGAGAGAGAGGTCTTTGTCAGAAATACTCTTGAGCAACTCGCTCACGCTCCCGATTGTCTGTGACCTTGTGTCCACTTCAAGGTCAAAATTCTTCGACCGCGCTTCTAGTACGGCGATTTTCAAGTTGAACAGAAACTCTGCGCTACGATAATGTCTATGATCGAATGCATCTCTTGACAAGCGATTTCTTGCAAATAACTCGACTAACTCCTTAGCTTGGAGGGGCTTATCAGAGAACGTGGTTGCCTGATCCTTCAGTTCCTCGATTCCTTCATATTCCTTTATGTTATCGATAGTAAGAGTTGAGCCGAATACTCTATTGTAGGATTGCACCACTTCCGAGAACTTCTGTTTGAACTGTGAAAACTTGGCGTTCAAAGCTGTAAGTATCTCGGACTTTCTTTTGGCGCTGGCCTCAAACTTGGGTCTCAAATAACTCTCAAAATGACGCATAAGCATGCCCAAAAGGGACAATGCTTGGAATCTGACGTACTCGGTGCCTCTTTCCGTGTCTTCATGCAGCGTTTTCATCGATTCATCGAATTCGGACAAAATGATTAGGCGTTCGTCTCTTTGCTTGGTAACAAATACGTGCGCATAGTCCTTTGACTTCGCAAGCAGGGAATCCACGACTGTCCTATATGCTCGGTAATCCTTTTCGACCCTCGCTTGAAGACTCTTCACGTCGTTTAAGACAATTTTCTCATCTATTGAATCAACGAGCCCTTTGTGAATGAGGAGCTCCACGAAGGCCTTTGCGAGAATTCGCTTCGCAGCAGCTGAGATAATAAAATACTCTTCAAGCGATTCCGGTGTAATCTGATGCTTGTCACCCAGAATTTCTAGGATCTTTTTTTCCACTGGATGAAAAAGGATTTGCACTTTTCCGTCGCTTGTTGTGTGAAGGAATGCGTTTTCCTGCAAATCTGATGTAATCTTCTCAAGCTGTTCAACAGTCTCTATGTCGGCAGCTAAGCCTGGTTTCAAGCCGAAGGGAACAAAGCGAAGAAGTCGGTCAAAGTTCAGCTTGAATGCTTGCTCAGGTGTCATATTGTTTCCAAGGAAGTTGACGTAGAACTTCAGGGTGTCTACAAGTTCATCGTCATTGTTTGCATAGGACTTCTTGAGGTCTGTGATGATTTCGCCCTTCTTTTTTCCAATCTCCATCCATTCAGAAATCCTTTCGATGACCTGTATCTGGCTCGCAAGCATCCTGACTGCATCTTGCAACATTGTTTCGTCGAGGCTATCTCGGAATTTTTCGAGGGCCGTGTATATTGCTAGAAGATTCTTGGCATAAGTAGGATGTAACTTGAAAGGAAGGATTGGCCACTTTGCATCCATTAGCTTGTCACGAACTTGAGGATCAAGATCGTCGGTATGAAAAACGAGAATTAGGTTAGGTCGTGGTGTCAGTGATCGTGCTCGTTGTTCGAACTCTTTTACATCCGATTCCGTTAAACTGGCAGCCGCTATTAAGAGAGTCCTTATCCACACGTTGCTTGCTCTGTCGTGTAAATTGATGTAGAGGAGGTTTTCAGCTAATTGTGACTTGACCTCGACCTTGTCGAAGAATTCGACTCTTTCAAACAGACTCAAAAACGCTTGATTCATCGCTTTCTTGAAATAGTCAGTAAAGTTCGCCCTAACATCTCTCCAAATTCGCTGACGAATTTCACGGTTCCTAACGAATTGAAGCCAAGGAGAAACTGGAATCGGATAAAGTCGGTCAACTATTGCGCTTGATGCAACTAGGTAACGTTCGTTTTGTTTGACCAACGTTTCGAAATGCTTTCTTAGTCTGACACAAGTCTCATTCGATATGCCCTCGAACATTGTTTGGAAAGCTTCAACATCCAGAGGTAAGAAGACCCGATAGGCAAGGTCAGAGTTCTCAAATTCTGCGGAGGTTATGCGGTCCTCAAACTCCCTGACATTCTCTCGGTAGTTATCGAATTGGACTACTTGTTCTCCCGATTCCCCTGCAATCAGATGAAGAGCCTTCAATTTTTCTAACACGTTGTTGAATGTCACGTTTTCCTTTAGAGGAAACACTTTGATGACAGTTCTAGGAACGATTTCGCCAAGCACCTGATTCAAAACGCTTTGTTGAGAGAAGACCTCTGTTGCAGACAATCTGAACCTGCCTTCTAGCTCGACAATTGAGAAAGGTTTGAGTTCCCCAATCAGCGTTAGAAACATCTTCATGGCGTTCTCGGGGGCTTTCTTAGCCCGAAGCCGGGACTCTATATCGAGAAGCATGTCTTTGTCGACGCAGTTGGTAGTTCCACCATAAACAGCAATTGCCTCATCAGCAAGCCGTTCTGTGACATACTCACCGTCAACGACTTCGATCTCATTTTGAGCTGATGGGATTGCTCGCATAGTTTTGGTGAACAATGATACCATTGCACCAAGATTACCGCGGGTTGCGGTAAAGAGCGAATTAAGAACCCCAGCAGAACGAAATGGCAGGGTCTTTGGCATGTTGCCAGAATAGCTGTATTTCAAAAGGTCATGAAAGAATTTAAGCGCTTCCTTTCTGCCGACAGGTGTCAATTCTATTGAACCTAGGCGTCGCTGCTGGCCACCGATTATTTCACTAATCCTAGGATCAACCAGCATTCGGTTGTACGCATCAGGTGTGCATGAAAGGAAAAATGATATGGCGCCTGGGAATCTTCCCTTTTCGCTTATCGAGAAAAACTTCCCGTCGATTGTTTCTCTCAGACCAATCAAGAACCATTTGAGAACATCAAAGTCAAGTAGAAGCTCTTCGACTTGATCAACAAAAATGAATATTCTAGAATGCTTCTTTGAGTGTGCCTTGAGAATGTCATCCAACCATTCTACCTGATCCTTGTAGTTGTCAATCGACGGAATGCTCTCATCTTTGACCTTTCTGGCCTTCATGTCATCCGAGATGGCCCAGAAAACTGCCGTTAGAAATTGAACGGCTGGAGATGCAAGCGTACGAATTCTTTCGTTCCTGGATGGATTTCTATACGTTTCGATGATTGTTGGTGCCGATATGTCATAAGAAATTGCTTTCTCCGCACTAACGCTCGGCTGAATGTACCTGACGTATGCTTCGGATTTTCCCTCTCCCCATTCACCAAGAATTATCCTGGCAGCTGGAGAACGCGCATCTTGCATGCAGTAGTTGATGAATTCTTGTATCTTGTTGGCTACAGGTTTTCGACTCTGTATCTCTGCGAATTCAAACCCCGTGAATGGGATTCCAGGTTCGGGAGGTAACCTGTCGTACTTCTTGGTTCTAGCGAACATAAAAAATCATTTTCATTCACGTAATTTTGCGAGTCCTTCAACTACCTCTGTAGTTCCAGTGCGGTGTTCTACCGTTCTTTCATCTTTTCTAATCTTCAACACAACTGGGAAAGGCACCTTGCACATCTGGCCTGTTACGATAAGCTCGCCTTTCTCAAGTCTTGTCAGTCTTTGGCCAAGTGCAGACGGCAACCCTCCAGTTACACTCTTAACGAACCCAACATCCTCAGGCGAGATGCCGTGTATGAAGAACGTATTACACATAGAGAGAATGACGGGATCGACAAAGGACGGCCTCTGTGAGATTAAACACAGACTGAGACCGAATTTCCTTCCTTGGGTGGCAATTGCTGATAATTTGTTCTTTGCGACGCTGACGGCCACGGGATAACTGTTGCTCGGGCAGAAGTTTTGACATTCTTCGATTACAAAAACCAGAAAGCGAGGCTTTCTCTCGATTCTATAACGAGTGAATCTTGAAAACAAAACCGTGGCGAGATAACTGACTACAAGTTGTTTCTCAGGAAGGTCTACTCCAGGGGCACCGTCAGCAGAAAAGTCAATAATCGAGATGCTCCCATGCGATGTCAAGTCATCAATAAACCCGTCTTCTTGTAGAGGAGAACTCTCTGACAGTATGTGGAAATCTTCCTCCACTTTCTTGAACTTGTCCAAGGCGGCCAAGATTGCTCTTTTGGTTGTGAAATGAATATCATCTCGCCCATTGACATGGTCCTTGAACTGCCTGAAGTATTCGTCATTGGTGAAAATCTGATGCTTATCATCCCCCCAAGGATATCCAAGCGCTCGAAGCGTTGGAAATGATGATTCAATGCCAGAGATTTGCAATTCTTGCTCTGGACCGATTTGTCCTTTGTAGTAAGTGACTGCGAGTTCCGCGAGCTCACGATCCGAAAGCCTGTTCAGGTTGATGGCGATTTGTCGGGTGTACTCTTTCTCCTTGACGTCGAGCGTTCTGTAGCTCCTCGGAAATACGTAACGCAGAATCTGAGTTACTGCGCCCAATGGGTTCGTAGGCGTCTTTCCTTTCTTTGGCTTGACATGTTCATTGAGATATGGGGCATAATCAACGTAGTCACCATGCGCGTCAACTATTATCATGGGAAACGATATGTAGGTGTTCGGCTTCCCAGTCGGAATATTGCAGAGTCTTTCAATCAACACACCCATGTCAAAGGATTTTCCTCTCCCTGTTATTCCGAACACGGCAAGATGCATTGGAATCGCTTCGACATCCAGCGGCACGGGAGCTTTTTCGTAACCGGCAAGGGTGCCATACCAGATTATTCCTTTAGCATTTTTCTTAACGTCGAATATTTCCTCAACTTGTTTTTCGGGGTCGATTCGATAGACTGGATCTGCTGGGTGAGGTGGAATGTTGACTTCCCTTGCTCCCGGAATCTCCATCAACACATCAAGCTTGCAAACTTCGTATTGCCTCGCCACACCCTCAGGAAGAGGCAGTTTCTTTCTAATCGCTTCGCTCCAAGCTGCACCTTCCGTATAGAACGCATGATAGGGAACAATCTCCCCAACTCTGCAAAGAATTTTCCTAGCGCCATCATCTGTGGCTATGACTAGCATCATGCCTTCACGAATCCCTCCACGCTCTGCGGATTCTAACAGCTGGCATTGTGCCTCCCGAGTGTTCGGGTTGCTCAAAACAATCCCAATTTGCTCTCCTAATTCACTCATCTTTCTCACACTCATTCATTCTTCATCATCTTAGATTCATGGATGCAATTTGATTAAATGGGTCAGTCGTCCTCATTCTGGTCAATATTTCCTCATATAGGACGTCAGCACACCCTTGTCTGATCTGACATTTCTCGTGGGCTAAGTACACTGGCATTGGAGTTCCCAAATCGGGGTATGTCCATCCTGCCACTAGCCTTACCAATGGCTTAGCGTCCACTGTTAACTCAGTCTCTTCAGATACCAGCGGGATGTCAAGTCTGAGTATCGATGACTTCAAATCTTTTTGGATGAACATGCAAGCAAGCCTCAATCCTTGATCCTTGTACTTCTTGTATAGCGGGCCACCTCGATCACTTATCTCGATGGGGTTAGTGTAAATGACTTCAGTAATTCCCAGCTGCGTTCTCATATAAGTGAAAACGTATGCCATTAGGTGCATGTCGGTGGGGAATTTTTCAAAAACAGCTATTTCATCCGGAGTTTTGACGAAGTTCTCTTTCACGTATCCTTTGGTGAAATTGTCCTTGATGCGCTTAACACATCCAATTGCGAGTACGTCGTTTGCAATGCAGTTCTTGAAGGCGTCACATCTGTACGTCAGGTAGTCTTTTTCAGTAAACGTTGGTGGGTCTACTACAGGGCCATCCATCATCAGTATGGATCCTTTGTTTCTCGTAGCTGTGAGCATGATCGCTTTGGTTTCGAGTTCCATCATTCTCTTTATGATTTCTCCGTTTACGTCCTCAGAATAATGCTCCTTTCGTAGCTTTGCTTCATCAATTAAGATGATGTCACCAAAGGCCTCCAAGTCGCTGTCGGCATTGAAGGTGTCAAGACTATTGATTCCGTTTCTCAGTATCACCCTGACTGCGCTTATCGGAGCGTACCATAAGCCTGCGGTTCCTCCAGCAGGGCAGAAGCTGCCGTCAACACCAATTGTGCATTTTGATTTGAATTCTGCCAAATCGACCTTTGATTGGGGAAAAGTCTTCAAGAAGGATCCTCTGTCCATGATTTCGTAGGTCCGCTTCGTGATTCCGCCGAGAATTTTCTGTTCGTGTTGAATGTCCACACCACGATCAATTGCTCGCTGAACTAACCGGACAAGAACCTGGTAATCTGTCTGGTTGAACTGTGCGTACTTCAGACGCTCCTCAAGACTTTCTGGCAAAAAAACGACCATAATGATATGTTCGCGTTCAGTCCTTTTATTGTTATCATCATAACCACCCTTAGTTGTTGATTGAACTCCTCTGGCTTCAGCCTGAGGATGGATGCTCTTTTCTGTTCCTTCCGCTATGTGCTATGCGGGAGGCTTTCTCCACTCCCAGCGCGTAGCGGAGCGGATCTCGGCCTCTCCTCGCCGGCGAGGAGGTGTTATGCATGGAATTGGTCAGGTCAGCGCACAGCCTCGGCGAGGCTAACTTCCACCTGCAGTTCACGCCCAAGTACAGGCGTGACGTCTTTCGCGACGGCGAGGTGAAAAAGACCTGCGAGGAGGGTTTCCGCGAAACGGCTGCTCGATATGGCTTCGCAGTTCACGCCATAGAGTTCGGTCCGGACCATGCCCACATATTCGTGGGCGCATGTAAGAATCTAGCCGTCTCGGAGCTGGCACGTCTCCTGAAAGGCGCCAGCTCAAGACGGATCCGCCAAAGATGCTGGAACAGGGTCAAGGCCAAGCTTTGGGGTGACGCTTTCTGGACGGCAGGCTACTTCTACCGCTCCGTCGGCGCCACCACAAATGAAGCCATCAAATATTACCTGGAGCATAGCCAGAGGAAACACTGGAAAGCCGTGGACCACGACATCTACCTACAATCCAAACAGAAATCCCTCAGCGAATACACAGCCTAACCGGCACGAACCCCCTGAGCTTCAGCTCAGGGTAGTTGAGGATATATGCACACCTCGGGTTACACCGAAACTGAGTCGGAGTCCAAATGCAAGCCATCTACATCACCAGTATGGAGTGCCATCAAAGAGACTCAGATTTGACGGTGAATGCAAGATTCAAACTGAGTCCGCTGAAGGTTCTTGCTCAGCATGTTTCCGTAGAATTGTATTTCAACAAGAGACTGATCAAGTCATTCGAGATGAAGATTCCTTATCACTTTGCACGACGTGAGCTACAAATTCAACCCGTACTTAGTTTGGAAAAAGTGAGATCTGGCTCACACAAGATTACTCTTGCGTTGACTAGGACTAAGCCTTCCGCTTCTGAAAAGAGCGAGAAAAGCGTGACTATTCAATATGACGCGAAGATCGGAATGCTTCTCGATGAAGATCTGCCACTGGTGAAGTCGACTGGGGAATTCTCTCCGGTTGAAGTTGTAAGTGACGAAGCCAAGGAACTTTTCCGTCAGATGGAAGAAAGACGTAGAAAGGAGATAGCTATGAGTAGGGAGCGATAGCACAACAGCAAGTCTAGCAAATTTGGGGAAGGATGATTTATGCAAGAGTCAGATGCCGAACGCATCTCAAAGATGATGAAGATTGTGAATGAAGTTGCTTCGAGCGTCATAGATGCCTCCAAGGAAGCTGATCTGGACACAGGGGCCAAACTGAGGGCTAGTGCCAAAACATTATTGGAAAATGCCACCAAAAACTCGGACGATGTTGAGGAGCTGTTCACATATCTGCGCAATGCCAAGAACTATGGAGTAGGGCAACTTGTTGACGATGTTGCGACAAAGCTCGGTGCCAAGACTCTAGAGCAACGCTGGGATGAACTCAAAGGCATTTACTACGATCCATAGACCTCTCTGCACAAACTACTTCACGATGAAGGAACAGAACTAAAAGCCGAAAGATCTTTTAGCGCTTTGCGGTCTATGTAGGTCTGAAGGCGGGTGAGTGGGCTCCCACCCGTTCCGCCCGATAGAAACCCCGGAGTAGGGAGACGGACGCTTGAAAGTAAGTAGTAGAGATTTGTCGCTTGTGGCAGTATTTGCCGCTCTCTATGCGGTTTTAGTCTACCTGTTTTCTCCAATTTCATTCTATGCTCTACAGTTTAGAATAGCGGGAATTCTGAGGCCAGGGATTGCGAGAAAATGGATCCTTGCAGTTGGCTACGGTGTCGGAGTAGTGGTAGGCAACTTGTTCAGTCCGTTCACTGGGCCGTATGAGCTTGTTTTCATGCCCCTGATGAGTTTTCTGGCTGGATCGTTGGGCTATCTTGTGGCAAGGCCGGTTAAGAACAACTATTTCGTTGCCGGTGCTGTGATCGCTGCGATAATCTCGATAAGCGTAAGCTGGATGCTCAGCCAACTGTTCAATCTACCTTTGTTCGCAACACTTCCGTACTTGTTCATCAGTGAACAAGCTGTATGCCTTATTGGAGCCATTGTCTTCAAGCTGATTGAAGCGAGGTTCAAGTGGTGGTAAGAATTGGCAGACAAGGAGAAATGTATTGTCGTCTTGAGTGGCGGACTAGACTCGTCAACAGTCGCATACTGGGCGAAGAAGGAAGGGTATGACGTCCATGCCATAACGTTCAGGTATGGTCAGATAGCCACCAAAGAGGTGGAGTCCGCCGAAAGAATAGCGAAGGAACTTGGAGCTCCTATCAAAGTAGTCGACCTTTCCTCTTTGAGAGAGATCTTCACCGGAGTGACGTCGCTGTGCGACGAGAGTATTCCCATGACATCGAGCTTCAGTCAGCCTATCATAGTTCCGTTCAGAAACGGGATTCTACTTTCCGTCGCAATCGCCTACGCTGAAGTCCTTGGCGCCACACGAGTCTTCTACGGAGCTCAAGGCTCAGATGAACAATTCTATCCTGATTGCAGAAAAGAATTCTACAAGTCTTTTGAGACAACTGCAAGACTGGGAACGGATCGAGACATAGTCATCGAAGCGCCATTTAGTCAGATATCCAAGTCTGACCTAGTCAAAATCGGGACCGCCCTCGGAGTTCCGTACTATCTTACTTGGTCATGTTATCTTAATGGAGCAAGACACTGCGGCAGATGCGAGTCCTGTGCGAATCGAAGGAAAGCATTCGAACAGACGGAAATAGCGGATCCGACAGAATACGACTCGAAATTGGATCGCACGCGCTAGGAATCCTCATGCAAGGGCTGACATGGTGGTGCGTGCGACGCGCGACCCGACCCACACACCAAAACTAACGAATATGACAGAAGCAGGCTATGGATAAGAAAGGATACAAAAAAAGAGAGGTTAAGCTACCTTACAACTAAGGATTGACCTTTCTAGTATTTCCTATGCTTCTGGTAGCAGTCCCTGCAGTAGACTGGCTTCCCTTCTGTCGGCTTGAATGGAACTTCACATTCTTTCTTACAGTCAGCACAAGTCGCCTTATGCATCTCTCTGGGGCCGCCATAGCTACGTCTTTCGAAACCCATGCGATTTTTCACATCCCTTTCTAGCTAGTTATACACCGGATCTTACTAAGTAGGAATCCACTGTATACTGGCGCCACGTTGATACACACTAGGAATTAAAGTGTTCTGTTTGAGCTGGCGCTCGCTAAGGCAATAGACGAAGCCAGGATGCACCTATCTATCATTTCCCGCTCCTTACCTCTCCAGACAACATGATTATAGTACGCGCATATCAGATCGTGCGTTACTATCCATCCTTAGATAAGGGAGCGAGATCTGACATGCCTTGGTACGGATCGCATTCATTCCTTAATGAGTATATCCGCGAAAACAAGTGCAGGAAGATTATGGAGATTGGGGTTTTGAATGGCGATAACGCGAAAAGCATGGTTGAAATTGCTATCCAGAATGTTCCATCAGATAATGTGGAGTACTATGGATTAGACCTTTTCACTCATCATAGCCCTCGCCAGGTGGAGCAGAAGCTGGAGAAGACAGGGTGCAAGTTTAGACTTTTTGAAGGTGACACTCTAGACACTCTTCCTAAAGCTGTCAGAATCCTGCCAAAAATGGATTTGATCTTCATCGACGGTGGCAAATCCTCCGTGGAAGCGGAGAGTGATTGGGAAAACTCAAGAACTCTCATGCATGATGGAACCGCAGTCTTCGTTCATAATTATGAGTTCTCAGGTGTCCGTAGAATGGTCGACAACATCCCCCGAGACAAGTATCATGTGAAGATAATCCACACTTCCTCAGAAGGTGAAATAGCCCTGATCAAGAAGCGCCGAAATCATTCCAGGACATGATGCTGTGTCTGCGTCTGTTGGTGCGGCCTTCGAGATTTGAACCATCGTCGCCACAGGACGGTCCCCGATAAGGAGTCAGTTACTGCGCACTTTCCGAGAATCTGTTCCTATGGAGCCAACTGAACTCCGGCCGTCGGTTCGGAGGTGCGCTCTCTTTCTCTGGCACACCGATCTTCATCACGGCAACAAGCTCATAGTCTTTCGGAAGGCCAAGAATCTTCTCTGCCTCCCTTTTCTCCTTGTCCCAATAAGCGACTATTCCACTTCCCAGCCCTTCAGCTACTGCAGCCAAAGACATGTTCTCGATGCATAGCCAAGCACTCGGTTCGCCCTCCGACTCGCAGCAAACAGCAACGATGCTGGCGTTCTGGAACGACTTCTTCTGATTGAGAGCTCTTTCCTCAACCTCTTTCTGGCCGTCCCCTTTCCGAGGACGGAACTTGCGATTCAGCCTGTATTTCAACTCTGCAAGTCGCTCAACTGTCGCTGGGTCGTCAACAATGATGAACTCCCAAGGTTGACTGTTTCCGCCTGAAGGCGCCTTCGTGCCAGCTAGAATGATTCTCCGCAGCTGCTCCTCGGAAGCATCCTTGCTGAAGGTGCGGATCGTTCTCCTCCTCTCAATCGCCTCATTCACTTCCATTCAGATTCTCCTCTGTCTGGACCCAGTCTTCAAAGCGTTGAAATCGCTTGAAACTTTAAAAGATGACCACTCGCGCGACGCTAGCGCAGGCTTCGCTACCAGACTTTGGGTAGCAGGCGATACGGCACGTGCTGAGCATAGTCCTTGTATCCGTCGAGTTCCTCTTGCAGTGTGCGATCCTCAAGCGCTGTGCGCACGACAAAAAGACACGCCGTCACTGCTGCGGGAATGAGCGCCCACAATGAGCCGAGAAGCAACGGAATCGCCAGAGTGCTGGCTATGTATCCAACGTAGCCCGGATGACGTACATACCGGTAAGGTCCGCCAGTTGCAACAACGTGACCGCGATCTATCTGTATGCGGACGCGGGTTGAGAAGAACTTGTTTGAAGCCATTGCCCAGCTGAACAAGCCTTGCCCCATACTCATGACAGCGAGCCCCATAAGATGAAACCACAAGGGCAACTCGGGCGACCAACTTAGACGCTGATCCAAGCCCGCAACGACAAACAAGCCCAGCGTCAGAACAATGCTGATGGTCGTGATCGTTTTGTCCCAATTCTTCACGTTCTCCATAGCTCGGCCCCGTTCTGCGATCAGCTCCACCGGCAGAACAAACATGTTGACCGTCACAATCGCCACATACAAACCGAAGTAGACCCATGCCCAGACCCATCCAAACTGGCCGGACAAAACGAGAAGAGGGACGAACGTGACCAGAAACTGGATGGCAACCTGCACCAATCGCCTCGCAACTGCTCGCACCATATCCGGTTTCATGTATCATCCTCATCCCGTGAGACGCCCGCTTGTGAATCTCCCTCACGTTCTGAAAACCGTGCGGTTTGCATGATTCTATTCTGTCCACTCTGATCGGTTGAAGCATTCAAGCAAGGCTCTAGCTCGGCTTCGGAAGAGCGTCTCGCTTTCTGGCCTTTCTTTTCCTTATGTACACTGCTGAGAGGATGAGCGCTATCAGTCCTAGCGCCACAACAACAGCGAGGATAGTCATCGGCTGAGAGTAGTCCTCCTCCCAGACCGCATAGACATCCTTCGGTTTGTCAATCACAACCATTGTCTCAGTCGATCCTGTAGAAATGTCGCCAGCCCAGTGACGGAAGACATACCTCGCGCCGAGCCCACCCAAGACTCCGCTCATAGCCACTGAGGACGGACTGACTGAGACAGTCGTGTTCGTGCCCGCATCGTACCATCCTTCGCCTTTGCACGAGCCAAACTTGGAATCGACCTTGAGAAAGCATTGTTTGACGTACTGGAAGACATGTTCAGTGTCCGAGGAGATTGAGATTGAGTTTGGTTCACAATAGTACCTGATCCCTTTCTCTCCCGCGAGATATGATTCGATCTCGATGCGGTGGGCTTCGCCTAGGTTGAAAGTGTAGGTCGCAGTCGCCCCTTCTCTGATTCTGTCTTTCTCATGGCCGTCAACTGTGATTCTTGCAGACAAGTCTCTAGGGAGGCCGTTGACTGCTATTTTCGTCTCGTAGACTGCAAGTCGAGCGGCCAGGCTCACATCGTCGATGTATGCGAAATGGTACACGTATTCGATACGATACGTGAATATTCGGAGAATGGGATGCCATACCTGTATCAGGACCTCTTCAAGATATCCGCTGCCTGTGAACTCAATCATCACTTCTTCATTCGCCAAGCCCAGTCCCAAGTCATGTTTCACTGACTGCCAGCTCGCCCCCGCAAGACTCCAGCTTGTCACAACAGACTTGTCTTTCATCCTCACCACCTTTGCTTCAAGTGTGCACCCCTTTCCGACGTAGTACCAGAACGAGAGGGTCGAGGTCGATTTCGCTGGGATCTTGCACATCTGAGACAATGTTCCCGACATGGAAGTGGTGCCGGCCCGAACGAAATGGTTGCCTGAATGAGCAGTCACATCCGTACTTGCAGAAGAGTACATCAATGTGCATCCATTGTCTGCGTTCCAGTTCTCAAAATCTCCAGTCTCAAAACCGCCGTTCTTGATGAGTTCGGTGAAAGACTGGGCAGTCACTGCCGCAGGGATGAATTGAGAAGCTACAACGATCACACATAGTAGGGCAAACACCCTAGATCTCTTCAGTCGGGTTCTCCTCTATGTCGGAGCGCGTTCATCTTCTCTATAACGATTTCCGTTCAACCGTGCTATGAGGCGGCGAGCAAGGGTGTGGATGACAGCGAAGTCGATAAGCACGGTCCATCAGGAGCCCAAACGCCTCAGTTTCCTGATAGACAGAGAGAAGAAAGCGATTGGAATTGTCACGGGATGGGTACACTCAGCCGGCGGTAGTCAATCGTCGGGTGTCGCTCAAATATCGTGGACTCATGGCACAGTCAATTATCTGCCGTCCGTTGGAGCGCCGCCTTCCCTCTGGCAGTGATACAGTAATAAGCACGCTTTTCTGCCCCGATCCTTCCAACCCAGTCCTTTCTCATCATCTTCTTCATCGTGCGGGTTATCAGCCCCCTGTCTTTTTGAAACCTATCGGAAACAGTCGATCGGGACAGTCTCCCCGTACTGAGTTCTGTCAAGATTGACGCTTCGAGCTTAGCTGAGCCGGATCCTGTTTCACTGATCGGTGAATGCCTCCTATATCAGAGGTGAATCTTTTCACACGATTCACCAATAAGTGAAACACTTAAAAGCCTCCTGTGAAAATATTCACTCCGTACAGAAGTTGGCCCACAGCCATATAGAGAGAGCTCTTCAGAAGGCGCTTGAGAAACAGTCTCCGAAAGCAACCCTCAAGCAAATCGACACAGCACAAAAGCCGGGATTAGACTCTGTCCTCGACATCTCTGGAAAGAGAGTTGGCTTGGAAATTAAGGCCACCAACTTCTACGACGCGTTAGGAAGAGCTACCCTGTGGGAGAACGAGTTGGACGGAATATATCTCATTGTTCCCAGTCAGATCCTTCCTTCAAGAGAGATTCTCTCACGCATACCCGCCGCAATAGGAGTAGTGACCTACCAGATCAAAGACAGAAAGATCAGGTTCGAAGTGATCAAGCAGAGCAAAGGTCAACATCTGCCAGAGTTCGCAGGCCAGATCCAACTGGAAACCCCCCCACCAAAGTCTACGAAGAAACCCAAGACCTCTCTAGTTTCTCCGAAAGCACTGCAAGTCATAAAGTACTTGATCTCACAGAGAGAAACCACCCAGATCCAAGTCGCACGAGAGACAAATGTCTCAACAGGTATGGTCAACAAGGTGATCTCTGCTCTCGTCGATCGGGACCTAGTATCATACAGAGGAAAACGACTCGTCGTGTTTGACATCTGGAAGCTTCTGAACGAGGTCTCTTGGAACCGGCCGCTCAAAAGTCTCAAGAAAGGAGAGATCCGCCTGATTGATACAAAGTCGACTGAAGAAGTTGAGGCGAAGTTGGCTGAGACCTGCGATCAAGCCAAGATGAGATATGCGCTCACCCTTTTCTCTGGCGCCAGCAAGTACATCGGCTACGGCATGAGATACGATTCAGTTCAAGCCTACGTGGAAGACCCTTCCGCCGTTCTTGAAAGACTGAATCAGACCAGGCCGGGAACTGGAGAGGCAGTGACCCTAGAGATTTTCGCTGTGGACAACTGGGACATAATCGAAGAGGCAAAAGTTGTCAATGGCCATGTGGTCTGCTCTCCAACCCAATTGATTCTAGACCTGGTCTCACATGGCGGCGTCGGACGAGACTGGGCTGTAAAGCTCTACGAAGCAACAATCGCCAAGAAGGAACAGAAGAATGCCCATCTCCGCAGCTGAACTGGTTCGACGGGAATCGCTTTCAGAACTGAGGAAACTAGGAGCATGGTTTCACGCCAAACACGGCACAACCATCGTGCTGCTTGGTGGATGGGCCGTCTACTCCTACAATCCTTACCTAGGATCCTTCGACATCGACTGTCTCGGTCCCGAGGATCCTTTCACCCGGCACTTGAATATCTACATGCAATCCCATGGATATGTGAGAGAACCCGAGTCTCCCTTCGGAGCAGCCTCTGAATCTTGGAAGAAACCCGTTTACAGCGAAGGCCGAAGAATCGATGGCATCTACATAGACACCTGCGATTTCGACTACCCTAACTACTTCAAAGAAGACCCGATGAAGACTCTTCCATACTCTCTATGCACAAGAGAGGAATATCTGAAAAGGCGCCGAATAGACGGAGAATACTTCCACGTTCCCACCAAGGAACTACTATTCCTATACAAAGTGAAAGCTGCCAGAGACCGCGACCACATCATACAGCACGATCCACCGCCTCCGGCCATGCTGCAACGGATTCAAGGAAAAAGGGACAAGGATCATTCCGACCTGGCAGCCCTACTTGACCCAAGATTCGGAGGAGCAATCGACGGCACCATTCTCGGAAAACTGGTCAGACAACACAAACTCGAATTCGTCGCCGACTCAATACTGAATCTTCCACGCCACACCAGCGTCGCTGAATATGCCCGCCTGAGACAGACAAGAGTCGCCGAGGTTCAAACGTGGGTAGGCCGAATGGCCGCAGATTCAGGTCTTTGACATCGCCGCGGCCTGAATATCCGCAGATCCTTACAAGAACAAGCGATTGAACCCGCCTCCTCTTCAAGAGCCCACGTTTCCGAAGCTGCCATGTAACAATCTGGGGCTCACCGTGCTCTAACTTCCAAGGCTTCCTCCACATCTCAAGGCGCTGTTCATCCTTCCAAGTCTGGTAATCAGGCCTCGGATCACTTGATTCAACAGATGCAGACAGCCTTCACGACAAGGTCTCACATGTGTTCTCCGGAAGCAAAGCCCACATCTTGCAGGATATGTTCGAGAGTCCCGGGAAGTCCTTTTACAAATCGGCCTTGATGTTTGAGCTTCGCAAAATACCCAAACTACTCTACGCCAGATTCATAGCCCACATGTTCAAGAAAACCGGCATCACAATTCCAGACGACATAGTAGACCAAGTTTTGACAAGAACGGTCTCGCACACCTACTACACGTAGCAACTATGTCATGAACTATGGGATATGTGCAGACTGCGCCAGAAGACAAGGTTAGAAGAACGAGACATCAGCGCGGCGATCGAACAGATTCTGTCAAATCAGTCAGCAGTCTACGTGAAGACTTTGGAGAATCTTGCTCCGGGCTATCGTAAGCTACTCATCGGCATAGTAAGGTTCGGAGGACAACAGATCTGGTCCAAGGAATTCCGGGCTAAGAACAGACTAAGCGTCGGAGTCATCGGCAAGGCTATCCACCATCTGACAGACCAGTATCTAATCAAAAAGGACGAAAACGGACATTTCACCGTGCCAGATCCCTTCCTCTTCGAATGAATCTTGAGGAAGATCTGAACGTCATTTCTCCAAGTGGAGAGCTCTCCATCTGGAGAGTCACGTTACTCTTGGCATGCAGCGCGCACTATCTAATTTCATAGATACGAAAACTTCAAGGGAACAATCGTTCTTCTTATCGAACGATCGTTCGATAAGAAATCTGCTCTGATATTCCGGCTTCAAGATACTAAGCCTCTTTCTCAAGAAGCCTTAAGGAATTCTGTCTGAGAGAAGTCGCTTCGCGTGCAGGAGTGAGCGTCAGCACTGTCAAAGCCTATCTCGATTCGCTGGCGGCGACTTCGTCTCTGACACTTTCCGCCATCTCTCAAGCATATCTGTAGCCTTGCAGTGAGCTTCTTCTGGGGCGGCCAACTTGGCATCCACCGAGCAAACTCCATCAAAAAACCATCTCGCTGACCTGAGGGAATGGGCCTCACACATCACAGCCGAGACAAGAGGCTCAACATGGATAGCAGGCCAGTACCTAATGCCGGACGAAGTCTCCAGCCTCTGCCACAAACTCACAACCGCACACGGCGGCCTATACGCCCTCATAGGCTACCGGGGAGTAGGGAAAACAAGCGCGTTGCTAGCCATCGCCCACACGCTCCACGAATCGGAAACCAACAATCTTGTCTATCTCTTCAAGTGGTGCCGGCCAGCAGAGCTGATTCCCGATCTGCTGACTCTCGACGACAACCTTACCGAACGTTTGAGGAAAGTATACGCAGCCAAACTGGGCCAAGCACTGAAAGGCAGAAGGCCCGACCGCGGTCAAGTCTACAGCTCAGACGGCGCCTTCAGCAAAATACTCCGATACAAAACAATGCTTGAGGGCCTCCTCTCCTCCGACTTCGCCGAAGCCGAGAGAATGGCTGGAAAAGGCCTAGTCGAACGGCTGCGACATGACTCATTTCTCCAGATCCTCGGTGAAGCCCAAACAATCCTCATCGACCTCCCAGACTATTCCAAAACCGACATGCGACGCGTCTCAACCGACCTAGAGACCATCCACTGGATTTGGAACAGGCTCGCTCACTCCCCTAACCAACCGAACATAGTCACCACCTTCCAGAAAGAGCTGTTCCGAGGCCACTTCTTTCTCGGCAAAATGAACCGAATCGAGCTCAACCCCCTCAAACCCGACATCATTCTCAGATTCTACGAGAAGAAGTTCAACGGAACCGAGCCCTACACACGCGACGCCCTACTTCTCCTCGCAAAGATGAGCCGAGGCATCTTCAGACGCTTCCTCAAGTACCTAACCCTCACCCAAGCCCGAGCCAAGTGCAACCAGAACCAGAAATAGAGCTGCAATCATGCAACTACTGAGCCTAGCCAAGAATGCTAAGCATTCAGCGCTCGGCCAAT
>Ga0315296_10001395_pt1 | contig 21103 bp, 13 predicted proteins | sample YL17G14_18_MG_FD_203921 | JGI IMG/M metagenome (GOLD analysis project Ga0315296, IMG submission 203921) | Sediment microbial communities from Yellowstone Lake, YNP, Wyoming, USA - YL17G14_18 | ecosystem: Environmental > Aquatic > Freshwater > Lake > Sediment | place: USA: Wyoming | collected...
GAGATAGTCAAGGTCACCCATCAGCCAGCGGCTGCGCACTCCTGCGCGGTAACTGGCCCGACGACCCGCCGGTGGGCGGGCGGGCTCGCGCCCCAACACCATCCACTCATATAGCAGGCGCGGGAAATCAACCCCGCAGTCAATCGCCAGTTGCACGGAACCCCAGATGCGGGGGTTGATTTCCATAAGTTTGAATGAGCCGTCGTGCGCCGCCTGGCGGACATCGCGGCGAAACTCCACCATCGCAAGGCCCGTCCACTGGAGCGCCTTGAGCAGCGCGAGCGCCTGCTCTGCAGGGCCTTCTTCGACAGCAATGCTCTCCCGCACCACGCTGACGCCGCCGTCGGGCGGCTTTTCCCTGATTCGCCTGTGGGCGAAGGCCGCCATCGGCTTGCCTCTGTCGCACAGCGCAAAAAGCCCCCATCCCTCTCCGGGAACGTATTCCTGGATCATCGGATCCATGCCGCGGGCAGAGAACTGGGACCAGGCGCCGCTCAGTTCCTCCGACGTCCGCACGATGACAGGGGCAAGCCGCTGCCACGCGCCCTTGTCATCGAACACTCCGCGCCTTGCCTTCACAACCGCAGGCAGCGGAACGTCCTTCGCCTGCGCCTGCCAGGTTCGCGGAAAGGCCACCCCGAGACTGCTCGCCAGCTGCAGCAATGCGAGCCTGTCCATAGCGCGAACCACGGCCTCGTGTTCCGGTAACGGCAGCGCACAGCCCGCAGGCAGTCTCGCGCGTTCCTCAGACAGGGCCAGCACGGAGGCGTCGCTTGCCGGGATGATCAGCCGCACGTCGTGCTTCTCGGCAGCGCGGCTCACGCACGCCACGAAACCGCGCCGATCGTCCGCCGCGCTGGTGCAGGCAATGCGCACGGCGCACCACCGCGAAATCCCTGCCAGGCAGGGATGCTGCCCGGCCACGGCGACGCGCACGCCGGCGCGGCCCAGCGAGCGGACTGCTGCCAGGGCGCTGCGCTGCTCTCCATCGGTAACCAGCACCGTCAACGCCGCCTCCTCCAGAAGACGCCGGAAAGGAAGCAGGCCAGGAGCGCTGGTTCGAACTGCCCGCGCGGCCCCGCCGTAGTCCCCTCGTGCAGAGTGCGCCGCGGCAGCGCGAACCTGTCCAGCGGCCTCCTTGGCGAGAGCACGGCGCACGCGCACTCGTAACCCGCTTCAACGACGGCGGCGCGCACGGCCGGGTCGTAGTCGCCGTAAGGATATGCGAATGAAGTTACCCTTTGCCCTGTCCGCTGCTCTATTACCCTCTTTGACTCGCCGATCTCCTCGGCCACTATTCGCATGTCTTCGCGTGGAAGGCAAGCGTGCTCGCAACCATGACTGCCGACTTCCATGCCCGCCGACAACCACTCGTGAACGTCATCCCACGACATGAACTCATCAGATTGTACGATTGCCTCGCTGCCCGTGGCGCGCGCCGCGTCGTCGAGCAGTGCCTCCCTCCGATCGAGCGTCATGCTGCCGAGCCAGGTCGCCACCTGCAGCGGCAAAGGCCCTCCGTTGCGACCGAATTCAGCAGCCTGCCGTGCGAGCACCTTGGGCCACGTGGAGAACGCCGACCCGTCTCCGCGGGCCGCTCGCAGCACTCGCACAAGCCGGCTCAGCCAGAACTCCCTCCCGGTGCCAATCTGCGAAACGGTCAGGAACATCGTTGCGGGGCATCCTGCAGACCGCAAGATCTCGCGTCCCACCTGAAACGCATCCGCCCACCCGTCATCGAATGTTACAGCGCACGCGCCGGGGGGAAGCGCTCGGTTGGATGCAAGGCAAGCAGCGATCTGGCTGAGCGGCAAGAACACGAAGTGGTCGCGGAGATAGGCCATCTGAGCCTCGAACGTCGCTCGCCCCACGGCCATGCCCGGCGGGTAGGAATAGGGGGCATGCTCCACCACGCGGTGATACGCGACGATGAGCGGCGAAGCGGGGGCAGCGACCCTGCCTGAGCGATACAGGGCGCGCGCCACCGCCAGTCGGGCGACCGCCTTCGTCCTGGCCAGTTGCGCAGTTTTCGTGGTCATCGCACGCCGCTCACTCGGCAAGGTATCGCCGCACGAGAGGCCCGAGCGCCCTCGCCGCTGCCACAGGCAAATGCCTCCAGATCTTACTGGCCATCACCAGAGCGGGCCCGGGCGAACCGTCGGGCTCAGCGCGGTTATCAGGGAATACGTATTGCCAGGCAAGCGGCTCAGGCTTGGCGCCCCAGCGCTGCTTGAAAACGAACGTCCCGGACCCGACAGTCGAGCGCCCGAAATCGAACCGCTTTGCACCTCGTTGGCAGGCGAACTTGATTGCCTCCCAATAGAGAACCTGGTTGGGGCAGACGGGCAATAACTCGCTGCGAGAGGCCACCCACGGCACTTCTGCGCAGTCGCGGAAGAAAGACAGCACAGCGCCCGCGGCCGTGCCCATGCCATTGTAAACCACGATCACCCTGGTCTCCGGCATGTTCCGCAGAAGTTCCTGAAAGAATCTCAGGGGGTGCGGCGGGGTGCCGAGTTGGGTCATGCGGTGGCAGAACACCGAGTAGAACGCGGGCAGCAGTTCCGCTCCTCCCGCAACTGCGTGCAGGCCCGAGTTCCGCCCCTTGCGGATGCGATTGCGAATCTCGGAACGCAGATGACGCCAGAGATGCTCCGGCCCGTTCGAGATGTCGAGCACGAGCCTTGCCTTGTCGCGGCGCGTGGGCAGTTGGCCGAATTCTGTCCGGCCGCGAAGTTCAACCGGCGCGCGGTAGGCGACGGCCATCTTGCGAGCGGCCACCAACAGAGCGTGCTCCGCAGCCTCGCCCTGCGCGCAGATGCCCCCATGCGACAGATAGGGCAGAGATACCAACCTTCCCCTGCCCATCGGCGCGCGCACCAGTGCGAGGGGCAGCAGACCGACGATCGAGCCGTTCTCCTGCGCAACAAGATAATGCGTTGACAGGCCGGCCGCCGTCTCGAGGATCTTGCGCCACTCGATCATGTGCGCTGGCGTGGCGTTTTCGGCCTGCTGCACGAACTCGCGCAGCCGTTGCTCCATATCCGGTTGATAGACGACCACTTTCATCTAGGTAGCCTCCCCCGAGTCCCTGGCAAGCCGGCCAGTGGCCGCCGCGATGGCTGCCAGAAGGTACAGATGCGGGTAGTAAAGCGGCGTCTGCAGAGCCGCGTGGATCATGAACCCGATCAGGGATGCGCTCAGCGCAAGGCCGACGCCGTAATCCCACTCCTTGCTTCTCCCCGCTGCGGCAAGCAGCCGGCGCGCATCGCGCGCCCGCCAGAACACGGCTGCGATCAACGCCAGAAGACACGCCAGGCCTAGGATGCCGAGTTCTGCGGCGGCCTGCAGGTAAAGGTTGTGGACGGTGCGGTCGGAGTGGTAACTTCCGCCGTATTGGCCCGTGAACGCGTAATAGAAATTCTCGGCCCCCACCCCGAACAGGGGCTGCCCCGAAAACATCCTCAGCGCCGCCTGCCACGCCTTCGTGCGCTGCAGCGCGGCCTCGTCGCTGGGGTGTATTGATATGGTGAGCATCCGCTGCCTATACGCCTCCGGGGAGAAAGTCCACCACGAGCCCGCCACCACCGCTGCGATCAGCAAAGCGAGCAACTTGCGCCGGCTCAACATCCAGAAGATTGACAGTTCCGCCAACAGCCCGACTGCAGCGCCGCGCGATCCCGTGGCCACGATTGAACACGTGAACAGCGCAACCATCCCTGCCGCCGCAACGCGCAGCGCGCGGCTCGGATCGCGCCCGGCGAGGAACCATGGGAACGGCAGGAGAACCAGCAGCGCCAGCGCAAAATCCCCGTCCTCGCCCAGGAACCCGCCTGACCGGCTGCCTACCCGCACCAGAGCGCCTGCGGCGCTTGCGCGATAGGCCAGCAGTTGCTCGATGCTCAAGAAGCCGCCGAGCAGGATCAGCGTCCAGACCAGCGTCCGCAATCGCCGCGGGCTGTCGGTCGTATTGACGATCAGCAGGAACATGGCGAACGTCTTGGCAAAGTCGGCCGCAGCAACGAGCGCCCGGCTCTTCCAGTAGGCGAAGGGCGCGGTTACCAGTATCACCCCGAGCATGGCAGCCATGATTGCGTTCTCTCTCGCCCGAAAGTAAGTCGGGCGGCGCAGCAGCCAGCCCAGGAGCGCGCAGCCCGCAATCAGCCGCGGCAAGTGAAGCGCGCTCAGCGCCTCGATCCGCGCCATGGGCCGCAGATACTCGCACCACAGGTAACCGAGCACCCCGATGAACGGATTGGCGATTGATGCCAGCGCGGCAGCCATTCCCGTGACGCTGGCCAGCAGAACCAGCGGATTCACCAGCAGAACCGCCAGGGCCAGCACGACGGGCGGCCCAAACAAGAAAGCAAGCCGGGGCAGGGCGGGCCACGTCTGCACAGGCGGAACCCTCCGCTCCCACTCTTGCCTCCGCTCGGGAACGTATGCCGCCATCTAGGCCTCCGCCTCACCCGCCCTGCGCATTGCTACTCCTCTGAGAACGGTGCGCACGGCGAGCGTTTCCTGCGGGTGGAAGAACCTGAACAGCCAGAGCCAGAAGACCATCGTCCCCACCGCAGCCGACCGGCCGGCGAGCGAGAGCCAGGCGTTGGGAGTGGAAATGCTGTGCGCCAGCAAGAAAGCCAGCATCCCGGCCAGCGCTACCTTGGCAAGGCGCGACCACTCATACGGAATGGGGTGCACCTTCTGGCTGAAGCGCAAACTCAGGGCCCACACCACCGCGCAGCCAATGGTCGTCGCCCATGCCGCTCCCATCATGCCCATGCGCGGGATGAGCAGCCAGTTGGCCGCGAAATTCACGACCGCCGCAGCGCCCACGCTCGCCGCGCGCAGTCCTGTCCTGCGCTCTATCAGCACCCCGGTCTCGAAGATCGTTACCGATGCCAGCAAAGCCATCCCAGCCAGCAGCGCGGGCACCGGCACGTGCGCCGGGAAAAACCGGGGCGAAGCGATAAGGCGCATCACGTGAGGGATCAGGGCGCCGAGCGCGACCGCGTAGGCGGCAATGCCAACGCAGAAGTAGGTCGCAGTCCTGGCGATCACCTTGCCCCCGTCCGGCCTGCGCGCCAGGTCGAAACTGTAGGGGCCCCACATCAGGCTCAAGGGCTGCCCGACCAGGAACGGCAGGGTCATCGCGAACTTGTATGCCAGCCCGTAAAGGCCCACCTCGGCCATTGACGTGCAGCGCTGCAGGAACAGTCGGTCGGAGAAGTGCAGCACGAACATGCTCAAACTTGCAGGCACCATCGGCAGGCCGTAGCGCAGCATTCCCACCAGGGCCCGACCGGATAAGCGCGCCCCTACGGAGCGCAGGACCACAAACGTGAGAGGAACAGCCGAGCACACCGCAACCACCAGCCCGCTGATCATGACCCCCTGAACGCCCAGCCGAAGCACGACCACCAGCCATATGTTGAGCGCAAGGCCGGCCACGATTCTCGCCATGTGAATCGCCGAGTAGAGGAACGAGCGCTCGCGCACTCTTATCCACGCCAGCGGCACCACCGTCGCGGCATCAAATGCATTGGTCAGCACCGCGAGCAGGAACAGGCCCGCAAAGGCTTTTCTGCCTGCTACCGAAGTGGCAATGTGCGGCGCCATCAGCACGAGCACGATGCCGGCGACGGCCGCTGTGATAAGGCTGAACACCGCTGCCGTGCTTACCAGCGCCTTGCGCTCCCGGTCATCCTGCGCGATGAAGTAGTACCTGACCACCGCCGCGTTCAGCCCCATCGCGAGCACGATCCCAAGCACGACCATCGTCAGGTCGAGCAATTCCATCGCCCCGTAGTTGGCAAGCGACAGAACGCGGGTATATACGGGGATCATCACGAACCCGATCGCCTTGCTGGCAGCCACCGCGCCGCCATAGACGAACGCGTGCCGAAAGGCTCTCGCGATGTCCGTTCTCACGAGGGTCTGTCCTCAGCGAGGGAATCCAGAGTCCGCCAGCTGGCGGACAGGCGGGCGGTCAGATAGCGCGGGAAACGCAGCGTGCCGAACTTTCCCGCTATCGTGGAGGGCGGGGAATAGAATGCCGGCAGCAGCACCTCTCGCTGCCTGGCTCCAGCAGGCAACCTCTTGTCCACTCTTTACCCCAGCGGCGCTCGTCAACGAGTGCAGCAGTGGGGTTTAGCAGCAAGAGACGTGCCAAATGCACCAGACTTCAACCGGCCAGGAGCAATTGCTGGGGGGGGCTGGCCGCCAGTGGCGCGCGTGGGTGGTACTCTGCGAAGCAGCACTTCCAGCCTTCGCAGCCCCTTCGGCGGAGTGGGCTCGCTGCGAAGCACGAGCGCGCGCGACGTTCCCCCCTGAACAGAACTGGGCAGGAGATGAACTCCTGCCCTACCATCTCACTGAGGTGGGCAGCCCCCGTAGGGCACGACCTTGCGTCGTGCCCAGCAGCCTACGACCCCTTGCGCTTGAGCACGGTGGCTGCTGTCAGCAGCAGGATGCTGAGATCCAGCGCCAGCGAGCGGCGATAGACGTAATACCAGTCGTACCGGACCTTGTTGTAAACGCTCGTGCGATACCCGCCGTAAACTTGCGCCAGCCCGGTGATGCCGGGCAGAACCTCGTGCCGCTTGGCGTAGCCCGGGATGGCATCCTCAAACTCGCTCACGAATTCCGGGCGCTCTGGCCGCGGCCCCACCACGCTCATCTGGCCGAGCAGCACGTTGACGAACTGCGGAATCTCGTCCAGCCGGGTGGCCCGCAGAAAGCGCCCCAGGGTCGTCACGCGCTGGTCGTAGGGGTCCGCGAGCACAGGCCCGGTGTGCTTCTCCGCGTCATTGACCATCGTGCGCAGTTTGTAGAGCGTAAAAAGCCGGCCCGCCCGCCCGACTCTTTGCTGGCGAAATACCACAGCGCCGGGCGAAGTCAGTTTGATCAGCGCGCAGAAGACCGCCGTGGGGATCGAGAAAAGCGAAAGCATCAACATGCTTGTTGCCAGGTCAAGCAACCGCTTTCCTGCCGTGTATCCTACCAGGGTTCCCCCGTCCGTAATCTGCCCCAGCGGGATGTCCTCGATCGGATCGAATCGCATCCCCGCGATCATCGCCTCGAAAAGCGACGGAAGGATGCGCACCTGCACCCGCCGCTCCTGCCCTGTGTCCAGCAGCCACCGCACCAGGTCCTCCTGCCATGAAGGCCCGGTGGCGACGATCACATGGTCAACATGGTAGGTGGTGATGATGCTTGGCAGGTCCGATGTCCTGCCCAGGATGCGGACTTCCCCCGACGCCGCGACATTGGAGCCATCCTGCACGTACCCGATCAACCGGTAGCCCAGTTCCGGATGTCGCTCAATGGCTTGAGCCAGGTCGCGGGCCCGGTTTCCGGCGCCGACAATAACCAGGTTCTTCTGACGCTGCCCCTTGCGGCCAATCGTGCGGTCTGCGGGCATGTCAGTGCGCTGTTCGACGGAGGCTGCAGGAATCCTGCTTGCTCCGTCCGGCAAGCCCGGCGTTTTCGGGTATCTTTCAGTTGCGGTTCGCATAGTTACCTAGTGAGACGCAGGGCAGCAGGTGCAGGTTCACGTCCAGCACTTGCGCAATTGTGCCAAACTCAAACTCGCGCAGCAAGTCTGCCAGCCTTGACTCGCGCCGCGCCGCGTTTCCGAAAGGCGGCCAGCGGCCTGCCAGCAGGCGCGCGGGCGGCAGTTCACCGTCCAGTTCCCAGGGATGGATGCAAACGAGCGCAGGCTGACCTGCAGCGTTAGCGCGCTTGATCGTCCTGCGCACGATGCTGTATGGCAGCAGCGGCAAGCGGCTGGGCGCGGACACGGAGCGCTTGCGCTGCCACGGGCCGGGGGCGGAGATCGGGAATTCCACCAGCACCCCCTTCCCGTCTATTCTTACCCTGTGCGGGTGGCAATGAAAGCCCCCATCCGCTGGAAACGCGCTGGATTCGTACTCGATCCCGTTCTCGAGCAAGGTGTTCAAGGCCCACGGAGCCTCGACCACCGCCGACAACACGGGAGCCCTGAAACCGCGAGGACGCCTGCCCGTTATCTGCTGCAGAATCTCATGGCACCTGGAGATCTCCCACGCAAACTGAACCGGCGTCTGTTCCCGCACCGGCAAATGCTGGTACCCGTGTATCGCCAGTTCGTGCCCGCTGCGCTCGATCTCTAGAATCAGCCGGGGGTAGCGTTCCGCGCTCCAGCCCAGCACGAAGAAGGTGGCCTTGGTTTGGGCTTCGTGCAAAAGCGCCAGCAGCCGAAACGTGTTCGCCTCCAGCCTCGAGGGGAAACGTTCCCAGCGATGGCGCGGGATCACGTCCGCCAGTGCTGAGTCCTGGTACCAGTCTTCCAGGTTCACGCTCAGCGCATTCAGCACTCTTCTTCCCCATCCCCTTGCTGGGGCAGTGCTTCCGGATCTACGTCTGCTGGCGCGGGCAGCCCCTGTGGTTGTTCTCCCGATTCCAGCGGCCGATGCTCATAGTACCGGCCGTAATAATACACGCTGTCCACATCCGCGGGAGGCGCCGCGTTCAGCACTACGCCGATCACGTTCGCCTTCGCCTTCTCCAGCAGCGTCTTCAACTCGAGTTCGCTTCCCCTGGGCGATTCCTGCGCGCGCACCACCAGCAGCACCCCATCCACGATCGAGGACAGCACGATCGCATCGCTGAACGCCAGCGCCGAGGGCGTGTCGAAAAGCACGAAGTCGCTGTGCTGTCGCAGCGCCTGCACCACCTCGCGCATCCTCTTCGATGTGATCAGCCGCGAGGGGTTATTGGGCAGTGGGCCCGCGGGCAGGAGCAGCAGGTTCTCCACGTGGGTGCGCTGCATCGCCTGCCCGATCTCCGCCCCGTTGGAGAGAATGGTGGAAAGCCCCACATCGTTGGGCACGCTGAAAACCTTGTGCAAACTCGGCCGCCTGAGGTCCGCGTCAACCAGGATCACGCGCTGGTCCGCCTCTGCCATCGCAATCGCCAGGTTGCAAATCGTCGTCGTTCCGCCCTGGCCCGGCTTGGGCGTCGCTACCATGATCGTCTGGGCCATCCGGTCGCGCGCGGTGAACATCACGTCGGTTCTCAGGAAACGATAGGCTTCGGCATACGGCGAAACAGGAGCCAGGCTCGTTATCGCTGGCAGCGCTACAGGCTGATCTTCCATCAGCGGAATGACTGCGGTAACAGGCAGTTGGAGCACGCGCTGCACGTCGGCGCGGCTGCGCAGCCGGTCATCCAGCAGGTCAACGCCTATCGCCGCCGCCGCGCCAAGGGCAATGCTCAATACTGCCCCTGCAAGCAGCACCTGCCACAGGGCCGCACCCTTCGTCAGAGGCCCCTGGGCCGCCCGCGGAAGGTCAACTATGCGTATCGAGCCCGTCTGCGTGGTTACCTGCTCGTCAATGCGCGCCTGGTCGGCAGCAGCCTTCATGCGGGTGTATGCTTCCTCCGCTACTCTCTGCGCCCGAAGCGGGGCAGCCAGTTCTACCGCCCCCACGTGGGCCAGGCGGGTGCGGTTACGCTCCTGTTCACTCACCGCTGAAAGCGCGCCCAACCTGGCCGAGAGCGCGACTTTCTCGGCTTCCAGGTTCGCAATCTCCGAAATAAGCGCCTCGTAAGCCGGATTGGGCGTCTCTGTGCGCCGCGGCACGAGGCGCGCACCCTCGGCCGCAAGGCGCTTGCGCAGGTCGGATATGCTTGCCTTCAAGCGCACCACGTTGGGATGTTCATCGGTGTGAACCGCCCGCTCGCTCGCCAGTTGGCTCTCCAGGCCAGCCAGTTCCGTGCGCATCTGCGACACGACGGACGCATCGGTGGCCCGCTCCTCGCGCACCAGCACGGGCGGCACGCTGCCGAGTTGCGCCCTTCGCTTGGCCAGCCGGGCCTGGGCGGCGCTCAAAGTGCCCGCCACAGTATCCCGCTCCGCCTCTACTGTCGAAGGCGTGGCAGGCGCTGTCTCAGATTGCCGCGCAGGGGCCTCGGACTTTCCTGTCCTGTAGAACGCTGCCAGGGCGGCCTCCGCCGCGTGCAGGGTTTTCTCCGACTCGGCCAGTTGCGCCTCAAGAAACTTCCTCGTCGCAGCCGCCTCGCGCCGGCTCAGTTCCTGGTAGAACTCGACGAACGAAGAAGCCATCACGCGCGCCATCGAGACCGCCTGCCTTGGCTCCCTGTCCATCACCGCGACGCGGATGATACTCGTTCCCGGCAAGTTCTCGATTGCAACCCGCCGCAGCAGCCGCTGCGGCTGCTCGCCTATCCCCAGTTCCTGGCGCACACGGTTGATCACTGTCTCGCTCTCGGCCAGATTGATCAGGTCCGCCAGTTTGCTCGCCCTGATGTCCTGAGTGGCCTCTCGCCTTTCGAGCGATCCGCTGGGCGAGACCGCGGGCTGGCTGAGCGCCTCGTCCGACGGCATCACCAGGGCCGAGGCCCGGTAGTATCTCGGCAATAGCAGGCAGCCGAGCGATACCACCGCCAAGGCCGTCCCCGCAACGGCTGCGAAAACCCAGCGGCGGCGAATCAGGGCGCGGTAGAATCTCCAGATATCGCTTGTCGTCATCTTGTCCTCTAGAACCTAGAAGATTGCATACAAGAGCGGGCCCAGGATGGGCGCCACTTTTTGCAGCAGGTCGCGGCTATCCCTGCGCCTGGACTGGGGAACAACGATCGCATCGCCGCTCTCCAGCGCCACGTTCTGGCGGAAATCTCCCTTCTGAAGCAGCCTGTCGAGGCTCACCGCGATCCGCTCCACCTGCCCTGGTCGCTGCGCCTGGGAGCGCAATATGTACGCGTCCCCGGGCCGGGCGTCCGTCGTCAGGCCGCCCGCAGCAGCCAGGGCCTCGTGCAGCCTGCTGCCCTTCGGCAGGGCAACCACCCCTGGCTTTTGCACCGCGCCCAGCACGTAGATCCTGGTCGAGGCCGACGGGATCGTCAGCGTGTCGCCAGGTTCCAGCATCGCCCCAGAGGCGACTCCTTGGGCTGTCAGGAGTTTCGCCAGGTCAACCGCCACTATTTGCCCAGAGGCCTTCGTGACCATCGCCTCCCCAGGGCTGGCCGTGGGCAGCAGCCCTCCGGCCACTGCCAGCGCCTCCCACAAGGGCATCGGCTCCATAACGGGGTAGGTCCCAGGTTTCGCGACCTCGCCCAGGACGCGCACGCTACGCTCCACGGCAAGCACAGGCACTATCACCTGATCCCCGTTCATCACGATGGGATCAAACGCTATATTGCCCTCGGCAACTCGTATCAGGTCGCAGGCAACCAGCCCGCCCTGGCTGCGCACAACGCGTATCGCCGCCAGGTCCGCCTTCTCCGCAGGGCCGCCGCTCACTACGACCAGTTCGGACACCCTGGTGCCGGGGGCTACGAGGTAAACGCCTGGCGTTTTCACGGTGCCGGTGAGCAGGACCCGTATTTTTGCCCGCTCGGCCATCTCAACGGTAACCCGGGGCTGCTTGACGTAGGCAGCGAGTTTCTCAGCCAGGCGCTCGGATGCCTGCTTGCAGCCCAAGCCCTCAACGGCCAGAGAGCCTGCCAGGGGCACAGAGAGCGTGCCATCGGCGGCTACCGTGAACTTGCCCGAGATTTGATCTTCTCCCAGGACGGTTACCACCAGGACGTCGCCTGGCACAATCGTTGGCGCGTCTGCGTGGGCCGCGAGCAGCGCGGCGAGCACCACCAGAAAGGCAGCAATCCATCGAACCATATGCGTTCTCCCAGCGGGCTAATGCCCTTCCGTGAGGGAGCAATAAACGTGCCAGGCGCACAAGGAGGTTGCCTGGCGGCAGGGGGGGATACATGCCCTGCAAATATCATGCCAAAAAGGGGTTGACAAACTGTGTTCTGATAGGTATAATTGCGCCCGACAACTGCTGGCGGGCAATCGTCGTCACCCTTTTGCTACTATTGCAGAACTAGTCTAGCACTGTTCGCAGTCCGATCCACAGCCACTAGGCAGTAGCGGCGACTCTAGGCGCTGCAGCAACACAGGCAGCCTGCGTCTCTGCACCATCATCGCCCTATGGCTCCCCGGCGCGCCACACCGGCGCCTGGCCGGGACTGGAGTCCTAGGTCAAAGGTCCCGCCCGCAGACAGCAAAAACCGGACCAAAGGACGGTTGCGCTGGGCGGGGACCGCAGGTATCATAGGAATGCCTGCCTGTCCCTGAATGTGTGCGGAGAACCGAACAGGCGATGGGTGGCAGAAGGGACAGCAGGGCAAACTCCGGCGGCGGCGGACGCCGCAGCCGCCCCCTAGGGCAAACCACGAGCGCAGACCCCTTTGCCCGCCTGCTGGCAGCGCCGCTGAGACACCTCGCTGCCGCCTTCAACGCCGACAGTTGTTCGATCGTAACCGCTGACTGGGCCACGGGAAGGCTGCTGGTCCGCGCAGCATACGGCCTGGCCGACGAGACCAGAAAGCAAGCCTTCTCGCCCAGAAGGCTGGGTGAAGGCGTGGCGGGTTTCGTCATCTCGCACGGCCAGCCCCTGCTCCTCACCGACCCCGGCCGAGATCCAAGGCTGCGCCGCATCAGTTTCACGCCGCGCGCAGATGTGGTCTCATCGCTGTGCATACCCCTTGCCCGCCAGCCGGCGGGCACGTTCGCGGGCACGCTCAACTTGACCAGGAAAGCAGGGCTGCCTGCCTTCAAACCAGCCGACCTGCGCCTGGCCCTTTCGCTTGTGGAGTGGCTGAGGCCCTGCGTCGAGCACGCGAGCAAACTGGCAGCGGCGAGCGCCCGCCAGCGCGGCGCGCTCCTCGGCAGGCTGCAGGAGCACCTGCGGGCCGCAATGCTCGTCTTCTCGACGGTGCGGCGGCTCAACGAGGCCGTTACGACCGCCCAGGTGCTCGAATGCCTGAAGGACTCCGTTCGGCGGGTGGTCGGCGCCGCGCAGCAGCGCTACTTTCTGTTCCGCAGCAGGCCTGAGGGCGACGCCCATGCAGGGGAGCAAGGACGCCCGGCCCCGGACAGCCTACGGAGGCTGGTGAAGAACATTACCAGGCCCGCCTGGATGAGCGGTAAGCGCATGGAGCGCCTGGCGAAAGCGGCAGGGCTGGTCAGCAACGGGCCCTTGGTGCTGCTTCCGCTGCGAGGATCGAGGCCGGTGGGCGCTGGCGTCATATCCGGCCTATCTGTCACGGGCCGGACGACGGTACTTCAGGTGAGGCTGCTTTCGGCCCTGGCCGAGCAGGCCGTCGCCGCAATCAGGCGCGCTGCATCCTACGAGCGCGTGGTTGGCCGCCGGTTCGTCGCGTTGTCGGGAGCATGTGCGAGCCGCGTGCCAGGCTGGCGGCTGGGCACGCCGAGGGGCCTGGGGCGCTCCCTTCTGTCGGCGGTAAGAGAAGTCATGCCGTTCGAGTCCGCCGTCCTGGCGACCCGAGACGGCCGGAATGGCCGGCTGACAAGGCAGATGGCCAGCGGCAAACCCTGGCGGCTGGCAGGATGGGAACGCGAGGCCATGGAGTGGGCCTTGCTGCACCGGAGGGCGCTTATCACCGACGGGCGCGCGAACGCGCGGCCGCTTGCCGCTATCCCTCTGACCGTGGGAAGAAGGCCATTCGGGGTGCTGGGGGTCCGCGGCGGCGATGGTGGGTTCTCGGCGAATCAGGCGCGGGCGGCGGCAATCCTGGCATGCCAGGCAGCCGCGACATTCGTCACCCTTCAAGAGGCGCGGAAAGCAGGCCGTTATGCGCACGACGTGGTGCGCAGCCTGGTTGCCGGGGTGATCAGCGTTGACGAGCGCGGGACAGTGGTGGTCTGGAGCCCGTCGGCCGAGGAAACGCTCAGATTCCCGGCATCGGAGGCCGTCGGCAGGCCCTTTGACGAGGTGCTGCACGAGATCGGGGACCGCAGCGGGTGGCAGGGCGTTGGCATTCTCGCCCATCTCGCCGCTGAGGTGGTGAGGGGACGCAGCCGCAGCAGGCGGCAGGAGATAGCGCTGGGCGAGTCGCCCGCGCGCGCGGTGCATCTGGGCGTTGGGTGCTCGCCGGTGCGCGGCTTGTCGGGCGAGAGGACCGGGGCGGTTCTGGTGATAGAGGATGTGACCGAGCGCAAGCGGGAAGAAATGCGCACTCAGCAGGTTCGGCAGTTGGCTGCCCTGGGGCAGATGGCGGCCAACGTGGCGCACGAGGTCCGAAACCCATTGAGCGCCATCAAGACGGCGGCCCAGTTGCTGGCGGACGAGGCTGCAAGAGGCAGCGCGATGCACGAACTGGCAGCCATCATCAACGAGGAATGCGACCGGCTGGGAAAACTGACCAGCGACTTCCTGGCCTACGCGCGCCCGCAGGCGCCCAAGATAGCATCGGTTGACATCGCCAGGCTGGCGCGGCGCCGTCTGCGCCTGATGTCGCCCGTGCTGGCAGAGCAGGGCATCCGGGCCGCAGCCAGGTTTCCGCGCGACCTTCCACCCGCGGCAGCGGATCCCGAGTTGCTTTCCCAGGTGCTGCTGAACCTGATTACAAATGCGGCCCAGGCGATGGAGGATGGGGGAAGGATGCTCATCTGCGGCCGCATTCGCGCGAATGGCAAGAATGGGAGGCGCCGGCAGTTGGAGATCTCGGTCTCAGACACCGGCCCCGGCATCCCGCCCGAGCACCTGGGCCAGGTTTTCGATCCCTTCTTCACAACAAAGGTGCGCGGCACAGGCCTGGGGCTGGCGATCGCTCGCCTGATCGTCGAGGCCCACTCGGGGCACATCGAGGCCCAGAGCCAGCAGGGCAAGGGCGCTACGTTCACGGTTGTCCTGCCGGCCTACCGCGCAAGTTCGTTCTCCGCTGGAGGTGATAGACATGGGGCAACCCGCTAGGGTAGTAGTCGCAGACGACGAGGCCAACGTGCGCCAGGTGATATCGGCGGTGCTGCGGCGCGACGGGCACGACGTGGTTGTCTGCGAAGATGGGCAGCAGGCGATCGAGGTGATGGACGCGGGCTCGGCCGACGTGATTGTAACCGATGTCGTGATGCGCAAGGTCAGCGGGATCGAGGTCTTGCGCCGCGTTCAGCAGACCAGGCCCGAGATCCCGGTAATCATGATGACTGCTTTCGGGACAATGAAGAGCGCGGTGGACGCGATCAAACTGGGCGCTTACGATTACCTGGCAAAGCCCTTCGACATGGAGGAACTCAGGACGGCGGTGGGGGGGGCGGTGCAGGAGCACCGCAACCGCCTGGCGAGAAAGCCGCCTGAGGCCGCAGACCGACCGGCGCCCGAGCAAGTTGGCCTGCCGGGCCTGATTGGAAAGGGGGAGTGGCTCAAGCAGGTTACCGCGCTGGCTGTTCGGGTGGCGCGCAGCCGCGCCAACGTGCTCATCAGGGGAGAAAGCGGAACGGGCAAGGAACTGGTGGCCCGGGGCATCCACGTCAACAGCGACCGGGCGCACGCGCCGTTTGTTGCAGTCGCCTGCGCCGCCCTTTCTGCCGATCTTCTGGAGAGCGAGTTGTTCGGGCACGAAAAGGGCGCGTTCACGGGCGCCATCGCGCAGAAGCCTGGCCGGTTCGAACTCGCCAATGGCGGCACTCTCTTCCTGGACGAGATCGGAGATATTGACCCCAGCATGCAGTTGAAACTGCTGCGCGTGCTGCAGGAGCGCGAGTTCGAGCGCGTGGGAGGGACGAAGACGATTCACGTGGACGTGCGCCTCGTTGCGGCGACAAATGGAGACCTGGAGGCCGCGGTCAGGGCGGGCGCATTCCGCGAGGACCTGTATTATCGTCTGCACGTAGTGCAGATCACCCTGCCCCCGCTGCACGAAAGGGAAGAGGACGTACCCGTTCTCGTTCGACATTTCATGGACAAGTACAGCCGCGAGAACGGCAAGAATGTGATGGCTGTGCCCAGGGCGGTGATGAAGAAGTTGCAGCGCTACCCCTGGCCGGGGAATGTGCGCGAACTCGAGAATGCGATCGAGCGCGCCGTGGTGCTTGCCGAGCCCGGGGGCACGCGGCTGGAGATGGGCTTGCTTCCGCCGGCCGTCATGTCCTACACCGATGAAGGGCAGGGAGACGATCGGGCCGGGCGGCGCGGGGGCAACCGTGTGCATCTGGTGCGCAACGCCTTGCACCGCTTCGGCGGCGACCCGGCGAAGGCGGCTGCGGCCCTGGGGATGGCCGTGCGCTCGGTCGAGTACTATGTTCGCAAATACGGCCTTATGCGCAACGCTGCCGCGCGCAGCGGCGGAAACGGCAAGAATGGCAAGAATGGCAGGACTGGTCGCAAGGGCCTCGGCGGGCGCTAGGCGGCCAGAATGGGAATGCTGCACGCGGTGGCACGATTCTTGCACTCGGCATTGGGCCGAAGCCGAGCACTACTGCATTGGGACAAGCGATGGCATCGAGGCGTCCCTGTATCCTTGTGGGAGATGCGCAGCCCGGTTTTGTGCGGGCCTTGCGCATCGCCCTGACTAACAGAGGTTGCCAGGTGCACGTAGCCAGCGACGGGTTGGAGGCTGTTGCGCACCTGCGCCGAAAAGCGCCTGCCCTGGCAATCGTTGACGCGGCCCTGCCATTGATGGACGGCTTTCAGGTGGCGGCCCTGGCGCGCTCGATTTCCCCGGGAATGCCCTGCGTGATTACCAGCACTTCCGATGACCCTCAACTCAGGCAGCAGGCATCCCACGTGGGGGTCTATGCATTTGTCGTCAAGCCGGTGGACGCGTCCCGTCTGGCCTGGCTCGTTGACCAGGCGGTGGCGAAGATGAGGGTGCGCGCTGGCAGCGCACGCAGCCCGGTGCGCGCTTCTGTGCGCAGCCCGTCGGGGACTCTTCGGCGGCTGCAGCGCGGGCATGCGCTGATCATCGAGTTTTCCAGGGGAAAATCTGCGAGCGATGAGTCAGCGCGTCTTGCCCTGGCGGGCCCGTTCAACAGCCGGCTGGTGGCGTGCAGCCCGAAGTGGATCGCCGTGGAGGCTCCCGGCACTGACGGCGTGCAGGGGTGCGCAGCGCTCGGGGCCGCAGTGAGCGTGGCCTTTGGGCTTTCCGACGGGTGGTATCGTTTCACTACGCGCGTTCTGGGCACCCAGAGAGAAAAGGGCGGGGTGCTTCTTCTGGCGCCGCCGGCGGCAGTAGCGTGTCGGGAGCGCCGCCGTCGCCCGCGCAAGGCAATCGAGGCGCTCGCGCGCAGCGCGCCTGCGGGCAAACCTGCGGCGTCGCGGCCGGGGCGGGTTGTGAATGTGAGCGCAGGCGGCGTCTGTTTCACCAGCCCCAGCCCCCTGGCCGAGGGCAGCGCCGTAGCGCTCTGGCTTCGGCCGGGCCCCGGAAAGGAGCCGCAGGAAATCAGGGGCGTGGTGGCATGGGCGAAAAGGCGCGCGCGGTGCTGGATGGTGGGAGCGAGCATTGCGGCGCGGGGGCAGTCGGCGCGCAGCCTGCTTGCTGCACTTTCGAAGAGAGGATGGGGACGCTCGGCAGATAGCAGTTGGAGCAGATGATGGGAAGGCCAGTGCGACAATCTCAAGAGATGCGGCAGCGAATGCGCCAGAAGATGGGCGCCAAGTTGATTGCCGCAGGCGCGATTCTCGAGATGTCGTCCGTCGAACTGCAATTGCGCGTAAGAGAAGAAATAGCGACGAACCCTGCGCTGGAGATAGTGGACGAGCAACTGTGCCCGGTGTGCAGGGAGCCGGTGCGCGATGGGACATGCCTCAACTGCGGGTTCAGCAGGCCGGAGCGCTATAGCCCTGAAGTCCTGGCCCTGGCCTATGAGGATCGTCCGCTGACTCGCCAGCCCGCCGACTGGCGGGCGGAAGAAGAGGACTACGATCCCTTCGCGCGCGTTGAACATCCAGTCTCACTTCAGGACCACCTGCGCCTGCAGGTGCGCACCGTGATCCAGCACGAAGACCTGCCCCTGGCCGAGTATCTGATTGCGAACATCAATGACAAGGGCCTGATCGAATGCGCCCTGGAGGAGGCGGCCGGTGCGCTTGGCACGACGCTGGAGCGAGTCGAGAACACGCTGGCGGCGATCCAGACGCTGGACCCGCCGGGCGTGGGCAGCCGCACAAGCCAGCAGGCCCTGCTGGCGCAGTTGATTCAACTCGAAGAGCGCGGAGTGCGCGACTCATTCGCGCGCGCGATAATCGAATCCCACTGGCAGGACCTGGCCGATCACGCATACTCCCGGATTGCCAAGGCTCTCAAGGTGTCTTCGGATGCGGTGCAGGCAAGCGTCGAGTTCATACGCCACAACCTGGACCCCTATCCGGGGCGGGACTTCCGCGTCTCCTGGGACAACCAGCCCGGGAACTCGCAGGCCATCCAGCGGCCGGACGCGATCATACGCCGCCAGGAGGCGGACTACGCGGTGGATATCCCCGACCATCCTGATTTTGCGCTGCGCGTGAGCGATGCCTATCGCAAACTGCATCGCAGGCTGCTGCGCGAGGGCAGGCCCTGGCAGGATGTCGAGTGGCAGCAGGCCCTGGATCATCTGCGCAGGGCCGACTGGTTCATTCAGAGCATTTACATGAGGCGCCGCACCCTGCAGGCGGTTACAGAAGCAATAGTTGAGCACCAGACGCCTTTCCTGGACACCGGGCAGCAAGAGCGGCTGCGGCCGCTCACCCGCGCCCGGCTGGCGCAGATTCTCGACAAGCACGAGTCCACCATCAGCCGCGCGACCGCCAACAAGTTCGTCCTGCTGCCCAGCCCAAGCAATCGCATTCTTCCGTATGACTTCTTCTTCACGCCGTCGCTGAGCGCAAAGTCAATTATCGAGAACGTCGTGCGCCGCGAAAGCCCGACCGCCCCGCTCACCGATGCGCAGATATGCCAGGTCCTCACCACCAGGGGATTCAGCCTCGCGAGGCGCACGGTGGCGAAATATCGCCTCGCGCTGCACATCCCTTCCTCCGCCCAGCGCGGCGTGAGGTAGGGGCACGGCATGCCGTGCCCCTACGGCAGGCGTGCTCATCAGCAGGAGGGAATTCCTCAAGCGCACAGCAGGGGCGGCGAGTGCCGCCCTGCTCGTCGGAAGTGAAGGACTGATGGCCCAGACCGCAGACGCCTCAATCAATGTTGACTTCAGCAAGACCATCGGGGAGATTGATCCGAATATCTACGGCCATTTCGCGGAGCATCTGGGGGGCTGCGTGTATGGCGGCATCTGGGCCGATCCCAGCAGCCGCGTCCCCACTATTCGCGGCATGCGCAAGGACACGCTCGATCTGGTGCGCGCTTTGCGAATGCCAATCGTGCGCTGGCCGGGAGGCTGCTTCAGCGAGCATTACCACTGGGAAGATGGCATCGGGCCGCCGGAGAAGAGGCCCTGGCGCTTCGATTGGGTGTGGAAGAAGCCGGAGCCAAACGCAGTCGGCACGCACGAGTTCAGCGATTTCTGCCGCGAGGTAGGGACCGAGCCGCTGGTCGTTGTGAATGTGCGCACCGGCACGCCCGACGAGGCAGCCGCCTGGGTGGAATACTGCAACGGACCGGCATCTTCGAAGCAGGGCTCCCGCCGTGCTGCAAACGGGCATCCCCAACCCTTCGGCGTGAAATACTGGGGCATCGGCAACGAGGCCTGGGACCTGGGAGCCGAGGAATCGGCGCGGCGGCACGTCGCTTTTCACGATGCGATGAAGGCGGTTGATCCTTCAATCGCTCTGGTTGCCGTCGGCTCGGCGGGCTGGAACGAGGAATGGAACCGCGCCATGATCCGCATCGCGGGCGAGAAGATGGATTACCTCGCCCCGCATCACTACGACGGCTGGGGCAGGCCGCGGGACCGAAGGACGCCGCAGCACTTCTACGCCAACGTTGCCAGCGCTGTCCGCATCCAGGATACTCTCCGCCGCAGCGCGCAACTGCTCGATGAGATGCTTCCGCACAGGCCGCAGGTCGGAGTGGCGGTGGACGAATGGGGCGTGTGGACATACAGCGATCAGGGAATGCAGCACGACTACGACCTGAGCGACGGCATCGTCGCGGCTTCGGTGTTCAACGCGATGCACCGCCTGTGCAGAAGGGCTCGCATCGCGTGCTGGGCGCAGTTGGTGAACTGCCTTGGAATGATCACCACGAACGCCGATGCCGCCTGGCCGACTCCGGTCTATCAGGTTTTCGAACTCTATCGCAGGCGCTGCGTTGGACAGGCCGTTCCTGTTGAGGTGTGCTGCGACACTTTCGATGTTGACCCGGCCCTGCGCCCGGGCCTCGAAAAGATACCTTACCTGGATGCTTCGGCAGTGAAAGATGGCAAGCGCTGCGTCATCGCCGTCGTCAATCGCCACGCCGAGAAGGACCTTACGGCGTCTCTCGACCCGGCAGGCCCGCCACAGAATGCAGGTTGCGAAATCGAAACCCTGAACGGCCCCGGCATGTTTTCTCGTAACGGCCCGGGCCACCTGGAAGTAACAACCTCGAAATCGCAACTGCCCTCCCCGCCCCAGCGGTTCACCTTCCCCGCCCACTCAGTAACCATCCTCACCATCAGCGCATGAGCCTGGTTGCCTGCAAGGGCGACCGGCCGGTCGCCCCTACCGCTTGTCATTCTGAGTCCCGACGCAGTCGGGACGAAGAATCCCACTCTGGACGCACTCGCCCACCGGGCCGCGTTTGGTGGGATGGTTCGCTGCGCTCAGCATGACATTGGAAAGAGTCACAGCCGGGGGCGGCTGTGCCACATCGAACGGCAAGGGGCCCTTCGGCTTCGCTCAGGGCAGGCAAGCCCTTGCCCTACACACGCCCGCCGATCGGCTCAGTCGAACGGCAGCCAGGGGATGTTGTTCTCTGCGCGCCAGGCCTCCAGCCACTTCCAGCGCACACTCCAGAGCGAGCTGTGCACCTTCCGGCTCTCTCTGTCACCGTAACGATCCGCCAACTCCCTGAGCAACGGAGCATCCGGCGGCCATGCCACGTTCGCCAGCTTCCCGTAGACTTGCTGCGGCCTATCCTCCTTGAGGTTCGCTACCTTCACTCCCGGCACGCACGGGTCGCACAGCAACACGTCGAAGTTCGGGTAGATCCAGAGGCTGAGAGAGCGCCTCTTCGCTTCACGGCGCAGGGCCTCGCGCTCTGGAGTTTCACCCTCCAGAGCCCGGCGGGTCAGCGCGGCCTCGGTGAATGCTGCAGGGTTGGCCCAGAAATCCTCTTTGAGCCAGATGACATCGAGGCCATCGGGAGTCGCCCCCTCCAG
>Ga0315296_10001396_pt1 | contig 21098 bp, 22 predicted proteins | sample YL17G14_18_MG_FD_203921 | JGI IMG/M metagenome (GOLD analysis project Ga0315296, IMG submission 203921) | Sediment microbial communities from Yellowstone Lake, YNP, Wyoming, USA - YL17G14_18 | ecosystem: Environmental > Aquatic > Freshwater > Lake > Sediment | place: USA: Wyoming | collected...
TGGCGCCACTGCCAGCCGCCGCGCGTGCGCATCTGCAATGGCAGCGAGGAGCCGGTGCGCCTGACGCTCAAGTTCTCGCCATTGCGAGGCGAAGCAAGCCCGGCTGCGCGCAAGCTCGAACTAGCGCCTGGTGAGCTTTACGAAGGTGAGGCAGAAGGAGTCTAACATGCTCATGCAAGTTGTACTTGCGGTCGCTGAATCGAAACGCCTGATAGCAAAGGGGGTGGCGGCGCATCCGTTGGTTCAGCGTGCGCGCAAGGAGGGCATGCTCATCATCGCCCGGGGCAGCACCAACGGCTATGTCGCCGAGGAAATCCTCGGATGTTCGATTGACAAGCCGGCTTTCCTCACCGGGCGCACGCTTCCCCGCGGGCATGTCCAGCGACCTCATAAGTCCCAGCCCATCGGCGAAGTCGTGATTCGGCGGGGCGAGGTCGCAAAGGACATGACGCTCGCCGAGGCGATCTCCGATCTCCAGGGCGGCGATGTTTTCATCAAGGGCGCCAATGCCCTGGACTACCCCAACAAGCTTGTAGGCATCCTGATTGGGCATCCAGAGGGCGGAACCATCGGCGCCGCCCTCCCCACCATCATCGCCCGCAAGGCGCACCTCATCGTGCCCGTGGGTCTGGAGAAGCTCGTGGCCTCGGACCTGGCGCGCATGAGCGACCTCATCGCCAGCGATCGTTCGACGCTAGAGACCGTGCCTTCGCTGTGGGTCGTAAGCGCTGCGACCATCGTCACGGAGATTGAAGCGGTGGAGAGCCTGACGGGCGCGGAATGCCGCCATCTGGCCTCGGGCGGGATTGGTGGGGCGGAGGGATCTGTTCGCCTCCTGGCATCGGGCGACGGCGACGCCGTCGCCCGGGCCCGCGAGTTATTCGACTCCATTGCCGGGGAAGAGTCCTACCCGATCTGAGGTCCGCAGGAACGGCGCTTGGCTACACGTGATGCGAGGGCGCTAGCCGGCGCGCTGGGTGTGACCGTTCTTAGTGGGTGTGGGCCGGAGCCGCGCGCTCGAACCGGACGCGGCTTCCCGCCTGCGGCGGGCAAGCGCTGAAGTTGACTCGCCTCAGGCGAGCCGCGAATCGCGGGGTCAGGCGACCCCGCGCCCAGTGCACTGCTCGGTCGGCGTTGAGCACGGAGTTGAACTGCGATACCCACTCTCCGCGAACACACCCGGAGCGCTGTATCGCTATTGACAGCCACCGCTTATGCGGTATAATAAGGTTGCTGGGCGGTCACGATGAGGGTATTGCGGACACGAGAGACGGTCGCAAACATGCGCTGCCGGGCAATCGCCGGGTCGGCCATGGACACATTTGCGTGGTGGGAACCTAATAAGGACGCCCTACCGCCTCCTCTGCCGTGATGGTGTCATCCAAAGAGCCAGGAAACCAGGAGGAACCAGCGGCAGGGGAGGTGAAAGCCTCCCCTCAAACTTGGGGCAGGGTAGCTCAGCGGTAGAGCAGGTGAATCATAATCACTTGGTCGGGGGTTCAAATCCCTCCCCTGCTACCAGGGCTGATAAGCGAGACGGTTGATGGGGGAGGCCCAGGTCAACCGGAAGCGCGAGGGGCGTTGGTCTAGCCAGGTTAGGACGCCGGCCTTTCAAGCCGGAGATCACGGGTTCGAATCCCGTACGCCCTACCATAATGATTTGCCGAAAGGAGATTCGGCGGAGCGGTAGCTCAGTTGGTAGAGCACCGGACTGAAAATCCGGGTGTCGCCAGTTCGATTCTGGCCCGCTCCACCATCCTGCGTCGTCCCGACAAGTCGGGGCGATGCAGGACGCCCTTCAAAGCCCGACGGCTTGTCCGCCACAGCCTTGGCGGCGGCGGAAGAAGGGCGAAGGAGGGCGTCCGCTCTCGACGGCAAACAGGGGTGTAGCTCAGCCTGGTAGAGCGGCGGTCTCCAAAACCGTAGGTCGCGGGTTCAAATCCTGCCACCCCTGCCAGGGACCTTGACAATCAGGCTTGCGAGCCATTCGCGGCGGTGGCGGCGCGGGGCGTAGCGCAGTTTGGCAGCGCGCCTGGATGGGGGCCAGGAGGTCGGCAGTTCGAATCTGCCCGCCCCGACCAGTGGGGGAGTAGCTCAGCTGGGAGAGCACTTGCATGGCATGCAAGGGGTCGTGGGTTCGAATCCCATCTCCTCCACCAGATGCTTGCGAGGGATCAAATGCGAGTGGTCTTGTATGTATTGAAGTCGCAGCGAGGCGGCAGACGTTACATCGGCATTACGAACGATCTCGCGCGGCGGCTGCGAGAGCACTCTGATCGGAAAACGAAGGCGGGACACATCCTGCGCGCCTTCGCGGTCTTGCATACAGAGGAGTTTCCCGATCATGCAACTGCAAGGAAGCGCGAGAAGTTCCTAAAGAGCGGACAGGGGCGAAGGTGGCTGGACGCACTGGAGACGAGGTCGTGGCCCGCCGGAGGCGGGTAAAGCGGCGCCCACGAGTGGGCTTGTGCGCCTCTGGCGCATTCGAATCCCATCTCCTCCACCACCCTACGTCGCTGCGAGGGGCCGAAGCGATGCGACGCGGCATTGCTGCTCACAGAATGGAGTGAGGCGTTCCGTCTCTTTTCTCTAGCATCTGTTCTCTAATCCCTGATCCGTGGGGGTGTAGCTCAGTTGGGAGAGCGCGACAATCGCAATGTTGAGGCCGGGGGTTCGAGTCCCCCCACCTCCACCACCCTTCGCCCTCGACGCTTCGCTGAAGCGCCGAGGAGCTTCGGGTGGCAAGCCACCCGTGGACAGAGTTGTCAGCGACTGGTTCCACGGGGCGAAGGGTGCCCCTCGTAGCTCCCCGATACTTTCCACGAAGGGGAGCGAAGTGGGGCGACCACTCCCGAAGCAGGCAAGGGGGAGCGCATGAAGTATGTGTACCTGCTCCAGAGTATCAACCACCCAACGCGGCGGTACATCGGTCTGGCATCTGACGTCCGAGCACGGCTCTCGGCTCATAACGCGGGCCAATCTCCGCACACGTCGAAGTACCGTCCCTGGAGGTTGTGCCTTACGCTTGCGTTTGCCGACGGCGAGAAGGCGGCCGCCTTCGAGGCCTACCTCAAGACCGGCTCCGGTTGGGCCTTCGCCAAGCGATATTTTTGGCAGGATGCATTGGGTAGCCAACGATGATTCCCCGTTCCTTTACAGCTTCTCATAGATGATTCACGAGGGGGAGTCGAAGGGCCATTGATGCGTGGGGAGAGCATTTCTATGGAGCGACCCAGAGGCCGTCCTGGATTACGGAACGGGAAGAAATATGCACTGGCCGCGCTTGGGTTGATGTACCTGATCGCGTGGATCTGGGGCATTCCCGCGGTCCACACGAATATCGCAAACGAGACCGTCGGGTACTACTAAGGAGGCTCTCAAGGAGGAACGACGCGATGTCCGAGAAGTGCATCCTTACTTACATTTCGGTGCGTCGTATGTCATATTTCCTCTGGTGACCGTCAATCACTATGATTACCACGTGGCTGGGTTGTGGGGGTGGGGCGGATTCACAGTAGACATTTGGTATTTCAAAGGCACAGCAACCATCTTCGGGTTCACCCAATGGGTATCGTAACGGCAGAGGCAAGCCGTCCCGCATCTAGCTCAATCGCAAGCCTGGGTTCAACCGAATAGCAGCGAACACACCGGATAGCGCGTTTTTCTGGCGTAGCTCAACCGGTAGAGCGCGTGGCTGTTAACCACGATGTTGGAGGTTCGAGTCCTCCCGCCAGAGCCAACGGAGCCGTGGTGTAGCCCGGTTTAACACATCTGCCTGTCACGCAGAAGATCGCGGGTTCAAATCCCGCCGGCTCCGCCAGTATTTTCCGTCATTGGACCGTCCACAGATTACGCAGATATCGCAGATTAGGGGATCAGGCGACAGAAACGCCAAGGTCACGGGGGCAGAGCGGGCGGACCCGATGGCTTGTGGGCGTACTCCGAGATGCCGACCCAAGCCGCGCCGGCTGAGACGGACAGTCTCCCCAGCTTCCCAATCTGTGGAATCTGTGAAATCCGCCGTAGGCGGATGAATCTGTGGATGAGTTGTGCTGATGGCCGGCGTAGCTCAAAGGTAGAGCAGCTGATTTGTAATCAGCGGGTTGGGGGTTCGATTCCTCTCGCCGGCTCCACCATCGCTTTCTGAGCGTACCGGCGACTGCTAAGTAGCACTCAGACGCCCTTTCGTATCCCCACTTGGACACCTGATTTTCCGCTCCGCGCCTCACGCGAAACCCACATGATCTGCGGCCCGACTTCACGGGAGGCTGACGTTCATGTGGTCGCGCAGGACTGTCGCCTCACCCCTGTACGCCGCCAGTTCCGGCGCCGCCCCGACGCCCCGCCTGTCCCGCGACCAAGACCCCGTAAGCCTCGATGAAGCAATCCGCCGTTTCCTTGAGCGCGGCGAAGCCCGCAACCTCTCGCCGCGAACGCTCCAGTTCTACCGCGAGCGCCTGGGCGTCTTCCGCGCCTGGCTTGATGCCGAGCGCCTGCCCACGGTCGCGCCCCACGACCTCACCGCCTCCACGATCCGCAACTTCCTTGCCCACGAGCGCGAGCGCACCAGTCCCGCCACCGCCAAACACGCCCATGCCGCCCTGAGCGCCCTCTTCGGCTTTCTCGTCAAGGAGCAGGCCGTCCCTCGCAACGTCATGCGCGACGTGGAGAAGCCGCGGACGCCCCGGCGCATACCGTCGCCCCTCACCGCCGATGAGGTGGGCCGGATGCTGGCAACCTGCGGCAAAGGGTTCACCGGGGCGCGCCTCAAGGCGCTGTTGCTGGTCATGGTGGACACCGGCCTGCGCCTCTCGGAGGTGTGCGGCCTGCGGCTCGAAGACGTGTCCCTCGGCGAGCAAACGCTGAAGGTCATGGGCAAGGCCGCCAAGGAGCGCGTCGTTCCCTTCGGCCAGGCGACGAAGACGGCGTTACTCGACTACCTGGCCCGACGCGGCGGGTCCGTTGCTCACGGCCGCCTCTGGCTCACCGTGTACGGCGATCCCCTGCCCCCGCGCCAGGTTCACAAGCTCCTCGCCGACTGCGGCAAGCGGGCAGGCGTCAACGGCGTTCACCCCCACCGGATGCGACACACCTTCGCCCTGCTCTATCTCAAGCGCGGCGGCGATGCGTTCACCCTACAGCGCGCGCTCGGCCATTCGAGCCTCGAAATGACCAAGCGTTACTGCGCCGTCGCCGACACCGACCTGCGCGAAGCCCACCGCCGAGCAAGCCCCGGCGATCTGTTCACCGCCCAGGTCAAACCCACCACGGGCAGGAGGCGTACCCGATGAAACGATTCTGGGCAGCAATCGGGTTGACGGCTGGGCTTGCGGTCGTGGTCGCCACAGGTTTGCCCTGCTCACAATCTCCGCAAAATGGCGATCATGCACTCGATCAATAGCACGTCTCGCCCCATCATCCCGCGATCAGCGGCCAGTCGGCCCCCGGCGTCAACGTGAAATTATCCACGTGCACTTCCGTCGTCGCCGCGCCCGCGTTGCGGAAATTGACCACCCGCAACCTCACCAAGCCGCTGAAAGTCGCGTCCGCGATAGCATTCTGGCAGGCTCCAAGGTATGACCATGCGCCTCCATCATCGGAGACGAAGAGATATGCGTAGGTATCTCCGCACACGATTCGGAAGCGATACCAGGAGGTGTTGTCGAAAGTCGCGTCAAACTGTTTTGTCCATACCCCGCTCGCGGTATTAAACCAAACGCTGTCGCTGCTGAAGAGGATTTGGAGCAGGTTAGCCCCATTGTAAAATGTGAACTCGAAACACTCGCGCGTCGTGCCATCAGCCCCGTCGAATCCGCCCGCCAACTGGTCGAACTTGACTAAAATCTCCGCTGTCACTTCCTTGAGACCAGGCGCGACCGCGAGGCGATACTTGCCTGCGTTGATGTCGGTGCCGACGCCATGACTTGCGAGCAAATGGAGTTGCCCACTTGGACTTTCCTCGACGGTTCCGGTGCCTACGGTTGTCCACGTTGTGATGTTATCCCACGGCTCGTCTATAAGCCGGATGCGTCCCCCGTCAATTATTGTCCCGCTGGTTTTAGCCCTATTGAAGTTGGAACCATAGGAACTTATCGAGCCGCTGATTGCATAGAGATCATAGGTCGTGGCCGAAATATCATCGCCTACGGAGACGATGGTGTTGCCTGCGTCCGTACATAGCCCGTACCCGGCTTGACCGCTTGTTGTCACTATGATTCTATTGTTCTTTGTCCTCACGGCCTCGCCGGCATTAACCTCAGCGCCTATCCCATAGCAGACGTTGGTTGACGAGACTAGCCGGATGAAGTTATCCTCGATGGTAGTTGTCGAGTTGGCATTGCATATGCCGTGGACGCCTAAACCCCCTCCCACGCTTGGGGTGTAGTTTATAATGTTCCCCCGTATGACTACGTTGGCTTGGTCGCGGACGTTGATGCAGTCCCAACTTGGCTCCCCGGCGGTTTCGGTCTGAAGGAAGATGTTGTTCAGGATTTTCACATCGCTGATTCCAGAATCCCCCAGGAGGATGCCGTCATAACAGGGAACGTGGATGATGCAGTTTTCTATCAGGATGTGTTCGGAGTTGGCGCTGATGGATATCGTCACAGCCACCGTTCCGCCTGCATCCACCTCAAGCTTGGCGATGTTTATATAATCTCCGGCTAGGACAATACCACCGCCAGCAGCCGCTGGTTTCTTCATTTTGACGCTGCCAAGCTGCTCGGCGATTAGGGAAATGCCATCCCTGCCTATCGTGACCTGCTCATAATACTCCCCAGGCGGGGCTATCACGACGTACCTGATGACGCTTGAACTGTCGGTTATGGTGTCAATGGCGGCTTGTATCTCGCCCGAAAGGCCGTCAATTCGCTTGACGTAGATGATGTGACCGCCGGCGAAAGCGTGCTTGTGGTCGGCGGGACTCGGCTTCTTCGCGGTGCCTGCCGCGCCACTTCCGTCAAGGGCGGTCGGCGTGGTGCTGCCGTCAACGGTATGGTGGATGCTCGCCTGCGCCGAATCGGTGTCGGCGCTCTCGTGGGTGTTCGCCTGCGTGAGCTTCTGCGTCGGCGAGCCGTCGTGGTCGTGCTCTTCGGCGTGTACCGCCAGGTCAACCTTCTCATTGCCCCCCGGCGAGGTAGTGGACTTGGTTACGCCGCCCGAAACCGTGATCGCATCCTCAAGGTATTTTGGGGTGGTGTCGTCAGTCGAAACCTTCACCTTGTCGTCATCGGGATCGGTGACGGCCAAACTGACCTGTTCGTTCCCGGCAGGCGAAAGGGTCGTTTTGGTAATGCCCGTTCCCGCTGCAATTTTATCTTCGAGGTAGCCAGGTGTCGTGTCGTCACCCGAAGCCTTGACCTTCCCGTCAAGCATCGCACTGGCGTTCGCCTGGAGCACGTCGTCCACAATGGTAATCGTGGTGCCGTCAACATTGACTTCGAGGCCAGTGACGGGTTCCAACGAGAGACCATCACCCGCCACGTTGGCGGTGAGCCTAGCCGGGTTGACCGCGATTCCTAAACTCGTATTACCCACGAGGTTGATCGCGCCAGCGCCGCTCGAAATGTCGCGCACGACCACCTTAACCCATGCAGTCCCGGTGGGCCAGGTAAACTCCAATCCGGGGCCAACCTGCGTCGTGACAATAGACCACGCCGCCGGGGGCGGGTTGTGGTCAATCGGTACAAGTGTCCCCAAGAGCGTGGTCAAAGTCCGGTCATAGCACAGGAGAACAAGTTGCACACGGTTTCCTGCCAGAGTTCCACTCCGACGGGCGGTCATGCCGACGCCGTATGTCTGTGTGTCCCGAATCGGAAAGGCATAGATGTCGTTGGGATTTACGTTGGCAATCGCGTAGATACCCCCCTCGGTGCTCCCCACCGTGCGACTACCAATCTGAAGGCAAGCACTTCCTGCCACCGAATCACTAATGATCCGGCTGAACGTAACCGGGCCGTATGAAGCGCCCCAGTAGGCCCAGGTTCCCGCAGGCTGTTCGACGCCAAAGATGGAATCGAAAAGCATGTTTTCGGGAATCGGCCCGCGAGACCCTAGGGTCCCCGCCGCCAACCCAGGAACGGTGTCGCCGCGCATATAGTCCGTACCGACGCCGACGGCCCCTGAGACGGTCGCCAAGGGCAAGGTCTCGGAAGGCGTCTGCGGCTCTCCGGGTGCGCCAGTCGTGCCCGCCACCCCTCGCACCCCCGCCGGGCCGGTCGCGCCCGCGCCGCTTGCCATCTGCACCCACTCGCGCTTGGCATTCTCGAAAATCTCCCAAACCCGCCCCGCACGAGTCTTACGGTGACGAAATGCCATCAACCGCCCGGCGTCGTCTTGCGCGACAAACGCAGCCCCATGCGCGACGTCGAGTTCGGCCATGAGCGCCCGGTGCTCCGGGGACTGCTCGCGGAACCGCAATAACGCCAGCAGGTGTGGCTTGCCCGTTTTGCTGGAGGTGGTCAGTCTCATCTCATCGCACCTCTCACGCGCAGCAAGCTCAATAAACCACACCGCCACAGACACAGGCGCGAAACCAATGCCCTCCAACCTTCACGCCGCGAAACGTGGCCTGCGCGAGTCTCCGGTTTTCTCGCGGCAGCCGACTGCGCCCGCAACTGCCGACGATGACGAGAGACCCGCTCCCGATTCGCCATTACCTTCCGCGTAGCCATGTCAGCCAATCCTTCCGTTACTGCGACCGCCGCGCCGGAGCCGCCCCAGCCTTTACCCGCACCGCGCGTAGCGCGCGATCACTCTCGCGCTGTCTCCGGTTCGCTTTCCGCTTGAGGCGCGCCCGTTCGATCTCGCGTCTCCCCGCATCCTGCGCCGTCTCCTCGATCATGGCCGTCTCTCCTCGCTAGAAATACTGAAAGTCCTGGCTCGCGCTCATATCGTCTCATCCCCGTACTCGTAAACCTTCGGAGGCGGCTCAAAAGCCGCCTCGCGCGCCCTGATGATTGCGGGAGTCCTGCCAACGGGGATCTCGAAGTCCGCCTCCTGCGCCCGAACGTCGTACATGAGGCGATTGAGAGCCTGCGTCATGGCGTCAACCTGATCGTCGTGCGACCCCTTGTCGAAGGCCGAACATTCGGCGATGAAGTCCTGCACCCAGGGATGCCGCTCCGGCGGCGGCAGGTACACATTGCCGCCCTCAACCATCGGCAGTATGGCCTGCGCCCGCCCGCGCTTGCTGCGATCCCCCCCGCCTTCCTTGGGGCTGACCGGCACCAACCCCGATATTTCCCGGTGCAAGGCCGAGATGATGGCCGGCCCGTTGGCCGCCTTCTCAATGAGCCTGAGCGTCGCTCGCGGCCACTTTGCGACGAATCCCCGCAAGGCGCGCAACGTCTCGACAAAGTCCATGCGCTCACGCAACTGGTCAAGCAGGTAACAATCGGCCCAACGACGCCCCCAGGCTTGCATGACAACGTAATCGCTGGTATCTTCGCCCTCGAAGGCGCAGTCCACTGAGATCAACTGCTCTTGCAGGTCGTCGGGTATGCGGTCGTAGAAGCGCCACCAATGCGCCTTGATAAGCGCTCCTTCGGGCGGCGTCGGCGTCCCCATGTATTCCGCTTCCCAGGCCGCCGAACCAACATCGCGCCGCAACTCCTCCAGTGTCGGCAAGCCGAACCGCGTCGGGCACAATGGCGCCCCCGCGTCGCGCCCTACCGGGTCGGGCTGGCCCGCGGGTAGGCCGCAGGTCGCGTTGCGCCGGTCGCGTTCGTCCTGGGTTTCGCCCAACGCCGGCAGTCGCAAGACCTGCCACCGTTCGCCACCCTCGGCCAGCAATCGCGCGCAGAGGTCGTCCCGGTGCCAGCGCGTGTTGATGATGAGAATGGCCCCGCCCTCCCAGATGCGCGGGCGAAAGGTGCCGCGATACCAGTCCCAAACCGTCTCGCGCACCGTCTGCGAACACGCCGCCTGCCACCCGGAGTAAGGATCGTCAATGATACCGAGCATCGTCCCGTGCCCGGTGATCGCACCACCCACGCCGGCCGCGAGCAATTGCCCCCGATGCGGCGGTGCCAACTCCCACAAGCCCACCGCGCGGCTCAACGGATGAACGCGAACCTCGGACAGCTCGGCGAACTCCGGGGACTCCAGGATTCCCCGCACCTCGCGGCTCTTTGACTCGGCCAGCGTTGCCCCGTAAGAACACAGCAGCACCGGCTCATGCGCCCGCTGCATCAACCAGAAGGCAGGCAGGCGCACAGAAGCGAGTTCCGACTTCCCGTGCTGCGGCGGCGCCAGAATCATCAGCCGCTTCACGCGCCCCTGCACAACGCCGTCAAGGGCGTTGGCGATAACCACGTGCGCCGGATCCGCCGCATACTCCGGCTTGGTGAAGGTCGTAAACTCAAGCAGGCGGCGGCGCGCAAGCTCGCGCGCGACCTGCCTAAGCTCGCGCTTCGCCAGTTCGCACTCGATCTGCGCCAAGATCGCCTCGGCCGTCGAGGGCGCGCCTAAGCTCGTCTCGTTTCCGCAGCAATTCATCGGTGGTCAACCCCTCAAGTGCCGTGTCCCGCTGCTCGTGAATCTGCGTCGGCTGGCCGCGCAACAGCCGCGCCTTGTCCGTCGCAATCGCCGCGTCCGTCACCAGTCGGCCCGCCGGTATGTCGGCGCTCGCGCCGTTCGCCCGCTCCAGAAGTTTCCAAGCCATCGCCTCAAAAGCCGCAGCAAGGTCGCTACCGCATTGAACGCGCAGCACCTCCACATCGGCGTTTGGCGGGTGGTCGCGCCAGAAGGCCACCGTGCGCCTGGGAATCCCCGCGTCGCGGGCAGTACGGGCGAGGTTCCCGCCGTTCGCGTCAAGTGTCGCCAACGTCTCAGCCTTCTCCCGGTCGGAGTACGATCTGCACCGGCGCTTTTTCGGTGGCAGCCCCTCGCCCTTCATTCGAGTACCCCCGCGCCCGCGAACAAACCCAGGTCGGCGGCGTTCGGTGTGGCCCGCGCCGAACCGCTTGTGGCGATGACCGCCCGGCGCGGGACAACCCTGCGCCGCTGCGGTTGCGACGGCACCGGCAGCCGCAGTTCCTCGTGGTCGGGTTCTCGTCGCGCCTCTGTCGCGGGCGCCACATTGCGGCCTGCCAGCCACGCCTGCCGCTGGTTCGCGTCCGGCCAGGAATACCACCAGAGGTTAGGCTTGTAGTAATCCTGCCGCCCAAGCGAAACGGCGAAGCCGCGTTCACGCAGGTCTTTGAGTCGGCGCTGGTATTGCCCGATCAGGCCCCCACCCGGCGCCGTTATGATCTCGCCGTTTGAGTGTTCCCGCCCGTCGCTTAACAGGCTGAGGATGCGCCCGCCTTGCGTCTCGTGGGCGGGGTTCACGGTTTCGCCCCCGTTGCGCGTCGCTCGCTGGCCCCTGGCCCCGCGATGCGCCGTTCTGTGCGTTTCGCCAATCTGCGCCGCAGGTCGGTGAGGTGCCTCAGTTCGTCTTCGGTCGGGTTGGCGCTGTTGGCGCAGCGCGCTTGTAGCTCGTCGGCTTCGCGCTTCTCCGCCAGCTCATGCAGGCGGTCAACCGCGTCGGCGATCTCGCCGGGCGGAACCGTCACCGTGCCGTCGCCCAAGCCAGACTCGATCTCCGGCAGGAGCGCGCGCACGTCGGCCTGTTGGTCGGGCGAGAGCTGCGCCCAAGCCCCTTCGAGGAAGGTGCGAAGCTGTTCCTGCGCCCATGCCCTCGCCGCCGCCGCCCGGTCAACCTCGGCTATCGCCACCACCTCGGCGGGAGTCAAGGGAGCCGGTAGCAGGAGACGCAGCCGCAGGTCAACCTCAACGGTCGCGCCGTCAGTGCCCGGCCCTATGCGTAGAATCGTCGCCGGTAGCATCTGCCGTCACCTCTGCCTTTCCGCCTGGCAGGTAGAGTTCATGCCACCCCGCCCCTTGGCGGGAAGGTGGCGTGAACCGTTGTTCATGCCAACCCTATGGAGGGGGTACGGGGGAACCATTTTGGCATGAACAAACCTGGCATGAACTTGGCATGAACCTTGGCATGAACTGGTTTTCTTACTCATCGGAAGGCCCCAAAAGTGACCCCTCTGGCAAGGCATAAACGGGCCTGGTGTGCGGCCCACTTTTCACCATGTCCCCCTGCGACAACATGGCCGCGATGTGGCGCGCCACGGAACGCTCACTCATGCCCATAGCGCCGCCGATAATGACAAGCTCAGGTCGCGGCACAGGCCCCCGTCGCAGGCGCCGGAGTGCGGGATCGCGGAACCTGTCGAGCGCGTGGTCGGCTTCGGCGCCCTCGTCAACCCAACCGTCAAAGACCAGGCCGGGTTTGCAGTATTCGTCGGCTTGAATCCGCACCTTGAATGGCGGCAGCTTGCTGCGAGCGCGCGGCTTGTTGTCGCTGATAACGAAGACGCCAGGCGTCATCTCGTCGCTATCTAGGAACACATCGCAGGCTGCCAGCAGCGCACCCGAACCTCGCAGGCGGCTACTCGCATCGTCGCCGCCCAAGCCCATGCGCTTGCGGAGGTGATGACAGACACCACAGGCTGTCCCCTGCCGCCGGAACCCGCGCAGCACCGCGAGTGCCGCGCCGATTTCGGCGGAGGAGTTCTCATTCGCGCCTGCGATGAAGCTCGCCCAAGGATCGAGCACGAGTAGCGTGGGTTTATAGCGTCGCACCAGCGCCGTCAATCGCCCCAGACCTTCGGGTTCGGCCAGACTTAAACCCCTCATGCTGGCGAGGTAGAAGGGTGTATCGCTGCTCGCGCCGTAGGCACTCGCCGCCGCCTCTATGCGCGGCGCGAGGGTAGGCGCGCCCGTCTCTTCGTCAACGAAAAGGGCAGGGCCCTGCTTCACCTTGAACTGGCCCAGGAAGTCCCTCCCGGTTGCGACCGCGACGGCCAGGGACAGCGCGACAAAGGTTTTCGCCTTGCCGGGGTCGCCGCCCAAAACGACCAGTCCCGCCGCTGGCACTAACTGGTCGCACACCCAAGTAAGCGGCGGCGCCGTCACAATCTCTTGCCAAGTCGGTAACTGCTGGTCGTTATCTTCGGCGTCGAGTCCCGCCTGCGTTTCCTCCAGCAGACCGCGGAAGGCGTTCACGTCGCCGCCTTCCGCCATCGCCGCCTGCATTTTGAGTGCTTGCTCGTAGGCGAACCTTCTGCGCGCGAAGTTCTCGACAGCCCCGGCATATCGCTTCACGCTGGCTGCGGTCGGCACGGCGTCGAGTAGTCGCGCCAAGTACGCCTGGCCTCCGATCTGCTCCAGGAAACCCCGCTCGCGTAAGCGTTCGCCAAGCGTGATCACATCAACCGGAATCCCGTCATCGGCGAGGTGACACACCGCGGAGAAGATAAGCGCGTGTTGTTGGTGGTAAAAGCTGGCCGATGTGAGTAGGCCGCGCGCTTCGGCGAGAGCATCCTTTTCCAGGATCATCGCGCCCAGGGTTGCCGCCTCGGCCTCGTCGGAATAGAGGGGAATGTAAGGCGGCGCGTCCCCGCGTCCGGGTGCAACCTGGCGTTCCGCGTCTCGTGTGGCTGCGTGCGCTCTGGCGGATTGCTGCCGCTGGGCCGGTTTCATTCGCCGCCCCCCTGCCAAAGCGCAGGGTTATCCATGAGCCGGTCAATGGCTCGCTTGGGGATACGGAACTTGCGCTTCGGGCCGATCTTCAATGCAGGCATACGGCCTTCACGAATGGCTCGATACACGCTGCACATCCCGACTCCGAGCGCCCTTGCCGTCTCTGGTACGGACAAGGTCAGTGTCTCGTCAGGCATATCCTCGGCCTCCGTACATTGCGCTGTTGCGTCATATTTGGTACAATCTTATCCGGCCTGATTATACCACACGATGCGTGACAAACGGCCCTCGTTAACCATAAATCGGTATGACTTTCCCGCCGGTTATCCGTGACAATCAGGGGTAAAGGAGACAGGGCAATGACCAGACAACCCGATGCTTTGCATGATCTCTTGGGTTTGGCTTGCGACTTGCTGAATGGCGATGTGCCGATCCCGCGAGCGCCCCGGCGCCAGACTACCGGCGCCAGCGAAAGGTCCGTGGAGAGAGCAAAGAGCCGGCTCGAAGAGTCCATTCGGAACGCTGTGCGCCCCGGCGTCGGTGTGCCGGTACGACTGGCTCAAGCGCTAAAAGTTCGCACCGATCCACTCACCCGCCAGGATGTGCTGCGTTTGGCCGATTTCCTGCGCGCCCACTTGCGATACGGCACCTACTCGCTCGTGGGTTCCGAGAAACCTACTCGCCGCTCAAAGGGAATCGCCCGTACCTATGCGGAGTCTGCCCTTCCCATTGCCCGTGAATCATGGTTGCCTAGGCCAACCCTAGCTGAATACAAGGCCGAATCGGAATGGACGCAACTCCACTTTGACCGCTTCAACAAGTTCATCCTAGACAGTGCTGCCCTTTTCGGTTGGGACAACACGCACGGCTTTCTCACCTCGTATAGGTCACGCCCCACGACGCCCAGGGATGCCTACGTCTGCCTCCTCGTCGCCCGCATCCTGCCAGATTTGGATAGGACTCTCGATTCGCATGAGGCTTTCGGGCGACGCATCGCCGTCTGCTTGGGGTGCGGCCGGTTTTTCGTCGCCGTCCGCCCCGACGCGGGAACTTGCTCACCTACCTGCCGCCAGCGGCTGTACCGGAAGGGCCAGAAGGACGCGGAAGCCGCCGCACGTCGGCTGAAGGAGAAAGAACAGCAGGAGACGCAGCGAAAGGAGCGCGAGAGAGCGGAAACCATGAAAGGGCGCAAGCTTACAGACGATGAGTGGGCCGACATCTGGCGCAGGTTCCAGCGGTCACGCAGGAAGAAGTAGGCGCGCTTCGGTCGCCCGTCCCTCTCCGGCCTGTCCGCCCATACTCTACCCCGTGACCTCTGGCGTCCGCGCCCCGGCACCCGGGTGCCCCTCCTCTACAACGAAAACCCCACGAGGGCGCCAACAGTTCAGCCGGGCGCTCGCGGGCTTGGCATACCATAAGCACCACTCCGGCCTCAGCCGCCTACCTTCAACCCACGCACCTTCGCCGCCAGGTCGCTGTCGAAGACGTGCAGGTAGATGCTGGTCGTGCTGACGTTAGCATGGCCCAGGATGCGCTGCACGTCGGCCAGGGTGAACCCGCGCCGCAATAGCTCGCTCGCCCCGCTGTGCCGCAGCGTGTGAGGGTGAACCCGGAACCCGATCTCTGCCCGTTCGCCCAACCGGGCGACCAGGCCGCGCACATAGGCCGATGATACCGGCTTGCCCTCCAGGGTGCAGAATAACGTCTGCGCCCCCTGCGGCCGCACTTCCAGCCACGCCCGCAGTATCTCGGTAGTGTAGGCGTCGAGGTACACCGTGCGATCCTTGGCGCCCTTGCCGCGCCACACGTGGGCCGTGCCCTCGCTTGGGTTCACGTCGCGTAGTTTCAGGCCCAAGGCTTCGCTCACCCGCAGGCAGCACGGCTTGTAGAGCATGGCGAGCAGCGCCCGGTTGCGCCGGCCCGTGGGATAGCGACGCCTTGGCAACGCCAGGAGCCTCTGCGCCTGCTCGTCGGTCAGAACTCGCGGCAGCCTCTTCGGTCGCATGATTGGCACCCCTTTCCGTTCCCTCGTGGATAGTTACGCTTTTGCCTCTTACCGTAATTCTATCACACATCATGGGCGGTGTCAATGCCTAAACGTAACTATTTCGCAGGAAGCGCCCGACGGCGCACCTGCGGCCCCTTTCGTGCCCCGGCCAGGGGCGAAGGCAGGCACAGGTATGCCGCCGCCGCGAGCGCCCGCCAAAAAGCCGCGCTGTGGGCCTCTAGGAAGCCCTGGAAGCCCTGGGAGGCACTTATCCCCCTCGGCCTACCTGGGCGCGCCACAGCGTCAAGCTACGCGCAGCCCTGACCCGTCCTTGCATTGCATCGCAATGTAAACCGCGCCGCCGGTTGCCCAACGTGCGCGTTCTGTACGTACCTCCTCGTCCGCTGCACGCGCGGAGTCCCCGGCCATATCTCTGCCCGCCTGCCCGATCACGCCGATAATATATCCCAAGCCGCAGAAGGAGTCCGCATCACCGCCGCCGAACCTCTGGCCCTAACCCTGCAAGGTGAGGCCCAGTCATGCCGCGAGTAACGAGGAGCGGTTTGCTTGTCTCAGACACAACACACATCATTGGCGCGTCGGCGCGGCAGTCCTTGCCTTGCAGGGTTGGGACCGCTTCTCCCCGGCGCGCCAACATTTTGTACCCCAACGGGTACGCACAAGGAGAAGCATCATGCCCGCGAAGACGAGTAGGAAGTCCGGCAGCAAGCAGCAGGTCGAGCAGCAGCGCCTTGAGCAACGCCTGGGGCGCGTCATGGCCGCCGTGCTCGAAGGAAAGGTCGGGCGCGAGGCGAAGCTGCCCGGTCTCACCGACACCGAGAGTCAAGTCTTCTGGTGTGGGTTCGGCTGCGCCCGCGACCACCTGGCGCACCTCCTGGAGTCCGTGTGCAACCGACTTGGCGATGCTCCGTTTGCGCCCGGCCTGCGCCCCGGCGATGCCCTGCCCTGGGACAAGGCCCCGGCATGACGGCTGACATCAGGCCGCGCGACCAATCTGCGGGAGAGTTCGCGCGAGTCAAGGTTGACCTGCTCTCGCCGCATGGCGTCCTGCTGCGCTGCCAGGTGTGCGGCTCCGTGTGGTCGGCGTGGGTGCGCAGCCAGGGTTTTACCCCGAATTATTGGCGCTGCCCGAAAGGGTGTAACGGCGGCGACCACTACAGGTATGACCCCTGGAAACACGCCGCGGGGGACCCGATGCCATGACGAGCCAGGAATCCGCAGTAACGGGTGACGCAGCGCGCGCCCTGGCCGGGACGCCCCCCGTCTCGCCCGGCCAGGGGCGTTACCCGATTACCCCAAGCGACCTCACGGCCCTACACGAGCAGGGCCTGTACCTATGGGCGCGCAATCTGCGCGAACTGCGCCGACGCGACCGCAGCGACCGCGTGCGTGTGCGAATCGAGCGCGTCCCCGCCGATCTGCCCAAACCAAGCTCGCCAAAGACCTTCGCCGAAGTGAGTAGCACCGAAGGGGTAAAGGAATGGGGCGCGGACGCACCTGAGCGGCGGCGACTGACGGCAGGGGAAAAGAACGAACGACTTATGGCTGAGGCGCGCAAGGCGCGCGAGCTTGACCAGGGGCGGGAGGCGCAATTCCAACCCTCGCCGCCGCCGCCCGTCACGGTTGTAAGCGCCAGCGGACCCGATCATGCAGACAATGACCTTGCTGCGCTCAAGGCCGAGAACCAGCGATTGCGAAAGCTGCTGACGGCCATCACCGAGGAGTTAGGGTTGCAGGTGCATTGAGGTGGCAGGGTTCACATCATGCCGACACATGGAAGAAGGAGATAGCAGGCAGGGCGTTGTAACCTTGCTGCGGCTGACGGATCATCTGCGTTTCGCGCGGCGCGACTTGGACATCTGATTTGTCGCAAGTGAGGTCGAGGGACGGGCGTATAGGTCGCAGTCAGATGCTCGTTATGAGCATGAATCGCACCCCGCCATCGCCGCCGCACCCTGGCGATGCTCAAACGATTTGTAATCAGCGGGTTGGGGGTTCGATTCCTCTCGCCGGCTCCACCATCGCTTTCATGCCCCGGGCCGGGCACTGCTTTCGGGTCTTGCCGCGGATTGACGCGGATATTCGCCGATCTCGCATCAAGCGAAGTGAGATCGGGCGCGGCTTCGCTGAAGCCGCGATGGTGTCGCGCGGTTAGCTTGCCCGCAATAGCCGCCGCGGCGACGGCGCGGCGACCCCGCGCCCGGGACCATTTCGGGGGTGGGATGTGCCGGGGGCGGGAGTCGGATGGCTAGGTCTCCGCAGCGCGGAGACCGCCACGGCGGCCCGATTGATCGGGCCTAGCCGCCCGCATGCCCGAGATCGTGATCACTTCAGAGCCGCGCCGTCGGTAAGCCTGAGTGCCTGGTGCCGGGGGCGGGAGTCGGACCCGCATGCCCTTTCGGGCCGAGGATTTTAAGTCCCCTGCGTATACCATTCCGCCACCCCGGCAGACGAGATGACAGATAACAGACGACAGATGACAGAACACAAGCGACGGGCCAAGAATAGCACCCGGGAGACGAAAGTTCAAGGGCGGGAGGCCGCGGCATCCGTGGGGTCGCACAGCTGGCTTTGAGCCCGCGGAAGGGGCATGCCCCCCATCACAACCGCATGTTGCTCTGCGCTTGTCGAACAGGGCACCTCTGTATGGTAGTGGGCTCGCCGCGGTGTCCCTACGTGGGTGCGATCTCGAGGAACGAATGGAAGGGGGCGTTTATCTCGTAGCGACGAGGCCGGCCACGCTCCTCAAACAACCTGCGCGCAAGAACGGCGTTCTTCCGCTGCTCCTCCTCGTCCTCGGAGAAGACGAACTCATTCTCTCTGACCTCTGGGCCAAGGAACGAGACCCTCACGAGGTGGCCGATGACCATCTCATAGCCATCAGGGGTAATCCCGGCTGCCCTGAGTATCCCGCAGACCTGATCGTGAGACAGCACCTGGGGCATTCCTGCAAACTCAAAGACAACGGCCTCCATGACCGGCAGCGTTATGCCATTCTCAACCTGAATGGTATCCAGTGCATACTGCGAGTACTGCTTTTCAGCTTCTAGAACGTCCTCTTCCTCGACGCGGGTATGCCTGCGGTTGACCGCAATCGCGACGGCTGCGTTTGCGATGAACACAATGTCCCTCGGCCTAGGAAGTATGCGGTCGGAGAGGTATTCTCGCGTTGGCTGGCCCCGCACGGACTCGCAGAAGAACTTCGACCACAAGTCCTCAGCAGGAACCCGTCCGCCGTGAGACGCGACGAAGCGCTCCTCCAATACGCGAAGGAGCAGGTCACGGTCCTTCCAATAGAGCCTCGAGTACGATATCTTGTCCGGCTCACGAGCAACCCTCATGACATTATCAAAGATGTCGCTCCTGAGGAAGACGGTTAACGTGAGGTTAACCGACTGACGCCACGCATCGCGTTTTGCAAAGTCCGCCGGCACTCGCCGGGCGGCGCTCAGCAATCCCAGCAAGAGATCCGCCAGTAGGGGGAGGTCACCGCGCTTGTCCCACCCTTTATCGAGGTTGTCTACGAGCACCGCCACGCGCTGCCGCGTCGAGAGGATGCGACCAAGAAGCCCGCGGAGATCGCGTAGAACCCCTTCGTGGAGTGCTTCGGATATGGCTACTCGGGATGCTTCTATCTTGTCACCTGCGTCTAGCCGACAGAGCGCGTCAACGCATCGCTCCAGTCGTATTGAGAAGTCTTCGCTGAGGAGACCATTTTGCCTGGAACGCAAGTCCAACAAGCGGTCCTCGTCCGAACCAGGACTGCAACCTCCACGCTTGTCCGCTATCCAGTCTGCGGTTGTCTTGGCAACCTCGGTGTATATCAGGAATTTCCACAGGCTCTCGACCAGATAGCCTTTGGTGTCCCGCTCCTCGTATCGCTTCAACAGGCGCACGAGTGCATCCACCTCATAGCCCACGGGCTTAACCACACACACCAAGTTCCTCTTATCCCCGCGGAGCACTGACGCAATCCTCAACAGATTAGCGGTCTTGCCCGATCCCTTCCTGCCCGCGAAGATGGTATGGCGACCGTTCAGTGCCTCGTCATAGGATGATGTTTCAACGAAGTAGTCATTCAGAGCCTCTTGTTCATTCTCGGCGAGATGCTCTCCGAAGCGAAATGATCTTAGTTCCGTCGCCAGTTCCATCGTCGCCAGGTGCGGCGTGACCTGAACCTGCTGCTGAAGGTGGATCCGCTCGACCATTTGCAGCCACGGTTCAGCCTCCTCAACGCACTGCCTGCCAGTGGAGTACCGACGCAACAGGTGGCGGTAGTCGATCGGTGCCTCGTAGTCGTCCTCAACGAGCATCAGCAATGGCTTCTCCAGGCCGTGCGCAAGGCCGGCAACGAAGGCATATCGCGCATTGTGCATGCGCGCCCCCTCGCGTTTGGCTCCCGCCAAATGAACAAGCACGCCGAGCGCTGCGTATATCTTCTGTGCATACCACGATAGAGCCTGAACCCTTGACTCGGAAGGGTCATCAATCACGCATGGCACTCCGGCCTGCTCCAGCGTCTCAATGCAGCCATCCAGCCGTCTGCTCGGCGTGGTGTCGTGTCGAGTCTTCAGGTAGAGCAGCACCCGCCTGTCGCCCGGGTACAGGCTCGGCTGGATGGAAGTGGTGAAGATGGAACTGCCCAGGTCCAGATGGGGCTGCTCCTGGAGAAACTTGTGGACGACGTCCGTCCAATTGCGATACGGCGCATAACCCACCGTAGTCAGCAGCTCAAGTTGATCGTACTCTCTCTTGGAGTCGGCAAGGGTTGTGTCGAGGACAAGCCACGTTCTCTTTCCTCGGCCAATGGCATACCCCAACTCAAACATCACGTTCGGATTTATCCCCGTGAGGTCCGCCAAGAAAATGTCCGCCAGCTGGATCGAGCGGCAGATCTCGTCGATGATCAGCTTGCCGCTGACGCGGCAGTCCTCCCAGCTATTCACGCGAATCTGTGCCCCGCGATTAATAGCTTCGATAGCCGCGTTCATCGCTTCGGGTATCGTACCGGGCCGTGACGGATATGCAAAGAAGCCTATCGGAACATTGCTCATGGTTCCCCCCGGATCCCAACGCTGAGTGCAGACCCGAAGTCTGGGGGCAGGAGGCAACTTCCTGCCCTACGGGTGCTCACACAGCCGAGGGCGGCTGCGCTCCATTCCGAAAGCACGCCCCCAAGATGATCGCTTCAACGGGCCTTTTCCATCATTTCATCTGCGTCAATCCGCCTTCGCCAAGGCTTCGGCGGACAAGTCTGTGTTAATCTGCGGTTAGTATCGTATCCCTCACGGGCACTTGCTATACCCGCACGAGCGGCAGACGAGGCAGCCCTCGGCGATCTCCAGCGTCCCGCCGCATTCCGGGCACTGCGGGCACAGGCCCAACACGTCGCTGACGTCGTGGTGCGCTTCCGCCCGCCGACCGGGGTCGTCGCCGATGCAGTAGCGCTCGATCGCCTTGGCGATGGCGTCGGCGCAGGAGAGGATCTTGCCCCCGTTCTCCCACGACACGTTGGGGCAGCGGTTGCCCTTGAGCTGGTCAACAACCGATTCCG
>Ga0315296_10001397_pt1 | contig 21098 bp, 34 predicted proteins | sample YL17G14_18_MG_FD_203921 | JGI IMG/M metagenome (GOLD analysis project Ga0315296, IMG submission 203921) | Sediment microbial communities from Yellowstone Lake, YNP, Wyoming, USA - YL17G14_18 | ecosystem: Environmental > Aquatic > Freshwater > Lake > Sediment | place: USA: Wyoming | collected...
TTCCGGGGAACGAGGTGCCGATAGTTCGAGGGAGCGCGCTATTGGCGCTTGAGAGCGACTCGAAGGACCCGGACGACCCGGTATACGAATCGATCAACGAACTATTGAAGGCGATAGACGATTACATCCCGCTTCCGGTGAGGGACATCGACAAGCCGTTCCTGCTTCCCGTGGAGGACGTGTTCACGATCACGGGGAGGGGGACTGTGGCGACGGGTCGAGTGGAGCGCGGCGTGATTCACACGGGCGACAAGGTGCAGATAGTGGGATTGGGTCGCGAGACGAGGGAGACTACGGTGACGGGAGTGGAGATGTTCCGGAAGATACTGGACCGCGGCGAGGCGGGCGACAACATCGGGGTGCTGTTGAGGGGAGTTGAGCGACACGAGGTGGAGCGCGGTCAGGTGGTCTGCAAGACGGGGAGCGTGACGCCGCACACGAAGTTCACGTGCAGCGTGTACGTATTGAAGAAGGAGGAGGGCGGACGGCACACGCCGTTCTTCAAGGGCTACCGACCGCAGTTTTATTTCCGGACGACGGACGTGACCGGCACTGTGATCCTGCCGCAGGACATCGAGATGGTGATGCCGGGCGACGATGTGAAGATGGAGGTCGAGCTGATCACGCCGATCGCGATGGAGGAGGGGCTTCGCTTCGCGATCCGCGAGGGCGGCCGCACCGTCGGCGCCGGAGTAGTCGACAAGATCCTGGAGTGATGGAGAGCTTCTCTCAGCAGAACCGTCGGAGGTGAGACGATATGGCGAAGAAGAAGGGCGGAAAGAAAGGCAAGGAAGCGCGGGTGATAGTGACGCTGGAATGCACCGAGGCGAAGGCCGAGGGCGCGACACCGTCCCGCTATACGACCACCAAGAACCGTCGGAACACGAGCGGTCGGCTGGAGCTCAGGAAATATAATCCTTATCTTCGAAGGCACACGCTGCATAAGGAGATCAAGTAAGGCGTTCGAGGAGAGCCGAAGTGGCAAAGGACAAGAACAAGATCAGGATTCGCCTCAAGGCGTACGATCACAGTCTCCTGGACAAGTCGTCCCAGAAGATCGTGGAGACCGCACGGCGCAGCGGCGCCGAGGTTATCGGCCCGGTCCCTCTGCCGGTGCGAATCCACCGGGTGACGGTGAATCGCTCGACGTTTGTGGACAAGAAATCGCGCGAGCAGTTCGAGATTCGCATCCACAAGCGGCTGATCGATATCCTTCGGCCGACGCAGGAGACGGTTGATTCGCTCACGCAGCTTGAGCTTCCGAGCGGTGTGGACGCGGAGATACGCATCTAGTAAACAAGCCGGAGCGCCGACCTCTCGGGGTCGGCGAGGGCCGGGTGACAGGCAATGGTTCTGGAATTGATAGGACGCAAGATAAAGATGGGGAATCTCTTCCGCGAGGACGGGACGCGGGTGCCGGTCACCTTCGTGGAGCTGGTTCCTCTCACCGTGACGCAGGTGAAGAGGGCGGACGGGCCCGACGGATACTCCGCGATCCAGGTCGGCTGGGACCCGGTCGAGGGTCACAGGCTGACCCGCGCCGAGGTGGGGCACCAGAAGAAGATCAGCGGCAAGCCTCGTCGCAAGCTTACCGAGATGCGGGTGGACGATCCGGGCAGCTTCACCGTTGACCAGAAGGTTGGCTGGGACCATCTGAAAGAGGGCGACAGGATTGATGTGGTCGGGCAGAGCAAGGGTCGCGGATTCGCCGGCGGAATGAAGAGACATCATTTTCACGGGCAGTCGAGCAGTCACGGGACGAGCAAGACGCATCGCAAGCCGATGTCGTCCGGAGCCACGGATGCGGCGAGGGTGTTCAAGGGCACGAGGAAGCCGGGGCATATGGGCGACCAGGGAGTGACGGTCAGGAATCTCGAAGTGGTGCTTATTGACACGAAGAACGGTGTCGTTGCGATCAGGGGCGCTGTACCGGGTCCCTCGGGCGGTTTACTGAGACTGATCCCCTCGGCGCAGGGCGGATGACGGGAGTGAGCGAAGGTGGCCAAGTTAAACGTGTATGACATAGACGGCAAGGTCACGAGCGAAGTGGCGGTCGCGACGATCCCGGAGGATTTCGAGCCGGACCAGGTTCTTATCGCGCGCAGCCTGAAGCGGCAGTTGGCCAATGCCCGGATTCCCGGTGCGCACGTGAAGAACCGGGGGGAGATAACCGGCGGGGGCCGCAAGCCGTGGCGCCAGAAGGGCACGGGACGCTCGCGGCAGGGCTCGATCCGCGCGATACAGTGGCGGGGCGGCGGGGTAGCGTTCGGGCCGCAGACGGATCGGAACTTCACGATCGGCATGAACAAGAAGGAGCGTAAGTCGGCGCTGAGGCAGCTCATATGGTCGAGGATGCAGGGGGGCGACTGGCTTCTGTTCGCCGATGTCGAGTTCGAGAAGCCGTCCACGAAGCGGGCGAAGAGTTTTCTGGCGTCGCTGGGACGCGAGGGCAAGACGCTGCTTGTGGTCGACAGGGACGAGAAGCATGAGAACATGCGGAGGAGCTTTCGGAACCTGTCAGGCGTGACGATTCTGCCGCCGGATCGGCTGAACACATACGATTTACTGAATCACGAGACCGTCCTGGTTCACGAGGCGGCGTTCGAGACCGTGCGCAGCACGTGGCAGGTGTAGAAGATGGACACGTACAGAATTCTGGTCAGGCCGCTGGTGACGGAGAAATCGAACCTGGGACCCCGGGAGGGGAAGTACACGTTTATTGTGGCCTTGCGCGCGACCAAGGACCAGATAAAGCGGGCGGTGGAGGAGCAGTTCAAGGTGCGCGTGGCGGAAGTCAACACGGCGAAGTTCAAGGGGAAGATCAGGGGTCGCGGATGGCGCTCCAAGGGCAAGACGCCGGACTGGAAGAAGGCGTATGTGACCCTGGTCGCGGGCGACACGATTCCGGAGCTGTACGAGGACCTCGGATGATGCGCGGGTGCTCGCCCGGCTGAAAGGCGGAGACTAGCGATGCCGGTTAAGAAATACAAACCATATACGCCGTCCCGAAGGTTCATGACCACGCTGGTGAATCCCGAGATCCAGCGCGAGAACAAGCCTGAGAAGGGTCTCGTGGTCGGGAGGAAGGAATCAGGCGGCAGGAACAACGACGGGCACACGACAGTCAGGTTCCGGGGCGGCGGCCATAGGCAGCGCACCCGGATTGTCGACTTCGACCGCGACAAGCACGGGGTGCCCGGCGTCGTGAAAACCCTGGAGTACGATCCGGGTCGCTCGGCGAATGTCGCCTTGATTTTCTACAAGGACGGTGAGAAGCGGTACATCCTTGCTCCTGTCGGGCTGAAGGTGGGGGACGAGATCGTCTCCGGTCCTGACGCGCCGGTGGCGCTCGGCAACGCTCTTCCCCTTCGACGCCTCCCGCTCGGGACGGAGATTCACAATATCGAGCTGATTCCGGGCAGCGGGGGGAAGGTGGCGAGGAGCGCGGGCATGGCCGCTCAGCTTCTGGCGAAGGAGGGCGTCTGGGCGCAGATCAGGATGCCGTCGGGCGAAATGCGCAGGTTCAACCTGGAATGCTACGCCACTGTGGGCCAGGTCGGGAATCTGGAGCACGAGAACGTGGACAAGGGCAAGGCGGGGCGAACCCGCTGGCTCGGGAAGAGACCGCACAACCGCGGCACGGTCATGAATCCTGTGGATCATCCTCACGGCGGGGGCGAGGGGAAGTCGAACTCGGGACGTCCTCCGTGCTCCCCGTGGGGTGTTCAGGCGAAGGGATTCAAGACGCGGAAGAAGCGAAATCCTACCGACAAGTTCATCATCCGCAGGCGAGGTTCCGGACGCGGCTGACGGATGAAGTAACGATAGAGAAACATGTCTCGATCAAGCAAAAAAGGACCCTATGTCGACGCGAAGCTGCTCGCAAGGATCAACGAGCTGAACGAGCTTGGGGAGAAGAGAGTGCTCCGCACGTGGGCGCGGGCGTGCACCATCGTGCCCGAGTTCATAGGCCACACGATCGCGGTTCATGACGGCAGGAAGCATCTGCCGATCTACATCACCGAGTCGATGGTGGGGCACAAGCTCGGGGAGTTCGCCCCGACCCGAATTTTTCGGGGTCACGGCGGACGACAGTCGAGAGCGAAGCCCGGCAAGAAGGGTTGATATCAAGGGTCTGGAGTGACCGATGGAAGTCAAGGCGAGCACCAGATTCGTGCGCGGATCGCATATCAAGTTTCGACGCTACCTGGACCTGATCCGGGGCAAGGACGCGCGGGATGCGTTGAATATTCTCGACCACCTTCCGAGTCCGAAGGCGCGGATCATATACAAGGTTCTTGAGTCGGCGATCGCGAACGCGGACCACAACAACTCGATTCCGGTCGAGAACCTTGTGGTGACGAAGGCGTACGCCGACAGGGGGCCGGTCATGCGGCGGTTTCGTCCGAGGGCCAGGGGACGCGCGACGCCGATCAGAAGGGGAATCAGCCACGTCACGGTGGTAGTCGGTGATAAGGGAGAAGAAGAGTAATGGGTCAGAAGGTACACCCGACCGGGTTCAGGCTCGGAATCTCGAAGAAATGGTCCGCGAACTGGTACGCGAACCGCAAAGCATATCCGGATATCCTTAACGAGGACCTCATGCTGAGGCGGGAGCTCAAGAGGATGCTCAGGAACGGCGCGGTGGACCGGATCGTCACGGAGCGCGACCCCGGCCGCGTCAAGATCGTGATCTACACGTCCCGTCCGGGCATTATCATCGGGTCGGGCGGCAGCAACATCGAGCGGGTTCGAAGGGAGCTTCAGAGCAAGGTATCCACCCAGGTTCTGATAAACATCCAGTCGGTGGACCGACCGGACCTATCGGCGGCGCTGAACGCGCAGTCGGTGGCGCGGCAGCTCGAGGAGCGGAAGAGGTTCAGGCGTGTGTGCAAGCAGACGATCAGCCGGATCATGAAGAACAAGGCGTTGGGAGTGAAGATCATGGTGAAGGGTCGGCTGGACGGGTCCGAGATGGCGCGGATGGAGACGTTCAGGGAGGGGCGGGTTCCGCTGCACACGCTTCGTGCGGACATCGACTATTCGTACGAGATGGCGATGACGACGTACGGGGTGATCGGGGTGAAGGTCTGGATTTACCGTGGGGACCTCCCCACGAACTGAGCCGGGCGAGATTCCGGCCCGGGATGGCGGTACTGAAAGATGCTGCAGCCTAAGAGAACGAAATTCCGAAAGATGCACCGGCGCTACCCGGACGGGGTGGCGCGGAAGGGGAATAGTCTGGCTTTCGGGCAGTACGGTCTGCAGGCGCTTGAGGGCAAGTGGGTGACCGCGAGGCAGATCGAGTCGGCCCGAATCGCGATGACCCGTCACATCAAGCGTGGCGGCAAGGTGTGGATTCGCATTTTCCCGCACCTGTCGGTCACGAAGAAGCCCGCGGAGACCCGAATGGGCAAGGGCAAGGGCAACCCGGATCACTGGGTGGCCGTGGTGAAGGCGGGTACGGTGATGTTCGAGATCGGCGGGGTGTCCGAGGATCTGGCGCGCGAGGCGATCAGGCTCGCCGGACACAAACTGCCCATGAAAATAAGGTTCCTGAAGCGCGTGTGAGCGCGGTCTCAACGGGGACGGAACGATGAAATCGAGAGAAACACTGAAGCAACTTCGCGAGATGAGCGAGCGCGAGCTCGGCGAGAGACACAAGGAGCTCACCAGGGAGCTTTTCAATCTTCGTTTCCAGTCCGCTACCGCTCAGCTCTCGTCGCCCGCCAGGTTCAAGCAGGTCCGGCGCGAGATTGCCAGGTTGAAGACTATCGCGAAGCAGAGGAACCTGAAAATCGGTTGAGGATGACATGAGCGAGGCTACCGAAAGCAGAATACCGAAGACGCCGCGACGCAGGACGCTTAAGGGTCAAGTGGTGTCGGACAAGATGGACCAGACCATTGTCGTGGCGGTCAACCGCCGCAAGCGGCATCCGCTGTACGACAAGATCATCACGCGCACGAAGAAATACCTGGCGCACGACGGCAAGGAGGAGGCCGGGATCGGGGATCTGGTCATGATCGAAGAGACCCGGCCGCTATCCAAGCGCAAGCGGTGGCGCCTTGTGAAGATACTGGAGAAAGCGCGTTAGTTCGGCGGTCTCATCGGAGCTAGAAAGGACGATGCGACGATGATTCAGCAGGAGAGCCGCCTGAAGGTGGCGGACAACTCCGGGGCGAAAGAGATACTGTGCATCCGGGTGCTCGGGGGATCGGGCCGCAGGTATGCACGTATCGGGGACGTGATCGTAGCTACGGTCAAGAAGGCGCTGCCGCACGGCAACGTGAAGAAGGGCAGCAAGGTCAGGGCGGTTATCGTTCGAACGCACAAGGAACTGGCGCGCCCCGACGGAAGCAGGATACGTTTCGATGACAACGCCGCGGTGATTCTCTCGCCGGACGGCAAGAATCCCGTGGGCACGCGTGTGTTCGGCCCCGTTGGCCGCGAGCTGAGGGAGCGACGCTTCATGAAGATCGTCTCTCTCGCTCCCGAGGTGCTCTAGGCGAAAGGAGGCGGAATCGCGATGGCAAGCGCAAATGGAAAATCAAAGCCTGCCGGCAAGGTCCCCAAGCTGAGGGTGAAGAAGGGGGACATGGTGTATGTCCTTGCGGGCAAGGATCGTGGCGCGAAAGGGAAGGTTCTCGAGGTGGACCCGGCGAAGAGGCGGGCGACGGTCGAGGGCATCAATATCGTGAAGAAGCACCGCAAGGAAGTGAAGACGGGCGGTGGCGGGATCACCGAGATGCCGGCGGCGCTGGATGTCAGCAACCTGGTGGTGATCTGCCCGCACTGCAAGTCGCACATGAGGCCCACCAAGAAAACCATTGACAAGGACCACCAGGGTCGAACGAAACACTACCACGTGAGGATGTGCCGCAAGTGCGGCGAGCAACTGGATCAGATCTAAGCGATGGCCGGGTGTTCTGCGAGGTTTCAGACAGATGGCCGAAAAGGGCAAGAGTAAGAAGAAAGAGAAGAAGGAAGAAGGTCCGCCCGCACGTCCGTTGATGACGCCGCAGTCGCGGCTTCTGAAGCGGTTCCGGGAGGAGGTCGTCCCGAGTCTGATGAAGGAGTTCAACTGGACGAATCCGAACCAGGTGCCCAAGCTTGAGAAGGTGGTCATCAACATGGGGGTGGGCGACGGGGCGAGGGACATCAAGATCCTGGAGGCGGCGGCGTACGATCTCCAGATAATCACGGGGCAGAAGCCGGTGCTTACGAAGGCGCGCACGTCGCAGGCGGCCTACAAGATCAGGACCGGGATGCCGGTGGGCACCACCGTAACCGTTCGGGGAAACCGGATGTACGAGTTTCTCGACCGGCTGTTCAACCTGGCGCTTCCCAGGGTGCGGGACTTCCAGGGCCTGAATCCGAACTCCTTCGACGGGTCGGGGAACTTCACGTTCGGGATACGCGAGCAGTTGGTGTTTCCGGAGATCGACTACGACGAGATAGACCGGGTCCGCGGGATGGACATAACAATAGTGACGACGGCGAGGAACGATGCGCATGCGCTGGCCCTGCTTCGAGAGCTGGGCTGTCCTTTCCGGACAACGGCGGCGTCATGAGAAGCGGGAGCAAGCAGAGGGCAGCGATATATGGCTAAGAAAAGCGTCATAGCGCGGAACGAGAGAAAGAAAGGGCATTCGACCCGCCACCGGAACAGGTGCCGCATCTGCGGGCGTCCGCGCGGGTACCTTCGCCGGTTCGGGTTGTGCCGCATATGCTTTCGACAGTTGTATCACGAGGGCGTCGTTCCAGGCGTCAGGAAGGCGAGCTGGTGAAAGCGATGTGCGGATTGAACACAGGACCGTGGGACTACGGAATAAGGTACGAGAGGAGCAGAGATCACCAATGGTCATGACCGATCCGATCGCGGATATGCTGGCCAGGCTCCGCAACGCGTCGATGGTCTACAAGAAGACCTGCGACGTTCCGTATTCGAACTTCAAGAAGGCGATCGCAAACGTCCTCAAACAGGAAGGTTTCATCCTGGGGTACGATATTCGCCTCGTCAACAACCGGAAGATGCTGCGCTTCTACCTGAAGTATGCGGGCGAAAAGGACCCGATCATCAGGGGACTGAAGCGGGAAAGCAAGCCCGGCAGAAGGAAATACGTCGGCTGCAACGAGATCCCGTACGTGTACGACGGCCTTGGTGTGAACATTCTGTCCACGTCCAAGGGGCTGATGACGGGAGCGGAGGCGAAGCGACGGAAGCTGGGAGGTGAGCTGATCTGCTCGGTCTGGTAGTCGGGCCGTGAGGATCGCTTGTCATGTCTCGCATAGGCAAGAAGCCGATTCCGATCCCGGACGGCACCACCGTGACGGTAGACGGCAGGCGCGTGACGGCGAAGGGCGCGCACGGGACCCTCGGCGTCACCGTCGGCGACACCGTCAGCGTGGAGGTCAAGGACGGAAAGATCGTGGTGGGCAACGCGACGGGCCTCAAGCAGCACAGGAACTTCCACGGCCTGTACCGGTCGCTTATCCACAACATCATCGTCGGCGTCAGCGCGGGATTCACTCGGCGTCTCGAGCTTGTCGGCGTGGGTTATCGAGCGTCGGTTGCGGGCAAGGACCTTGTGCTTGATGTGGGCTATTCCTCGGCGAAACGCCTCGCTATCCCCGACGGGGTCAAGGCGAGCGTCGAGAAGAACATTCTCATCACTCTCTGGGGGATCGATAAGCAGGTTGTGGGGCAGTTCGCCGCCGACATTCGCGCGGTCCGCCCGCCCGAGCCGTACAAGGGCAAGGGCATCCGGTACGAGAACGAGGTCGTGAGGCGCAAGGCGGGCAAGGCGGGAGCGGTCGGCCAGGGCGCGTAGAGTGGCCGGGTGAAGTGAAAATGGACGCGAAAACGAAAAGAGAACTGAGGCTTCGAAGGCACCGGCGGCTGAGGAAGAAGATATCGGGAACGGCCGAGCGGCCGCGCCTGGCGGTGTTCAAGAGCCTGAAGCACATATATGCGCAGGCGATCGACGACGAGTCGGGCCGTACCATCGTCGCGGCCAGCAGTCTCACGCCGGAGCTCAAGAACAGCGGCGGCGATATCAAGACCGCGAAGGCCGTCGCGGAGCTGATGGCGGAGAAGTTCAAGACCGCGGGAATCAAGAAGGTGGTATTCGATCACGGCGGCTTCGGATATCGCGGCAAGATCAAGGCCTTTGCCGAGACGCTGAGAGAGAAAGGGATGGAATTCTGAGGCTGAAAGCTCGCGGAGAAGCAGGAGAACCTGAGTGATTGAACAAGATCAGACAGAGATGGACCGAGAGGACGATTCCAGGGCGGGAGGTCCGGGTGACTCCGAGGGCCTCCCCGAGCGGGAAGTCGTAGAGGTAATCGAAGAGGAGATCATCGAGGAGGTCACCGAGCCCGCCGAGCTACTGGACAAGGTCATCCATATCAATCGGGTGGCGAAGGTCGTCAAGGGCGGACGCAAATTCCATTTCACCGCGCTTGTGACCATGGGCGACGGTCAGGGGAAGGTGGGGCTGGGCTACGGCAAGGCGGGCGACGTGCTCAGTGCAATCAAGAAGGGTCAGGAGCACGCCAGGAAGAGCATGATCACCGTTCCGATCGAGAAGGGGACCATACCCCACTCGGTGAAGAAGAAGTACAGCGCCGCAACAGTGCTGCTGAGGCCGGCGAGCGAGGGTACCGGGGTGATTGCGGGCGGAGCGATGCGCGCGATACTCGAGGTCGCGGGCGTTCACAATGTGCTTGCGAAATCCATCGGCAGGACCACCAATCGGATCAATATCGCAAGGGCTACATTCGAGGCGCTGAAGGAGCTTCGACCATTGGCACAAGTCAGGAGTCGACGGCGGTCGGGCGCGGAATCATGAGCGAGAGGTCGGAAGAATGAAACTATCGGAACTCCCGAAAGATCCTGCAACCCGAAGGAAGAGACGTCGGCTTGGACGGGGTCTCTCCGCGGGGCAGGGACGATACTGCGGCAAGGGACGCAACGGGCAGAAGTCGCGCTCCGGCGGGGCGAAGCCATACCCCTTCGCGGGAGGCGCGCTTCCGCTCTATCGCCGCATACCAAAGATCGGCGGCTTCAGGAACCCGACACGGGTGGAGTACGTGCCGGTTAATCTTGACGATCTCGCCGCGCTCGAGCTTCCTGAGGGCACGAGGGTAAGCCCGGGTCTACTGAAGGAGAAGGGGCTGGTGGACGTGCGTGAGGCGAAAGTGAAGCTTCTGGGCCGGGGCGAGATAGTGAGGCCGCTATCAATCGCGGTTCATGCGGCGAGCAGGAGCGCGATAGAGAAGGTGGCGGCTGCCGGCGGGAGCGTGGAGATCATCGCCGCTGACGTCGAGAAGGGCAAGAGAGAGGAATAGACGGTCCGCAGGGACACTTGAACGGATGAGCCATAAGAAAGGGACGATGGCGTGAACGAAAAGATAATCACAGTCTTCGTGAACGCAATGCAGGTGCCGGACCTGCGCCGCAGGATATATTTCCTGCTCGGTATGTTCGTCCTGTTCGTGTTCGGGGCTCACATACCGGTTCCCGGCACTGATGCTGCGAAGCTGATCGAGTTTTTCGAGAGCACCACGGCGGGCGGGGGCACGCTGTTCGCCCTTCTGGACATGTTCTCCGGCGGCGCCATGAAGCGTTTCAGCATATTCGCGCTGGGAGTGATGCCCTACATCAACGCGAGCATTATCTTCAACCTGCTCGTGGTCATTGTCCCCCAGTTTGAGGAGCTGCAGAAGGAAGGGGAGTCCGGCAGAAGACAGATACAGCAGTACGTTCGATATTCGACGGTGTTCCTTGCGGCGTTCCAGGCCATCGGGTTCCTGACCCTCTTCAGGCAGTATAACGTCGTGGTCGCGGCGGGCGAGACCGGGTTTCACCAGACCAGCAGCCTGGTTCTGATTGTGTCCACGATGACGGCGGGGACTTTCCTCCTGATGTGGATGGGCGAGCTGATAACCGAGCACGGCGTAGGCAACGGCGTCAGCCTTATCATCTTCGCGGGCATCATCTCGCGCATTCCGCTCACTATCTTCCAGGACCTGACCACCGCGTATGCGAGAGGCCCAGGCGAGGCCGTCAAGACCCTGTTCATGTTCTGCCTTCTCTCGGTCGGGATGATCTGGTGCATCACCTTCATGCACCTGGCCGAGCGTCGAATCCCCATCCATTACGCGAGGCGCCAGATAGGAAGGCGATTCACCGAGAAACACGTCCACTACCTGCCGCTGAAGGTGAACATGGCGGGGGTTATCCCGATCATATTCGCCATCTCGGTCCTGCTTTTCCCCAGCACCATAGCGACCTACTTCGACATCAACAGCGACAATACGGCGGCGAGTGGAATCGCCTACTTCGGGCAATGGTTCCCGAACAGTTGGATATACTACGTCGCCTACGCGATACTGACCATCATCTTCACCTACTTCTACACCGCGGTTACATTCAACCCGAAGGACATCGCGGAGAACCTCAAAAACCATGGGGGGTATATCCAGGGCGTGAGGCCGGGTCCCAGGACCGAGGCGTACATAAGCCGCATACTTGAGAGGACCACGTTCCTCGGCGCGCTGTACCTCGCCGGGGTCGCGGTGATCCCGAGCGTATTGTATTTCTACTTTTTCAGGAACATGTCGACGCTCAACCTGATCGGCGGGACGAGCATACTGATCATGGTTGGCGTCGCGCTCGATACAGTGAGGGAGTTGGACGCGCGACTGACTATGCTGAAGTACGAGAGCGCGCTGACATAGCGGTGCTGCTTGTGATTCAGGGGGCATGAAGTATAATAGATCGTTTGTCCATTAGCCGTCCCGACCGCCCTTTTTCTTTTCCGGGCGGGAAGGGCGGAGAAGAAACAGATGAAAGGACACGTGAAAAGAATCCTCCTTTTCGGCCCTCCGGGGGCCGGGAAGGGAACTCAGGCGGCCGCGATAGCGGATCGGCTGGGCATCGTGCACGTCGACACCGGCAGCATCATCCGGGAGAACATCCGCACCGGGACTCCTCTCGGGCTCGAGGCGGGGGCGTATGTCGAGAAGGGCGAGCTGGTGCCGGACGAGCTGGTCATCCGCCTCATCGCCGACCGTCTGGAGAAACCGGATGTCGCGGACGGCTGGCTTCTGGACGGGTTCCCGCGGTCGCTCGAGCAGGCGAAGGCTCTGAGCGAGATGGGTGACGGTGACGAGCCGGTTGAGAGAGTTGTGTTCATTGATGTCCCCGAGAACCTTCTGGTGGAGAGGCTGACGTCGCGGCGGATCTGCTCGGGCTGCAAGGCGGTGTACAACCTGCAGACGATGCCGCCGAGTGAGCCGGACAGATGCGACAAGTGCGGAGGCCGGCTGACGCAGCGCGCGGACGACAACGAGGAATCGGTCCGGAACCGCTTCCGCGTGTATCGCGAGTCGACCGCCCCGATCGCCGATTACTATGAAGAGAAAGGGCTGATCGTGCGTGTTGATGGAACGGGGACGGTCGGCGAGGTGACGGAGAGAATCATGTCCGCTCTTGCGGCGGACAGGGTTCGGACGAAGTAGAGGAAATATGCCTAAAGAGGAAGCGATAGAGGTCGAAGGCGAAGTAATCGAGGCGCTCCCGAACGGGATGTTCAAGGTTCGGGTGAAGCTTGCGAAAGAAGAGCACGACGTTCTGGCGCACATATCCGGGAAGATCAGGATGAGCTTCATCCGTATCGCACTGGGCGACCGGGTGAAGGTCGAGCTGAGTCCGTACGATCTGAAGCGTGGCCGGATAGTGTGGCGACTGAGATAAAGGAAAGGGCTGAGACGAGATGAAAGTACGCGCGAGCGTCAAGAAAATATGCATCAAGTGCAAGATCATCAAGCGGCACGGCCGCGTGATGGTGATCTGCGAGAACCCCCGCCACAAGCAGCGGCAGGGATGAAGAAGGAGCGAATGAGAAGTGCCGCGTATCGCCGGAGTGGACATACCTAACCGTAAGCGGGTGGAGGTCGCTCTGACCTACATCTACGGGATCGGCCTGTCGACGTCCCAGAAGATACTCGCGACCGCCGGGGTGAATCCGGACAAGCGTGCGCAGGATCTTACGGAGGAAGAGGTGGTGAGGATCCGCGAGGAGGTCGAGCGGAAGTACACGGTTGAGGGCGACCTTCGTCGCCAGGTGGTTGAGAACATCAAGAGGAAGATGGAGATCGGCTGCTGGCAGGGCCTCAGGCATCGTCGCGGGCTGCCGGTAAGGGGTCAGCGGACGCGGACGAACGCGAGGATGCGTAAGGGACCGAAGAAGACGGTGGCGGGCAAGAGGAAGAGGCCGGGCAAGTGATGAGCAAGGGTTGAGACATGGGCAAGCAATCGAAAAGACAGACTGCGAAGCGCCGTGCCAAGCGGCAGGTGCCGCATGGAGTGGCGCACATCAAGTCCACTTTCAATAATACGATAGTGACGATCACCGATCTCGAAGGCAACACGCTGACGTGGTCGTCGGGGGGCGCGAAGGGATTCAAGGGATCGCGGAAGTCGACCCCGTTCGCGGCCACCCAGGCGTCCAGGGATTGCGCGCGCGCGGCCCAGGGACTGGGCATGCGTCGCATCGATGTCTACACCAAGGGTCCGGGCAGCGGCCGCGAGGCGGCCATACGGGCCCTGATGTCGAGCGGCCTGGAGCTCGGGATAGTCAAGGATGTAACGCCCGTGCCGCATAACGGCTGTCGACCGAGAAAGCGGCGACGGGTATGATCGCTTTGAGGTGAGGAAAGAAGTTGGCTCGTTACACAGGACCAGTTTGCCGCCACTGCCGGCGCGAAGGGACGAAGCTGTTTCTGAAGGGAAGCAGATGCTTCGAGCCGAAATGCTCCATGGAGGAGGGTCGGAATCCGCACCCGCCGGGTGGGCAGCGTTTCGGGCGTCGTCGCACCACCTCCGACTACAACCGTCAGCTTCGCGAGAAGCAGAAGGCGAAGCGCATCTACGGCGTCAGTGAGCGGCAGTTCAAGAACTACTACAAGAAGGCCGCGCAGAAGAAGGGAGTCACGGGCGACCAGCTTATCGAGCGCCTGGAACGGCGCTTTGACAATGTCATATACCGGATGGGATTCGCGGCGAGCCGCGCCCAGGCGAGACAACTGGTCAGTCACGGGCATTTTCTCGTGAACAAGCGGCCGGTGAATATCCCGAGCTACCAGCTCAGGGACGGGGATATGGTCGATGTCAAGGGCCAGAAGCGGAAGTCGGCGCCTTTCCAGGAGGTTGTCAACCTTAAGCCGGAAGAGTGCACGTACCCCTGGATCGAAATAGACTACTCGAAGCTCAGGGGCGTATTTAAGCACGCGCCTCATCGGGGGCAGTTCGACCAGCTGATCCAGGTGAGCCTGATAGTCGAGTTTTACTCCCGATAGCGGGTACAGGAGGGACATAATCCAGATGGCCAATGTCACAGTAGTCGAGAAGGAATCAGGCGAAGTCATCGGTTTCGATCGTGGAGTTGAGCTGATCGATCGGCTCAACCAGGTGAGGCCGACGATCTCGGAGGAGCCGGAGGCGGCGGAGGCGAACTTTTCGAGATTCGTCATCACTCCGCTGGCGCAGGGCTACGGGACTACGCTGGGCAACGCGATCCGTCGCGTGCTCATCTCCTCGATCACCGGCAGTGCGGTCAGCTATGTCAAGTTCGACAAGACACTGCACGAGTACTCCACCATTCCGGGAATCCAGGAGGACGGCATCGAGCTGCTTCTCAATTTCAAGGCCCTGAGGGTTCATCTCAAGGGCTCGGACAACTACGCCATACTCAACCTGGATGCGCAGGGCATCGGGGAAGTGAAGACGAAGGACGTCAAGCCGAATCCCGATGTCGAGTTCCTCGATCCCGAGCAGCACCTCGCCACGCTTACCGACGCCAAGGCGCACCTGAAGGTGGAGATCGGCGTTGCGCGCGGGGTAGGCTATGTTCTCAGCGAGAGGCATCGCGTCTCGATCCTGAATCCGAAGTGGGGGGATGTGTCCAGGCCGCCGCTTGGAGTGATTCTTCTGGACAGCAAGTTCTCCCCCGTGCTCAGGGCCAACTACCGGGTCGAGAATACCCGTGTGGGCCAGGATACCGAGCTGGACAAGCTCACCGTCGAGGTCAAGACGAACGGATCGATCTCGCCCAGGCAGGCTTTGGGTGAGGCCGCGAACATTTTGACCAGCTACTACAGCCTGTTCGCCGCGTTCCCGAGGGGCGCAGACGCCTACGAGTTCGCGCTTGAGTCGCCCGCCCACGCCGAGGGAATCCTGGCGCAGCCGGTGGATATTCTCGATCTCCCGATCCGACCCGCCAACTGTCTCAGGAAGATGGGTATCCAGACCATCGGGGAGCTCATCCAGACCCCCGAAGCCGAGCTTCTCAAGATCAGGAATTTCGGGGAGAAATCGCTCAAGGAGATCAGGGACAAGCTCCAGCCCATGGGTCTGGCGCTGCCCAGCGGGACGTCGAGAAGGCGGCGGAGCGGGAAGAAATAGAGAGAGTGAGGCCCGGCAGCCCCGGCGCCGTGTTGACAGATGAGACATCTTCATGGACATAAGAAGATAAACCGGCCCACCGATCAGCGTCTCGCGCTGCTCAAAGGACTGGCGAAGAGCCTGATCGAGCATGGGGAGATAACCACGTCGCAGGCCAAGGCCAAGGCTCTGGCCCGCTTCATGCAGAAGCTGGTGAAGTGGGCTCGCAAGGGTGACGTGGCCAGCCTGCGGGAGATCCGTCGGCGGATCGACGATCGGGACGTAATCCGGAAGCTCACATCGGAGATTCTTCCGAAGCTGAGCGACGATCCCGGCGGCGAGGTGAGCGTGTTCAGCGCCGGGCGGCGGAGGGGCGACGGCGCCCCGCTTGCTGTAGTGACGTTCAATCTGACGGAGTGAACCCGCCATGGTCGGTGGGTGCACAGATAAGGGCGGGAAGGAATCGAACCTTGACATCACGAGCCGACCGCTGCTGAGGGCGTTTCGAGCAACATTGGCGTACGACGGCAGCGGATTCGTGGGAAGCCAGCTCCAGAAGAACGATCGCACCGTTCTCTCGGAGGTCAACAAGGCGCTCGGAACTCTGCTCGCGCATCCGGTGAGGGTGAAGGTCGCGAGCCGGACCGATGCGGGCGTGCATGCGACCGGGCAGGTGATAGGATTCCGGACGAGCGCGCCGCGCACCGCGGAGGAGATCCACAGGGCGCTCAACGCGCTTCTGCCCCCCGACATCCGCCTCACCGAGTGCCGCGAGACCGGTTTTGAATTCCATCCCAGGTATTCGGCCGTCGGCAAGGTGTACCTTTACCGGATTCTCAGGGCGCGCGAGCTCCCGCCCACTTCGAGGCATTGCGTTCTCTTCATCGAGGAGCACAAGCCGTTCGATCCGGGCAGACTGAAGGAGCTCGCCCGGCAACTCGAGGGAGAGCACGATTTCAGGAGCTTCTCGCCGCGCCTCGAGCCGGGAGAGAACCCGGTCAAGACGATCCGGCGTGTGGGGGTCAGAGAGGATCCGCCGGTGGTGGAGATTCGGTTCATCGGATCGGGATTTCTCTACCAGATGGTGCGGCGGATGATGGGATTGATGATAGCGATCGTCCAGGGACGTGAGCGGGGCGACTCGCTGAGAAGAGCCCTGGAACATCCGGAGAGGGCGGCGGTTCGGTACAACGCATCTCCCCGGGGGCTGTTTCTTGAGCGGGTGCTGTATTCGGAGGAGGAGATGAGGGCTGCTATCGAAGAGCTGGTCGGTTCGTGAGAAGATGGAAGAAAACGATTGTGCTCCAGAGGTGCACGTGGCATTAGGGAAGTCGGTCCCGACACGGTGACGGCTCTAGAGGAGATCTACCATGATCGAGAAGCAAAACCCGAAAGGACAGAGTTCGACAAGCGCATCACGGAGCTTGAAGTACGAACGGGTAAAATGGGAGACTCGGCAGATTGAGCTGTCTCTCCAGAGGCTGCGCTTCAGGTTGCTGCAACGCGGATTCGGGGGCCGGCGAGCTGTTCGCAGATCACCTGACGGAGCGAAAGGAACATCGGGTAGCAGGTAAGCTACCTTCGAGATAGAGACAATGGTCAAGACTTTTTCACCGAACAAAGCGACGGTTAGTCGCCGATGGTACATACTGGACCTTGATGGTCTTGTGCTTGGTCGTGCGGCGAGCGCGATCGCGGTCGCATTGATGGGCAAGCACAAGGCGGACTGGGCTCCGCACGTGGACAACGGCGACTTCGTGGTCGCGATCAACGCCTCGAAGATCAGGGTCACCGGCAAGAAGGAGACCGACAAGCTGTATTGGCGTCATTCCGGTTATCCGGGCGCGATCAGGAGCCGCACTTTCGCCCAGATGATGGAGAGAGATCCCAGGAGGGTTGTGGAGCTGGCTGTTAAGAACATGCTGCCGAAGAATCGCCTGGGCCGCGCGCTGCTGAGGAAGCTGAAGGTGTATTCGGACGGGGGCCCGTCGCACGGATTCGAGGCGCAGAAGCCGGAGCCGTTTCCGGCTTACATTCTTGAAAGGATGATGCGAGGAGAGAAGAAATAATGGCGGATGTGAGCTTCATATGGGGGACCGGGAAGCGGAAATGCTCGATAGCCCGCGTGCGACTTGCGCGGGGCAGCGGGAAGATCCTGGTCAACGGGACGGAAGCGAAGGATTACTTCCCGCGCGCGAAGCATATCGAGGAAGTCATGAAGCCGCTGGAGGTAGTGGGGAAGTCCGGGGAGTTCGACGTGATAGCGAAGATACACGGTGGTGGAATCGCTGGACATGCGGATGCGCTGAAGCTGGGAATCGCGAGGGCGCTGGTGGAGTTCGACGCGACCTTCCGTCAGCAGCTCAAGGAGTCCGGATGCCTGACGCGGGACGCGCGGGTGAAGGAGCGGAAGAAGTACGGGCAGAAGAGAGCGAGAAAGAAGTTCCAGTTCTCGAAGCGGTAGTTGCCGGGAGTTGTGAAGGACGAAGCAACGGAACTGATCACCACAATTGACAGACCGCTCGCGCAAGATCGAGTTGCTTCAGGGCGATACTCGGTTGGACGAACAATCAGTCGCGCGAAGTCGTCTTTTTGTATAGAGAGGATTTGCAGTCTGGGTCGCGCTGTGGTATACTGGCATTTTCAAGCATTTTCTGTCAGTGGCCGTGAGCGGCAGAAACCCGCGGAGGGGGTGTGTAGTGGGCAGTGAATGGGCGCAAGTCTTCCAGACACTTCTCGATTTCCTGACGTTGAAGGACACCGGGGTAGGTCCGGCCTGCGTAGCCTTCATTCTTATGCTCTTGGTGTGCATGTTGATCTTGTACAGAGCTCACCTGTACGTGATGGGCCGTTTGCTGGAGGAGATGAAGAGGACAACTGACGAGAAGAACGATTGGAAGAACATGGTCTTTGAGGGCAAGTTGCTCTCAAGTCAGAGTGAACGGTATACCGCGCCTACACCGCAGTCTGAGGAGACACCAACATCTGGGGCTCGTGATGAGCTGGTGAACGAAGATGAATGATCTCTCCAAAGGAGGACTCTGATATGGATACCGTGCTGGCGCTTTTGGCGTTGGCGGTTGCGCTGCTGCTGGTGCGCGACGTAAGGCGCTTTGGCAAGTACATCCAGATCAGGTTTGAGTTGTTCCGGCTTCGCGATCAGGTTCTTTGGCTGGCGATTGATCACCATATCAGTAAGGAAGAGGCTATTAGGCTCCACAACACAATAAACTGGGCTGTGGCATACGTCCGCGAGTACCCGATCCTTTTCTTGTTTGGCCTAGCCATGGCTTACAGGGAGCTGAATCTCCCTGAAACGAGAGAAGAACTGCTCAAGAGGATCGACGATATGCCCGATGAGCTCAAGGCTTGGTATTTCGAATGGAGCGAGCTTACGCTTGAAGGAATTAAGAGGTATACCCCGCTAGAATCATTGATGCGACTATCGAGATTCCCTGGATTAGGGCTTGAGTCCGCGGCAATACCATTCGCCTTGTGGATGTGTTTCAAAGTGCTTGGTCTCAGAAAACATCCTCTAAGTAGGTCAGAGCTTGGCAGGTTCAGTTTCGCCAAAGCGAAGGAAGAGAGCGCCGCTTTGCTGAAAGTCCGCAATACGGCTTGGGAGATGAGGGGACTGAAGCCGGGAATGGCTCATTGAGTCTCCGCCGCTCGACTGTCAACCGGCCTCATCCTTTCGGCCAGTCCTGCCCCAGTTCTCGTTATACCCTTCGGCGGTGCAATTCGCTCACGTCTTAACCGCGCGTGATGATTAGGTGGAAATAGCCGACCTCGCAGTTCAGAAAGAAGGCGAAAGCGATCACTTTGAGCTTCCCGCCGCCGGGTCCCACTTCAACGCCGCACACCGGCGAGTTGCTGGAGAGAATGTCCTCGTCCGCGACCAGGCCGTCCTCGCCGTAGATTCTCATATCCAGGTCGGTCAGGCAGATGTCGTCGCCCTGCGCGTAGAAATAGTACATGCCTTCTTCCAGTTCGAGCTCGTACTCCCAGCCGTTGTCCTCGCCTTCTCCATACACCGGCTCGGTGAAGTACTGGATGATCTCCTCGCCGTGGTCTTCGATGCTCGCGCGCCAGTCGTCGGCAAGCACCTGCGCGCTTTCAAGAAGCTCCCCTTCCTCGCCGCTCCAGGATGTGCCGTTTTGATCCCACTCGTCGTAGTAGCCCGGCGGCAGCCTGGTGAGCGCCCAGCAGTACAGGCCCTCGCTGAATCCTTCTGCGAACTCGACAGCCTCGACCTCGATGGTTATCTCGACCGGCTCCGCCAGATCGAACCACACCATTGGGTAGTTGTCTTCGTACGTGTCTTCTCCGAGCGAGTTCCCTTCTCCGTCGTACACCCTCATGTCCACGTTCGCAATCTCAAGACCGCCCTCGGCCTCGCAGAAGTAGTTCCCCGCCTCCAGCTCGAACATGAATTCCTGGGCGCCGCCTGCCTTCGTGATCTCCTCGATCCCGCTGCCCAGAATCTCTTCGTTTGCTTCCCCCGAAGCCGACAGGAGCCAGTCGAGCTGCTGCGACATGTGCTCGCGCCGTGACTCGATATCCATGCCGGAGACGAAGGAGAGCATGTAGGCGACATAGGTCTCGTCTTCGCGTTCCGCCAACTGGTATATCTCGATGTCGATCGTGATGTTCTGCTCTTTGAGCAGGCCGAAGTCGCAGATGGGGAAGTTATCCTCGGCATGGTCGTCGGCGAGGACATTACCCTCTTCATCGCAGACGGTGATATCGAGATCGGGGCAGCGGGAATCGCAACTAGCCAGGACTCTGTAGAATCCCGCGTCCAGGTCGTAGGACAGGGAGTGCACGAGGTCGTCGACCAGGACGATGTCATAGTCAATGACCTCGTTGCCGGCCTGCTCCTCGGTCTCCTGCCAGTACTCCGCGTATTGCGCTATCTCTTGGTAGTGGGAGTCGTCGGAGCCCTCCTCCTCGGCGGTCGGCGGCGGGACCTCAACCGCTGTCGCCTCCCCGCTGAACCGGAGTATCTCGCCCTCGCCCTCGCACGTCACCAGGACGCAGAAATAGTCGGAGCTGTAGCCTTCCGTGAAAGAGAAGGCGGTTGCGGAGATTGTGAGCTCGGTGCGCTCGTTGAGGTTGATGACCACGATCGGGATTTTGTCGGGCAGGGTGTCGCTTCCCAGCTCCTTACCGTCCTCATCGTACACGTAGAGGTCCAGGTCCTCGATGCGCAATCCTCCGGAAGAGTAGAGATGGTAGATGCCGGGGGCCAGCTCGAGAGAGTAGATGACCTCCTCCCCCCCGATGTTCCCGATGTAAGTGCCGAGGATGACATAGCCATTATCTGTTGCGATGCCGGCCCAGTCCGCGACCTCGCCGTCGATATAGTCGCGGGCCTCATCGGCTGCAGCCGGTATGGAGGCGAAAAGCAAGAGAGCCAAAACAGCGAAAAGAAGTGAGTTCCTCACGATGCTTCTCCTTTCGATCTAAGTCACTGCGTGGCGGATAGTTTATCAGATTTTATGGCTGGTGACAGGGTGGGAGGCTTTCTGCACGCGCAGGATGCGCGTGCTACGAGGAGGTCATGCGCAGGATGCGCATGCTACGAGGGGGCGCATGCTATGAGGAGGTCATGCGCAGGGGGCGCATGCTACGGGGGGGCGCAGGAGG
>Ga0315296_10001398_pt1 | contig 21090 bp, 17 predicted proteins | sample YL17G14_18_MG_FD_203921 | JGI IMG/M metagenome (GOLD analysis project Ga0315296, IMG submission 203921) | Sediment microbial communities from Yellowstone Lake, YNP, Wyoming, USA - YL17G14_18 | ecosystem: Environmental > Aquatic > Freshwater > Lake > Sediment | place: USA: Wyoming | collected...
GGATGCGCTCGGCACAGTCAGCCGCCGGGCTGACCGGACGCGGGTGCGACCGTCACGTTCGTCATGAACGTGTCCCCTTGCTTGTTGGTGACAGTGATGACAATGCCGCCCTCCCCCCATAGCTGGCTGTTGTACGTGAAGCGGTACGGGACATCCGCCTGGTAACCGGAGAGCTCTCCGCTCCTAGGGATGGATACCCTAGCATCGTTCCTGATCGCGTACTGAGCAAGCTCGGAGCCGGTCGCAACGAGATGAAAGGTGATCTCCACCTGCTCGCCCTCGTGTGCCTCTATAGGCTCCTCGATCGGGTGGGGCTGACCGTTGACCAGGAGCTGGAACTCAACATTGGCTTCGACCCGGAGCGCGTCGGTGGGAGCTTCGTCGCTGTCCTCGTCCGTGTCGACCTCGTCATCCCCGTTTTCGCCGTCGTGCTTGTCGGGACCAGTGAGGCCCCAGTCCGCATCAGGCGTCACCGCCCGACCTCCACTGCTTTCGGGCTCGTCGTCGGACTGAACGGCCTGCTTGCCCGTGCAACTCAGGAGGCCCGCCAGGATCAGGACAAACCCGCAGGCAACAATCAGGTATGTCAGGTTTCTCTCGTGCATGAAAGCACCTCCCTCTCATGACCTGCTATTGGGATTCTACCAGATGTCCGGTTCGCGCGACACCTCCGGCACACCTTCCATGACACCGCGATGCGCGCGATTGTTCACCCGGAAGCCATCTGGTAGAATTTGCCGATCCCATGGAATTCGAGAAGGGCAGCAAACGTTTCCCGGGCCTGACGCTCGGCGACAGCGCCCTGGTGGCGCTGCTCGCCTCCCAGACGGTCCTCCAGCGACGCCATTTCGATCCATTCCCACGGCCTTCGTCGGTAAGAATCCTCACCCGCGTCCTCAACCAGCTCCCGCAGGCCTACCGCATCGCGATCGCAGACTGGATAAGCTCGTCGATCGGCCGTCCGCATGAGGAGTTTAAGAAAATCGATCCGGTCAAGCTCGCCGCCTGGGTGCTATCGGGCTACCCGGCGGAACGCTATCCGGGCTTGATCATGGGCGCTCCGGGCCTTGCAGCGATCTTCCTCAGCGGTCTCACCGGCTTTCCGTTCCTCCCCCAGCCGCTGCTGTTCAACGCGAGAAGGGACATGCGCCCGGATGATTCCGCGGCATACCTGGAAGCGGGACGCGAGATCACCGAGCCGGTCCTGGCGATGCACCCCGCCCTCGAAGCAACGGTCCATTTCGATCCCCTCCACGACCGTTTCCTCATCAGACGGGTCGTCTTCGTGCGCTTCAAGTTCCTGGAGCTCCCGCCGGCCTACAAGTCGTTCATCGAGCGGCGACTGGTTCCGGGATCGCCCGTTATCCTGCTCGACTGCCGCTACCGGTGGCTGAGAGCGGAAGTGTCGGAGAGGCTGTACTTCCAGCTTGGAGGTCTGGGAGGAGTCTCCGCGGAGGAGTATCTGGAGGAGACGGAGGCTTTGAGAAACTATCGGGAAGAATGGGGGGCGCCTTCCGACGCATCCTGGAGGATCGACAAGGCGTTTGTCGAGGGTCCGGAAAGCGAATGGGGGTCGACCGGGCCGTTCCTTGACGAGGCGGCTGTCGAGGCGCGAAGTGCCGGACACCATCCGATAAGGGTGATCCATCACCATCCGGGTGATCTCTCGCGCCTGGTTTTCAGGCTGTACAAGCATTGCTGGCAGGGATCCGAAAGGCCGAAGGACGTCTATGTGGCCGCGTTCACCCACACCGAGCCACGCTTCCCGCTCGTGACGGGGAGTCTGCCGATCTGGCTGCCGTTCATCACGGACGACAATGTCACACTGGTGACGGAAATCCTGGATGAATGGCGGGCTGCTCGGGGCATGAAGGAACCGACGGGGACCGCGTACGTCACTCTTCATCCGTCGTTCTGCGCGCCGCCGGACATCGTGCAGCTATCCACCTGGCGGGACGTTTTCTCGAGGTATTTCTCCGAGGTCCGCTTCCCGGGGATCGACCCGGGTCGGTATCCGTACGATCTCGGGAGCTATGTCGCGATGTACCCCGAGCTGGTGGACGCGGCGAAGAAGGCGAGCTACCCGGGAACGCCGTTCAGACGCCCCACAACGACCGAGATGACGGAGATTCTGGGGGGCAGCCGGGCGTAGAAGCGGGATGGTCGGAGATTGTCGTCCCTGTATGTGGGGCAGACTTTCCAGTCTGCCATCTCGCCGGGCTTCCGCATTCACAGAAGAGAATGGTCACACCTCGTAGGGGCGCACCTCCTGTGCGCCCCCGCATCGGGGCGGACACATGGGTTCCGGGCGGACACATAGGTCCGCCCCTACAGATGGCACCAGAAGGCGCCTTGTCTCCGATGCGAAGCAGGGCTGCGTCAGCTGCAGGGACGCTCAATTCACGGCCATTAAGCCGGATAATACTTGTGCAAGCCTTATCAGGCTTGGGTTGGTTGAAGCGGAATCATGCCGAGAAAAACCGATCGCAACAGAATCGCTGACGAGCTGAGGCAGGCCTCTGAAGCCGACGAGTTGATCCAGGCCTCTGAAGCTCGGGCGGATGTACGGGCGTTGGCGGAGCTTATCGGCCTCGCATCGCGCCTGAACTCCTCCCGCTCCCTTGAGAGCCTGCTTCTGAACTTCGCGAGGGGCCTTGCGGATATCTGGCCCGGCGCGGGAGTGAGGCTGTGCGAGATCGACAGGGCGGCGGGATGTCTCGTTCCTCTCGAATCGCTGGGTCAGAAACCCATTCCGCTCAAGGGCAGCCTTCTTGGCGGTGCGGCTGTAGACGGCGAGTGTATGGTCATCGCGGATCTCGACAAGGACCCTTCGTACATCCGCGGGAAAGAGGCCCCGCCGGGTCTTGTATGGAAGAGCGCGATCGCGTGCCCGATCCCGATGGAGGGCGAGGCAAGACATGTGGTCGGGGTCTTTCTTCCCGGGAGTACGTCTGTTGGAAGCATGGACCGGATGCTCCTGGAGCGCGCGGTCATGCTCCTCGAGCCGCTTCTGCAGCGGTGGCGATTCCAGGAGACGCAGCTTGACGCTTTCCTGTCGATCGCCCGGGCGATCGCGTCGGCTGTGGACGCGCGCGACCCGCATCTTGTCGGGCACGGCGAGAGGGTGTGCGAGTTCGCGCAGGCGACGGCGCGCGTGCACGGGCTGGAGAAGGAATTCACCGACCGACTCGGGCTGGCGGGACTGCTGCATGATATCGGGCGTCTGGGGATACCCGAGCACATCCTCGCGAAGCCCGGACCGCTGACACCCGCGGAATTCCGCATCATTCGCGCTCATCCGGAGCTTTCGGTCCGATTTCTTGAGAAGGTGGACTACCTCTCGGACGTCTTCGGCGCGATTCTTCACCACCACGAAAGGTACGCGGGCGGCGGATATCCCGACGGGATCGAGGGAGAGGATATCCCTCTCGGCGCCAGAATTCTCGCTGTCGCCGACGCGTTTGACGCGATGACGTCATCGAGGCCGTTCCGGTCCGCGCTCACCGACGGCGAAGCGCTGGCCGAGCTGAACAGGGAAAAAGGCAGTCAGTTCGACCCCATCCTGGTGGAGTCGTTCATGAGGGCGTACGAGGAGAAGCTGATCCTGTCGCAGAACGTGCTCAAAGCGGACGATCCGCTATCGAGGCTTCGCATACACCCCAAGACCTGATCGCAGGAGTAAGTAGCCCGGGAACCCGTCAACCTCCTTGCTGGGCGGGCGATACTCGCTGTAAGGGTTCCCGGGTTACACTGCCTCGCATATCCGGGCAATCGCCCGGCTTTGCTTTGCGCAGCGGAGCACGGTCTGATACCATCACTGTCAACCGGCGTGTCTGGAGAATCGAATGGACGCGAGAAACGAGGCATTCCTGCATATTGTGCGGCTCGATCCGGGCGAGAAGATCATCGAGAGCCTGCTGGAATATGTCGGGAGCAGGAAAGACGAGATTCCATCGGGCTTCCTCACCGGTATCGGCGCGACATCATCGTGCGAGATCGGCTGGTACGATCTGGATGAGGGCATTTATCGGACGAAGATCATAGATGAGAACTGCGAGATAACGACGCTCGTCGGGAATGTCGCCTGGATGGAAGGCAAGCCTGTCGTGCACGCTCACATAACTCTCGGGAAGAGGGACTACAGCCTTGTCGGGGGGCATCTGATCGAAGGGACGATCAGCGTCACAGGCGAGATCTGGATCCATAAGGCTCCGCTGCATGTGGGGCGCAAGGCGGGCCGGTTCACCGGTCTCAAGCTGATAGAATTCCAATCCTGATGCCTGCACTGTTTGAATTCAGGTCCGTCACATACTCGGCCCCTCCAAGGGATCGGGGTGCCGTGCCGACGCCCATCCTTGTTGACGCCAGCTTCGATGTTCCCAGAGGCGTCTTTGCGGTCATCACCGGACCGTCAGGCGCAGGAAAATCGACGCTCCTTCGGCTGTTCAACAGGCTTGCGGACCCGACATCAGGCGAAATCCGCTTCGATGGGAAAGACATCCGCGACTATCCGGTCATCGAGCTGAGGCGACGGATCGGGTGGGTGCCGCAGGTGCCCGTCCGGTTTGCGGGCACGCTCGAGGACAACCTGCGTGTCCCGTTCACCCTCTCAAGGAATCTGAAATTCAGCGCAGAGCAGATAGAGGCGGCGGTGGGGGAGCTGAAAGCGCTCGGGCTTCTCCCGGAGGAGCTGTATAGGAGAAAGGCGGACGATCTGAGCGTGGGCGAAGCTCAGCGCCTGACGCTTCTCAGGGCTGTCGCGCTGCGTCCCGAGGTGCTGCTTCTGGACGAGCCGACGAGCGCGCTCGATCCGGACGCGTCCGACAAGCTGCTCGCGCAGATCGAGCGGATCAGAGCTGAAAGGAATCTCACCGCGATCATGGTCAGCCACCGTCCGGAGGAAGTGAGGAGAATCGGCGGGCTGACGCTCAGGATAGTCGACGGGCGAGTCGTGACGAGCGAGATCTCGCCCCAGGGAGGCCGCAATGGATAACGGTATGATCATAGTGGACTGGCTGAGCGTAGCGACCGGCCTCGGGCTGGCGTTTGTCGCCATCGGCCTGAGCTATTTCCAGGGATTCAGGATGGAGCGCGACCTGATAATCGGGGTCGTACGCGCCGTTCTTCAACTGACTATTCTCGGTTATGTCCTCGCTTACGTGTTTCTGATCAAATCGGTGTGGTATACCGCGCTGATACTGCTGCTTATGGCGTTCGCGGCGGCGGTCACGGCGAAGGGGCGGATCAAGCGGCCGTACCCCGGCGCTATTCCGGTGCTCTGGATCAGCATAGCCGGGGGCTCGTTTTTCGCGGTCACCTACATAACGATTCTCACCATGGCCGATCCGCAGGCGCTGACGCCGCGGTACCTGATCCCGCTCGGCGGAATGGCGATCGGGAACGTGCTGAACGGAATCTCTCTTGCGGGAGAGAGATTCTGCAGCGAGCTTGAATCGCAGCGCGACCGGATCGAGGTGCTTCTGTCGCTGGGAGCCGACTCGCACCGCGCAGCCGCCGAGAGCGTGAGAGCAGCCTTCACCGCCGCGATGATCCCGACTCTCAACATGCTCATGGTGGTGGGGCTGATCCAGATACCTGGGATCATGGTCGGACAGGTCCTCACCGGGACCGATCCTCTGATCGCCGCGCGCTACCAGCTTCTGGTCCTGTTCATGATAGTGGGGGGGAAGACGCTGTCGCTGACGATCGGCCTGCGCCTCGCGGTGCGAAAATACTTCACACCCGAGCACCAACTTCGAAAAGAGCTGCTGTGAAGGCATGTTGCGGCTGTCCGGAGATCGGCGAGACATGCGAGATCGTGAAGTGGGGCAGCGGAGGCATAATTCCGTAGCGGCACTTGACAGAACTTACTCCCTGTTGCTACGTTGAGGAATCGCCGGCTAGTCCGGTAAGGAAAAGGAGGCTCGGAGATGAGCGAGGCGCCGAGCAAAGTGTTGCGTTTCACTCATATTTATCTGGAGAATTGGCGCAACTTCGGCAAGGTCGACATCGATCTGCAGCGACGCGTCTTTCTTGTCGGGCCGAATGCATCGGGGAAGTCCAATTTTCTTGATGCTTTTCGCTTTCTGCGGGACATATCATCCGTTGGTGGAGGTTTCCAGGAGGCTGTTCGGAAGAGGGGTGGGGTATCGAGCATCCGCTGTCTCGCGGCGCGACGTTATCCGGAAGTTGTGGTGCGAGTCCGAATCGGCAATGAGGCTAATCCCAGCCTCTGGGAATACAGTCTTCGCTTCAACCAAGATAAGCAACGTAGACAACTGGTAAGAAGAGAGACGGTGGCGAGTAATGGTCAAATGATTCTTGACCGCCCTGTTGAAGAGGACGAGAAAGATGAGGCGCGCCTGAGCCAGACCTATCTGGAACAGGTGAATGTCAACAAGGACTTCCGGGAGGTTGCGGAGTTCTTTGCCAGGGTCAGGTACCTCCACATAGTACCCCAGTTGGTGAGAGAACCTGAGAGATCAGTCGGCAGAAAGAACGATCCTTATGGCGGCGACTTGGTCGAGCAGATTGCGCGAACTGACAAGAGGACTCGAGACGCCAGACTGAGGCGGATTCTGAGTGCGCTAAGAGTGGCGGTCCCCCAGTTGGAAGAACTCAGCCTGTATCAAGATGAACGCGGCGCCTGGCATATTCGCGGTCTGTATGCGCACTGGCGCCCTCCTGGGCAATGGCAAAACGAACAAGTGTTTTCGGACGGGACGCTGAGACTGTTGGGCCTACTGTGGGCTGTCCTGGATGGGACCGGACCGCTGCTCCTAGAGGAACCTGAGCTCTCGCTTCATCCCGAAGTCGTACGGCACCTGCCGCAGGTCTTTGCGCGCATTCAACGGGAGACCGGCAGGCAGGTACTGATCAGCACGCACTCAAGTGACCTGTTGCACGATCGAGGGATCGGCACTGACGAATGTCTCCTCCTCGATCCACGGTCCGAGGGGACCTCGGTCCGCGCAGCGAGCTCCATGGAAGGAATCAAGCTACTTCTGGAAGGTGGTTCCACCCTCGCTGACATCGTGATCCCCTCCACGCGACCCGAAGAAATCGAGCAACTCCTGCTTTCGTTGGGCAAATGAAAAGGTCAGAGAGCTTTCCGGTTGTTTTCCAAGGTGCCGTAGAAGGTATCGTGGATGAAGCCGTGCTTCGCAGGCTGGTGAGCGACTTGGGTGCAAAAGCAGGCAACGTGTACGGAAAGAACGGGAAGGATTTTCTGCGCAGACGGATCAGGGGATACAACAACGCAGCCCGATTCGGACCCTGGGTGGTCATTGTTGATCTGGACGATGAGAAGCAGCCATGCGCTCCGCCACTCGTCTCCGAGTGGCTGCCGACTCCTTCTCAACAGATGTGCTTCCGGGTGGCGGTTCGCGAGATTGAGGCATGGCTTCTCGCTGACCGAGAACGCATCAGCAAGTTCCTCGCAGTGGCGCTGTCCAGAGTACCCACTCAGCCGGAATCCTTAGATGATCCAAAACAAGCTCTGGTCAATCTGGCAAGGTGCTCTCGACGCAGGGATATCAGGGAAGACATGGTGCCGAGAGAGGATAGCGGACGAAAGGTCGGGTCAGCCTACGATTCGCGGTTGATAGAGTTCGTGATTGATGCTGCGAACGGATGGCGACCGGACGTGGCGGCTCAGTCTTCCGACAGCCTTAGGCGCTGCATGGAGTGCATTCGAAGACTGATGGCAAGTTCCAGTAGGATTCCCGCACCGAAGCCCAAGGGTGCATCCACGCGGGGAGGACCTCGCGCGGTCTGACGGGAGAGTCATAACCGCCGAACACTCGTGAGCCTACGTGTAGGGGTCGACGCCTTCTTCGATTGCGACGCGGCAAGCCACCTGCAGGTCTTCGATGTTCAGCTTGATCTGTCCGGCGTAATCGAGGTCGGCTCCCGGGTGCCCCTTTTCGCGGCGTCTGTAGACAGCAGCGCCGGCGACGAGGCAGTCCGCACCCGCCATCACGATATTGCCCGCGGTGGACGGATCGATGCCCCCATCCACCTGGATGATCCCTTTCCACTCCCGCTCACGGACCATCTCGGAGAGCCTGGCGACCTTCAGGGCGGAACCCGGGATATGCTTCTGCCCCGCGAAGCCCGGGTTGACGGCCATGATGAGGATCATGTCGAGCATGGGCAGGATGTCGACCAGGGTTTCGACCGGGGTAGCGGGATTCAGCGCCACACCGGTTCCGCAGCCGCCGTCGCGGATGTGGGAGAGGGTCCTGTGCAGATGGATGCAGGTTTCCTGATGGACGGTGATGTAGTCGACGCCGATGTTGAGGAGCTCCGGAATGAGATCGTCCGGATTGGTGACCATGAGGTGGGCGTCGAACGGGAGGGTAGAGTGCTCCCTGACGAGCCTGACGACGGTGGGGCCGTACGTCAGGTTCGGGACGAAATGGCCGTCCATGATGTCGAGATGGATCCAGTCGGCGCCGCCCTTCTCGGCCATGTCGGCCGCATCACACAGGCTTGCGGACCGGACCGCCAGTATGGAAGCTGAGATCAGTGTCATGTCATCTCCTAGGCCGGCAAACGGGTTGACGGGCTGCACCTTCGAATCCGTGAGAAACCGCAGGGCGATCCGTAGTCTACATTAGCTGATGCACCTCCAAGCTCGCTACGCTCGCTTGGAGGCGGCACACGATTATATCAGAAGGTCTCCTCGCGGATAATCCGATTGCCGAGATAAACGCGGATTGTCGTTCTGCCGTAGCTGGTGACAAGCTGCTCGACAGTCGCGGGGCCGGTGTGCTCCTGCGAGTAGACCTCCTCGGTCTCGTAGCGGTCCTGGACCGTTATTCGCACCCGGACAGTGCCCGCCGATCCGGGTACCGTGACCGCGACTCGCGTCGTGCGCTTCCCGGTCGACTGCATCTCCACCGGCGCCGACACCGTCAGAAGCACCTCGCTTCCCTGCATCACCTGCGCGCCGGGGAGCGGATACTGGCTCGAGACTATCTCCTCCTCCACGCCGGGCACGTAAGTCCAGCTCACCCGCCTCAGCACGAGCCTGTCCTCGGCGATCATTTTCAGGGCCTCCGCGTAGGGAAGGCCTTCGAGTCTCTTCATCGGGACCGCACGATTGAGCGGGCCCGCGGAGGTGACGATCTCGACGGGCTCCCCAAGCGCGATGGGAGCGCCTGGCGGGGGGCTCTGATTGATGACCTTGCCGGGCGGCGCGACGTCCGAGTATCTGGGGGTGAGCGTCCGGCACGTGACACCGAGATTCTCCAGGATCGACATGGCCTCAGCACGGTCGAGCCCGATAACATTCGGGGTTGTGAGGGTGCGTGAGCCGAGAGAGACATCCACCAGTACCTCACGTCCGGTTTTCACGTGGGCCCCGGACACGGGTAGCTGCTCAATGACCAGATCGGCATCGACATCATCAGAGTAAGTCTCGGTCCGTATTTTCAGAATCAGGCCGGCTTCCTCGACGAGCTGAGCCGCGTCATCATACGGCATGGCCACTACATCCGGGACCGTTGTGTCCGGCCTGTCGCCGGAGAGGAAGGCCCAGGAGTGGAGTGCAACCAGGGAACCGGAAAGGACCAGGAGGCACAGCACGCTCCACCACAGCACAGCGCTGACCGCGCGGGCTTCCCGACGTCTCTCTTTGCGCGTCGGGCCGAGACCGGCGCGAGATCGAGTGGAAACCAGCCTCGGAGTGGAGGGATGTACCTCCCTGACACGCCGGGTGGAGATCCGCACGCCTGTGGCCCGGCTTCCCATCGATCCTTTCGGAGCGGCTTTTCTGTCACCCGCCGTTGCCAAGCGACCCTCCTTCACTCCGTCCGGCGAAACGCTCGCCGACCTCGACGCGATACCCGTTAAGAAAATCCCTGCCGGAGAGCGGATTCTTACCGGGAGGCTGAAGCCGTGTGATTACCAGGGCCGCATCGCCGCACGCTACAATCGGCCCCAGATCTGAAATGTCGGCCACTCGACCGGGATCCGGCTGCCCTTCCGTCTGTCGAAATTCCCTGTCGGCCGCCAGGATCTTGTAATCCGAATCACGAAAGACGGCTCGGGCACCCGGCGTGGGTGAGAAGGCTCTTATGCGATTCCTTACATCCAGAGCCGGACGAGCCCAGTCGAGCCGGAGATCGTCTTTTTCGATCTTGGGGGCTTTCGTCACCTTCGACTCGTCCTGCGGCACAGGTCTGATGGTGCCGGCCTCAAGCCCGTCGAGCGCCTGGACGAGCAGCTCGGCGCCGAGCGGATACAGCCTGCCACAGAGACTGCCATGATCATCGTCAGGTTCAATCGCGATCTCTTCCTGAAGGAGGATATCCCCGGCGTCCATGCGCTTGTGGATGTACTGCACGGTCACGCCAGTCATATCGTCGCCTGCAATGAGCGCGTGCCTGACCGGCGACGCTCCACGCCATCTCGGCAGGAGCGACGGGTGCACATTGATGGACTTATGGGGAGGCGCGTCGAAGATTGAGGCCGGTATGTATTCGCCATAGCTGACCACAGCGATGATGTCCGGGGATGAGCCGAGGATCGCGTCGCGGGCCTCAGCGCGGCGCACAGTCTCGGGCTGAATGAAGGGAATACCGAGCTCCTCGGCCGTAACTTTCACGTTTCCGGGGACGATTTTCCTTCCTCTGCCCTTGGGACGATCAGGCTGCGTGACAACGAGCACGACCTTGTGGGAGCTTTCCGCGAGCCGTCGCAAAGCGATCTCGCCAATGTCCTCGGTGCCGAGAAAGACCACCCTCATTGGTCCGTCCTTCCTTCGATCGCGAGGTCCGCCGGGATTTCCTGACCGATCGCGTGCATGAGTTTCAATGCGGCTTCAATCGGCACATCGACCTCCCCGAGCCTGCGCTCGGAAAACGCGCCGTGATAGTCGGAGCCCCCGGTCACAATGCAGTCGCGCTTCCGCGCGATCGACTCCAGCTCCTCGAAGATTCTCCCGGTCTGGCCGGGATACCAGAGCTCGAACCCGTGAGCGCCGAGATCCAGGATGTCCTCCAGCCATGCGAGGTCCGGGAAGCGTCCCGGATGACCCACGATAGCCAGCGCACCGGCATCGAGCAGCGCACCCAGGGGCGCCTCCAGCTCGGTCTCATGATCGACCCACGCCTTCGCGCCGAATTCAAGGTACTCCTTGAAGAAGACGACGGCCTGGCCGAGGTCCGATACCCATTGCTTCTTCCCCAGCGCCTTCAGGATGTGCGGCGGCATGGGCGGGTTCCCGTCGCTCTCCCTGTAGACCTCCTCGATCGTCAGTTCGTAGCCGTGCGATCTGAGTTTCTCCAGCGTCGCCAGGCATCGCCCGCGGAGGTAGTCCGCATGTCCAGCGAGAAATCCCGTCCAGCGGGGATCATCATCTGGAAGACCATAACCCAGCAGATGGACCTCGCGACCTCTGAATATGGTCGAGAACTCGATGCCGCCCATCCCGAGAATCCCGGCCTGTCGGCACGAGTCAAGGAACTCCTCGACTCCTCCCACCGTATCATGGTCGGTGAGGGCCGCAATCCTGATCCCGTGAGACTTGAGAATCCAGGCGAGTTCCCTCGGGGAAAAGGAGCCGTCGCTTGCAGTCGAATGACTATGCAGGTCGACACTCATCCGGTGAAGCCCGCGCGAAGCACGACAGCGGACTTCTCGAATTGTACTTGCTGGCTCGATGGAGCGTCAAACGTGCCGGCTCAGTCCTCGAGCCATCCGGGCCTGTCCCTGTAGGCGTTGTAGGCGCGTCGATCCACCCAACTGTCGAACACCTTGCCCACTTCGAAGGTGTACCAACCCTTCCTGTAGGAGCGGGGAGTGAGCGGAAGCCGCGCGACCACCGCCATCCCGAGCTGTCTCGCGACATATTCCGCCGCCTTGAGGGAGCTCGATCGGAATGCCTCTCCGGATGATTCCTCGACCTCGATCGCCATCAGCCCGAGATCGCCGGTCACCGATCTGAGAGATGAGCGGTTGACCCACAGCGATGAGGCGAGCGCAGCCATCGATCTCGGGCATTTCTGCATGAAAGATGCGAGGTACTCCCCGGCCTTGTCGGTCATGGCAGGCTCCTCATCGCCCGAGGGCAATGCGGCGAGCTTAACAACCTGCACGTGCGCATACTTTCTCGTGAAATAGCCCGCCTCGTCGACGAACTTCCCGAACTGCGTCGCGTCGGGAATTCGCCCCTCGAATCGGAGGGACAGGTCGAGGGGGAGACGGAATCGGCCCGTTCCGTTGAGGATCTCAATCAGCTTCTCAAGGTCGAATGCCGGCTTCCCATCCTGCCATTTGAGGTCGATGCAGCCCAGCACGCAGTGTTCGACGAGATTCCGGATGGGAGGCGACGGGTCGTTCAAGTGGAGCTCAACGACGGCCAGAATGCCGAGCCTTGTGAGCTCCTTCGCGATTCCGCCGACCGGCTCAAGGTCTCCGCCGGCGGCTCGCCTGATCAGGCAGGCTGGGATCTCCCTGTCTCTCAGGCGACCGGCGAACTCCCTGGCGGATTCTATGAATTCGGCCTGTCCGGGCTCGAAGACCGCCACCGGCGCGTATGAAAGCTGTGCGGCCATAATCAGCCTCCGTCCCTCCTGTTGGTGAGATGCGCAACGTGATTGATTGTTGCAGACATCATAGCTTCTCTTTCGCTCATCGGGAATAGGCAAATCGCCTGGTGTCGTGAATTCGAAAAAAGAGCCGCATTCGGTAGGGGCGCACCTGCGTGTGCGCCCTCAGAGGCCCGGGATTGTATCTCCGTAAGAATGACATAGCATCTTTAAGCCGTTGTACATGAACCTATATGTGTCGCTCGGCGGTAGGTGCCGAGCTTGGCAGTGCAGCATTGCTGCAAGGAGAATCGCGCGTGTCGCTCCGGAAGAAAACGCTTCTTACGGCCGAGTTGACCCTGGCGGTCATGATCCTCATCCTGTTTTGCGCATCGCAGGTAATGCTCCGATACGAAGTCCGGGTCTCGGAAGAAAAAGAGTGTCTGGCCAATGTGCAGCAGGCGCTCGATGCTTTCTCGAACCACCTCAACTATCTCGATACAGCCCTGCGCGACTGGACCATCTGGAACGACACATATGAGTTCATGGACGGCTACAACGAGGATTATATCACCGACAATCTCGCGGACAGTACGTTCGAAACGCTCAGACTCAATGCCATCGCGTATGTCAACAGGGAAGGGAGAATCCTGGCGCTGGGCTACGACCTTGAAAAGGAAGAAGAGACTCCCGTATCCCAGGAATTCCTGGACAGTCTGAAGGAAGGAAGCCCGCTTCTGCAGTTGGACGACATCCATGACGGCAACGTCGGAATCCTCAACCTGTCGGACGGACCGATGCTGATCGCCGTAAGGCCGGTGTTGACGAGCGATGAAGAGGGGCCGGCCAACGGCGTGATGATAATGGCTCGCAAGTTCGGGGATGAAGTGCTCGACAGGCTGGGCCAGGTCACTCATCAGACACTTGCGATATCAGGGATCGACGATCCGGAGGCTTCCGAGGACATTCGGAAGGCATCTTCGGCGCTCTCGCATGACAAACCGACATTCGTGGACCGCCTCAGTGGTGAGACGATCGCGAGTTACACGATACTGAAGGACCTCTACGGCAATCCGGCCTTGGTTCTCAGGGTCGAAACCCCCAGGACCGCATATCTGCAGGCGCGAAGGAATATCGCGAACTTCACCTGGCTGATACTCGCGGTCGGCGTCGTCTTCGGGATTGTCACGCTTGTTAATCTCGAACGTCTCGTATTGTCCAGGGTCTACAAGCTGAGCGAAAGGGTGAGCAGGATAGGGCGCGACGAGGATTCGTCGGCGCGGGTGGATGTGGAGGGCGAGGATGAGCTTGCGGCTCTCGGACGGGAGATCAACCGGATGCTGTCGTCGCTCGAGCGATCCGAGATGGATCGGAAGATGAAGTCGAAGCAACTGCACGAGCTGGTTGAGAACCAGGGCGAAGGGATCGTGATCACCGACACGGAGAACGTGTTCACATTCGCCAATCCGGCCGCGCACAGGATTCTCGGGGTGCCTGAGGGGGAACTGATCGGGAGGAAGCTGGAGGATTTCGCCCGGCCGACAAGTGCGGAGAGCATCAGGGCCCTGGGTGAGGTCTGCAAAGCATCCGGACCCTGCACCTACGAGTTCGAGGCGATCCATCCGGTCGACGAGAGCCGCGTCATCCTGGCGACGGCCACCCCGAGGCTTGATGAGAGCGGCGAGTTCACAGGCGTCTTCCAGATCTTCAGGGACATTACCGAGCTCAGGCGTATCGAGCAGATGAAGACCAATCTCGCGGTCAAGTGGGAGTTTCTGTCGCTGATATCGCACGAGCTGAGGACGCCGCTGGTGCCCATACTGGGCTACACCGAGCTGCTGCTGGCCGGCGCAATGGGCGAGCTTGCTGACGAGCACAGGAAGGTGTTGGAGACGATCGGCGGGCGAGCGGAGGCGCTGAGGGATCTGATCGACCACATCCTCGAGTTCGGGCGGCTGGAGAGGGGCACGCTCGAGATCAGGCTTGAGGATGTCGAGGTGCGCGACCTGCTTGAGGAGGCCCTCGCGCCCTACCTCGAGACCATCCAATCCAAACCGACGAACATCGTTCTTGAGAGCGAGGACCTCATTGCGCGCGCCGATCCCGAGAGGCTCCGGCAGGTGATCCAGAACCTTCTCGGGAACAGCCTGAAGTACTCCGGCGAGAGGGTAAGCATCACGGTTCGGGCCTTCGCCGAGGACGGAATGGCGCGAATACAGGTCGAGGACGACGGGATAGGCATTCCGAGAAACCAGGTGCCCTTCATCTTCGACCTGTTCTATCAGGTGGAGAATGTCTACACGCGGACGCACCAGGGCGCGGGGCTCGGCCTGGCGATAGTCAAGGAGCTGGTGGAGAGGATGGGAGGAACGGTCGGGGTGACGAGCCGCTACGGCGAGGGGTCCGTATTCAGGGTGTCACTGCCGCTGGCTCGGGGTCTCCAGCCCGAATTGGCGGCTTGCGTTCAGGAACCACGGACAGCGACGGATTAGCGCGAAGGCGGAGAAAACATCAGGAGAGCGCTGCAAAACGCTCCCGTCCGAGACGAATGATCCGTTCAGATACGTGTCCCCGGTGGCGCCTAATGTCCTACGGTCCAGTGTCGCGCATTCCAGAAGAGGGCAACAAGGACGTGCCGATACAAATCACCCGTATTAAAGACGCGCGACCCCGGTGTAGCATGCGCTTCCAGCGCATGGGGTCTTCGTCCCACGAGCATCATGCTCGTGGAGACGGGAGTAATGAGCAGGATGCCGATTTTGTGCATGGGCATGCGGTGGACGCGCAGGCCACGAAGAGATCATGCGCTGGAAGCGCATGCTACGAAGAGATCATGCGCTGGAAGCGCATGCTACGAAGAGATCATGCGCTGGAAGCGCATGCTACATTACTAGTCAACGATATAGCCCAGGGCGCGCAGTTGCTCAATGGTTTGAGGATCCATCGGCTGGGCCTCTCCGTTTTCCTCGATTCCTCGTATTCCCCAGATCAGAAGTGAAGACGGCAACCTCGCTTCCGGTGGGGGAAGGTAGGGCGCGAGCGGGAAGGAGTCGATAGGCAATGAAACGGAGCCGGTGTATTCCGGGACATCCGTGCCGTACGGGAAGAACAATGGAGCACCGACATCGCCATCTGTCGAGACCTCAACATCCATCGTAGCCGCCTGGTCAGACGGAACCAGCATGAGATGTTTGATCGGCATCGGGGGAAGCGTGATACCCTGAAACTGCATGAGATCAAGCCTCGCCGCCTGGTCCAACCCGGTTGAGATGGAAAAAGTCAACGTGTCTCCGGATACGGTGTAGCTGTCCTGGGGACCGAGAAGAAAGGCCTGAACGCTTTGGATGCCGCCGGGAACTGTTAAAGTGCCCCTGAACGTGCGAACCTCTTCTTCCTGATTTATCAACACCATGCAATGAAACGCGCTTTGCTTCGGTCGAACCAGCGTCGCGATGTCCGTTACCAGCCGCGAGAGATGCTCAGGATGATCATCGCGCACATCGATGGTTTCTGCCGGATCTGCCGCGAGATCGTATAGCTCGGCCTCGTGGTTTATGAGGTTGAAAACGCACTTGTAGGGCCATCGCAGCGAATACGCCAACGGATTGCGTGACTGCGGAGTGGTCTCCTCGCCGAATATGACTCTCTCATTCATCCCATCATCGTTGGTGACGACATCTTGAAGCGGAATGCCCGTCAGTTCATCCGGCTGTGGAATCTCGAGAAACCTCAGGATTGAGGGGACGATATCGATATTAGCGACGCTGGCATCGACCACCAGGCCTTCCGGAAAACCGGCTCCCTTGATAATCAACGGCACGTGGACCGCCTCGTCGTATTGCGTCAAGCCGTGCCCGAAACCATCATGGTCACAGAATTCCTCACCGTGATCCGAACAGAAGACTATTAACGTTTCATCCGTGAGCCCGTTTTCATCGAGAAAATCGAAAAGATCCGACATCGCCGCATCGACGTTCGCGACTTCCGCCTCGTAGAGATTCTTGACCTGCCGGATCTCCTCCTCTGGGGAGATAACACCGGGCTCGAGTCGCACGTCACCGCCTTCATAGCCCGAGTGAAACTCCCCCGGGTAATCCGGATCACATAGCATGTCTCTGAATCGCTCGGGAGGCTCGTACGGAGCATGCGGGTCCATGATGTGAATGAAACAGACCCAGTCGCGATCCATGGATTCCAATATGAACTTCTCCGCTCTCTCCACCTGAATCTGCGCCAACGGCTGCTCCAGAAAAACCAGAGTCTCCATGCCCTGCTGGAAGCCTGATGACGGGCTGCCAAGCCATGGAACCGAGCAGACCGTAAAAGTGGCATAACCGTAAGGAAGAGCCATCTCGCCAAGGGTGGTTGTCGCTTCGGGAATGCCTCGATTTGTCCCGGTTGCGCCGCCTTTGGTCGGCATGAGACCGGTTATCATGCTGGCGAAGGACGGCAGTGTCCACGGAGCCTGCGACCTCACCTGTTTGAAAAGGGTCGCCGATTCGCTGAACGCCTGGAGTCTCGGGGTTACCTCCGGCCTGGCCCCATACGGGCTTAATGCGTCGGCCCGGAGAGTGTCTATTCCGATCAGAAGCACGTTCCGTTTGGGCCTTGAGACGGGGCTGTATATCGCGGGTTGCCCCCAGAGGACCTGGACATCGGGATTCCCGGCCATAGGACCACTCGCGACAAGCCTGAGCTCGCCGCTTACGGGACCGGGTTGCCCCATGCTTATGTTTACGGAATGCCATTCATTCAGGCATCCGCGAATGTCCTCCGGCGGAAGCCGATAAATCTCAACCGGGTTCGCGTCACCGGCGGAATCATCGGGAACGAACTCCACGCTCAAGTCGATATCGCCTGGACCCGGCGGGTTGAGGGGAGGCCTGACGGGTTCGGGCGGCTGAAAACCACCGGGGGGAGGAGGAGGAGGCATCGGCCCACGACCCGGACCGGGGGGCGAAGCCCCCCGGAAAGCCATCAAACCCGGCGAGCCAAGCGAGATGCCGATCCGCATCGATAACATCGAGTCCTGCGCAAGCTGGACCGGGAACCTCAAGACGCGCTCGGGAGGTACGAGCCAGCCGTTGACGCACTCGCCTTCGATAGTCAGCTTCCCCGGGGTCGGCGGGGATTCTCTAATGGCGACCTCTTCTCCTATCAATGGGGGAATCGTCAGCAGCGACCGCGCATTCGCACTCCAGGGCTCGATATCGGCCTGCGTTGGGGGAGACTGCGCCGGAGAACAGCCTTGAGCACCTGACAGCACAATGAGGAAAAGCAGAACAAATCCTGAAGCATTGGTAGATCTCATACTGCAATCCTGAACAGGTAAAAACTGAGGACTGGTTATTCCGTGGAAATTATACCGCATAGAACGCCCAAGGGGGATCTCGGGGGGCGACTTGAGACTCCCGGGTTGTCGGTTTTTCCCCTGCCAAGTGTGGATACAGAAGAGACCGTCCGGCGATACGGATTTTCAGATTCACACGCATTAAATCTGACTTTGAGTTCGCCCCATCGGAAGGGCGATTCTAATCTGGACCCCCGTAGCGCCACTCGGACGCATTGTCGCGTTTGGCTCGGGGAGTCCCGGTCGGTTTTTCATGTCACTTCGCAGGAAGACACTGCTGATCCTGGGGATCACGATCGTGGCGATGATCGTGGTGCTGTTCGCCGCCTCCCAGCTCGTTCTCAGGTATCGACACGGGGTGAAGGTGGCGGAGGATGCCGAGAGCCGCAGGAATCTCGACCGGGCCGTGGCGGCGATCGACGAAGCCCTGGACGAGCTTGACCGGATGCTTCTGGATCGGGCGAACAACGATGAGATGTACGAGTGCGTAGGCTCGGGCGATGCAGCCTGCGTCGAGGGCAGGTTTCCCGACGAGACGATGGCGGGATTCAGGCTCAACTTCGCGCTCTGCATTGACCCGGAGGGATCGCTGGTTTTCCAGAAGGGCTTCGATCTGGCGAGCAACAGACCGCATCCGCTGTCGCAGGATCAGCTTGAAGAGCTCGCTCGAATCGAATCGGCGCTCGGAGACGGCGAAGGGACCGGCTCAGGCGAATCCGGAATACTCATTCTGCAGGGAGCGCCCGTCTTGGTCTCATCCAGGCCGATACTTGACAGCAGGTCCGAAGGTCCGGCACGGGGGACATTGGTGGTGGGCCGCCGGCTTGACGACGATGAGACGGCGAGGCTGGCTCAGACCTCGGGGCTCACTCTGGCTGCCGAACGGGTGGGAGACCGCGCAGCCCCGTCGGACTTCCATCTTGCATGGGGGGTCTGGTCCGCCGGACACCAGTATGTGATCCTGCGTCTCAGCCGCGAGACAATCGCCGGATACACGGTGCTCGAAGACCTGACCGAGCAGCCGGCCCTTATTGTCAGGGTGGAGATGCCCCGAACCGCCTACCTGCAGGCTCGCGCGAGCACCACACGCCTGTTCTGGCTCGTTCTCACCGTCGGATTGGCGCTGGGGACGGTCACGCTCCTGTTTCTGGAGAAGCTCGTGCTCTTCCCCGTGTCCCACCTGATAAAGACAGTGATAGAGATCGGCCAGAGCGGCAACCTGTCGGCAAGGGTCCGGCTTTCGGGCCGGGACGAGCTGTCGGTCCTGGGTGCGGAGATAAACAAGATGCTCGGGTCGCTGGAACAGACCGAAGCCGAGCTCATAAGGCAATCGAAGCAGATCCAGATGCTGATCGAGAACCAGGGCGAGGGAGTGGTGATAGTCGATCGTCTCGAGCGCTTCACCTTTGCGAACCCTGCCGCTTGTGAGATCTTCGGGGTCGAGCCCGCCACGCTGATCGACAGGAGACTGGGGGATTTCGTGGAGCCCGAGGGATTGAAGGCGATACGGGAGTACAAGAAGGAGTGCAGGAAGTACGGGAAATCGACCTACGAGTTCGATATCGTAGTCGAATCAGGGGACAGGCGGACTATCCTCGCCACTGCGACCCCCCGGCGCGATGACAAGGGCGGGTTTATCGGCACATTCGAGGTCTTCAGGGACATCACCGAGCGAAAACGGACCGAGAGGCTGGAGGCGAGCCTGGCGGTCAAGAGCGAATTCCTGTCGATGGTCTCGCACGAGCTGAGGACGCCGCTGGTGCCGATCATGGGGTACGCCGAGCTGTTGCTTTCAGGAACATTCGGCGATCTGCCCGAGGTGTTCGTGGAGCCTCTCGAGACGATATACTCGCGAGCGCAGTCGCTGAGGAACCTCATCGACGACATCCTGCAGCTCAACCGCATGGAGCACGGGACCCTGGGTGTGAGGCTCGAAGATGTCAAGGTCAGGAGCCTTGTCGAGGAGGTCGTGAGACCGTACATGGAGATCGACCAGACCAAGCCCACGACAATCAAGGTCGCCTGCGACGAGATCTCAGTTCAGGCCGATCCCGACAGGCTCCGCCAGGTGCTTCAGAACCTCATCGGCAACAGCATGAAATACTCCAGAGACGAAGTGGAAATCACCATCACCGCCGTTGCCGCTGAAGGCGTGGGCCGTATCTCGGTTACCGACAATGGGATCGGGATTCCCAAGGACGAGCTTCCGTTCATTTTCGAGCGCTTTTATCAGATCGAGAGCATAAACACCCGCAAGCATGAGGGCGCCGGGCTGGGGCTGGCGATAGCGAAGGAGCTTGTCGAGCGGATGGGCGGCGGCATTGGTGTAGAGAGCGAACCGGGCAAGGGCTCGACCTTCACCGTCACGCTGCCGTCGACCGGCGAGGCCGGCCGGGAAGTGACGGCTGAGATGTCGGCCGGCGCGGTTTCGGAGACCGAGGAGGAGCATGACGGGGAGGTCGAGGAGGAGCGCAGGGTCAGCATACTCGTGATCGACGACGACTCGTTCAGCGTCAACCTGCTCAAGAAAATCCTCGAGGACACGTACGACGTCCAGGTGGCGGGCACCGGGGGAGAGGGGCTGGACATAATCCATCGGAGCAAGGTCGATCTCGTTCTTCTTGACTGGCTGATGCCCGGGATGGACGGACTCAGTCTGCTGATATCGCTGAAATCGGATGAAGCCACAAGAGACATCCCCGTGATTTTCGTCTCGGGCCTGACCGAGCCGGAGTCGATGGAGAAAGGGCTTGAGGCGGGCGCGGTGGGGTTCATCGCGAAGCCGTACAACAAGGACGAGATAGTGGAAGCGATCGAGGCCACGATCCACGACGCGGGGGTGACAACAGAAAGCTCCTGAGAGATCGAAAAAAGGCGGTGGTTGTGACCGGAGCGGACTCGGGCCGTCCGATTATGCCGCATCAACGGGAGGTCTGGCTCCTTGCCGCCGGCTTGGGTCTCGCAAAGAAGAGGAGCTGCACCAGGATCAGCAGAACCAGTGTGCCGCCGATCGCGATCGAGACTCCGACGCCCAACTGGAACTGCCCGGGACGATAATAAAACCGGACCAGGTGTTCTCCCGCAGGAATCTCGATTGCGCGGAAGTAGCCGAAGGCGCGATAGATGGTGTTGACAGGCACGCCGTCCACTTCCGCGAACCAGCCCGGATAGTGGGTGTCCGCCAGCACGAGGTACGCGGGTTGC
>Ga0315296_10001399_pt1 | contig 21071 bp, 24 predicted proteins | sample YL17G14_18_MG_FD_203921 | JGI IMG/M metagenome (GOLD analysis project Ga0315296, IMG submission 203921) | Sediment microbial communities from Yellowstone Lake, YNP, Wyoming, USA - YL17G14_18 | ecosystem: Environmental > Aquatic > Freshwater > Lake > Sediment | place: USA: Wyoming | collected...
ACAACAAAAAGAATACGACGAGGTATTTTTAGGAGCGTGAGAGATTTAGAATCCGCTATTAAGAATTTCATTAAAAAACACAATGAGAATCCAAAGATTTTTACATGGACTAAAGATGCAGATACAATCCTTTCGAAGGTTAAAAAATGTACAGAACTGTTAGGGACAGCACACTAGGACTGTGTTTCTTGACTGCTTGTTTGACTTGGTTTATGTATTCGTCTGAAATCTTGTGTTCCCGGAGACCACTAATTATCAATCGCACATAGTCAATGGAAGCTCGCTTGAGGCGTTTTGTCGGCTTAAGGGTAACGTACGTCAGAGCTATCAATTCTTCGCCGTTTGGTTTTCGGACTCTAAGACAATGGCGACGGTGATTTACTCCTTCGCCTTCAATCGCATCAAACGATTTTGACCCTTTCGGTGTAGTTTGCCTGCTTATCAAATTATCTGGTACATCGTATAAGATTCCCCAGACTTTCTTGCCCTCGTGCGATGTTACTATGTTAGCCATCGCACAGCCCCGATTGTTGCTGAAAACATCAAATACCAACTCGTAAGGCTCAACCGTTTCAGCGATGCCAACAAACCGTGCCGCCCCGTTCAAACGCTTTTTGGAGTTGATTTCACTTTCGAGGGTATTTGATCCATATTGGAAGACCGTAGTCATCTTAGATTCTGGGGCAAGTGGCGTATAACTCGTTCACATCCTCACTTGGTGCGGATATACACCCATTTTGGGGATGATATCAGCACCTGTTTCGGATATTCTACTTTTACCAGAAACCTTCTCTCTATCAAAATATGTCACTCATTATCTCCTTTTGTTAAATTTAGTGTGTCCAATGGACTCATTCATTATCTTCCCTAAGCTTTTGTTGCTGACGTGGGTATAAATATCGGTTGTTTTAATCTTTGCGACATGCAAGGGATCGTAAGGGAAGGGAACTCTTATCCTCTCTGAATCGTCTTTACTGATAGTTATTACCCCATAACCGTCCACCCTCCCCTTGCCCCTCCCATCAAGGGAGGGGACGACATTAGTAGATAAGGGTTTGTATGGTTTGATTATTAATTAAAACCCTTTTATTGTCAAGGGAATATCTCTAACAGAATTTTTCGAGGATAGGATCAGAAAGGTTATTGTACTTCGAGAAAAAGGTTATGTTACCAATTTTTTCTTAATTACTTCATAAACCTTCTCAACAGACAACCTGTTCATACACTTTATATCATCACATTTCTTCTTAAAGCATGGTGCACATGAAATATCTTCCTTAATGACTGTATGACCTTTTCCATAGGGTCCTGTTCTGACAGGGTCAGCAGCTCCAAAGAGGGCGAAAACAGGTATGCCGAGGGCAGCAGCAATATGCATAGGGCCTGAGTCATTGCTTATCACAAAGCGCGCACCTCGCATTACTTCTATCAATCCCTTCAGGTCTGTCTTCCCTGCAAGAGATATTGCATTATTTTTTGATGCCTTAACCACCGCATCTGCAAGGTGTCTGTCTTCCCTGCTACCAATAACGAGTGTTTTTATTGGCAATAACGACGCCAGTTCACCGAATCGGTAAGCAGGCCATCTGTTAGCTGGTTTCCTAGCACCGGGAGCCATAACGGTATAATCTCCTGTAAAAGGGAGAGCGGGTAATGGATAGTTAGATAAAGGGAAAGGAAAAAGGATATGAGATGTATCACACCCAAGGAAACCTGCAATCTTTAAATATCTGTCAACAGCATGAATATCCTTTCCACCCTCAATTTTATGAGTATAAAAGAATCTACTTCCCTCTCTTGCCTCTTTAAAACCGAGTCTTAACGGAGCACCTGTCATCATAGTAATGATGCCACTTCTGAGAAGTCCCTGAAGGTCTACGACAATATCAAAATGTTCTTTTCGTAATTTCCTGAAAAGAGTATGGAGTTCTTTAAATGAATGAGGAATATGAGTTGTCTTTTTCCACATATCCTTATTGATCAACCAGACCTTGTGTATCATTGGATGGCCTGTGAGAAGACCTTCCAGTCCCTTTGCAATAACCCAGTGAATCTCTGTCTTGGGAAACTGCTCCTTCACTGCATTCAGAAATGGCAGGCTATGCACCACATCACCGAGCGAGCTTGGCTTCACGATAAGTATTTTGTTAGCAGTTTTTATTTTTTGCATTTAACCTTAGCCCTGGAATAATAACTCATGATTTTTCACTATCCAGTTTACAGCCTCTGTAAGGTTCTCCACAATAAAATCAGCATAAACTGATTCCTTTGCCACACCTGTCTTTACCAGAATTCCCTTTGCACCGACTGCCTTTGCAAGAAGCATGTCTGCTTCTTTATCTCCTACGATAAAAGATTTTTTGAAGTCGATCCCATGTTTAGCCCTTGCTTTGAGAAGCATTTGTGGTTCAGGTTTTCTGCAGGGACAGCGTTCTTCGGGTTGATGCGGACAATAGTAAAAATCATTAAAGCTGTATCGTTCAATAAAAATAGTGTTTATGTATCGGACAAAATCTTCTTCAATAATCCCTTTTGCAATACCTGATTGGTTGCTCACTCCAATGAGTTTAAAGCCTCTTTCTTTAAGAGACGTTACACTCTCAATGTCTAAGAAAGGATGAAAGTCATCGTATTTGTGAAGATAGCCCACATCTTTGCAGAGAGTCCCATCCCTGTCAAAAAAAACTGCAGGGTTAACTGGTAATATTTTTTTCACTCCGAAATACACATCATCTGAGGTTATCGCATACATGCATCTTAGATCATTGTTCTTGCATGTTCTCTCAAAGCAGGGACTGCACGAGATTTCAGGATGAATGACCACGTTCCTTTCTCCATCTGCCTCAGGCAGAGGTCCTGTCAAATTCGGGTCTGTAGAGCAAAATAGTGCAACAAGAGGTGTTCCCACTGCATAGGCAATATGAAGTGGTCCTGAATCATTGGTCACAAAGACATCACATTCTGAGATGAATGAAATAAGCTCTCGCAGAGAAGTCTTTCCTGCGAGGAGGAGTTTATTTGCAGGAATATGTTTATCTATTTCCTGCGCAATGTCTACCTCATTCTTCCCCCCAAAGATTATCACACTTCCTTGAGTATCTCGTATAAACCAGTTTGCAATCTCAGCAAATCTCTCAGGAAACCACCTCTTTGCCGAACCATATGTTGCACCAGGATTGATTCCTAAGACAGGTCTTCTCATATCCTTTAATAACGTTCTTGCATGCAATCGTTCATCAAGCGTGAGATATATGTAGGGATCCGAATATTCTTCTTTTATCCCTATCTGTTCAAGAAGGTTCAGGTAATAATTCACCTGATGTACTTCCCCTGCATTGTGAGGCACAGGGATTGCTGTGGTGAGAAGAAAGCCTCTGCCATCAGTACTATACCCTGCTCTCTCCTTTATTCGCGCGAGAGATGTAATCAGGGCAGCATCAAATGCATTTTGGAATAAGATTGCACTACAAAAGTCTTTTCTATTCAACATCCATGAAAGTTTTATTTTCCCGATGATGCCCTTGTATTCATCATTGTAGATAATTATTTCGTCTACATTTGGATTATTTTCATAGATCTGTGATACCCACGGTTTTACAAGGATAGAGATTTTTGCTTCAGGGAGAGCCTTTCTAAGTGCACTTAAGGCAGACAGTGACATTACCGAGTCTCCTATCCAGTTCACTCCCCTGACCAGTACTTTCTTGCATGATTGGTTGAGCATATATAATAGTTTAACCCCAATTATACAGAAATTTCATGGCACAGACATGACTTTTACTTGACCAGAGATTTATTCCACAGTAAAATTGTTTTATGTTGCTGAATAACTATTTTAAAATAAATGATTATTTTTAAATGGAGGAATAGTGGGATTTTTTGACAGGCTTAAAGAGGGTCTCACAAAAACGAGAAAAAGCTTTGTAGAAAGGGTTGATTCCATATTCACAGGTCGTAAGATTGACGAAGAAACTCTCGAAGAACTCGAAGAGATACTCATTGCATCAGATGTGGGAACAAAGGCTTCAGCAGAAATAATAAAAACAATCAGGGAAAAATCCGAGAAGGGAGAAGTCAGTGATGTAGATTCTGTAAAAGAATTACTCAAGAAAGAGATGGTGTCTATCCTTGGCAATTCACAGCCTATTATGGTCTATGGAGATAAACCCTTTGTGATTCTTGCTATTGGTGTAAATGGCGTGGGAAAAACGACAACCATAGGGAAACTTGCACACAGGTTCTACTCACAAGGGCTCTCTGTTATGTTTGCTGCAGGAGATACATTCAGGGCTGCGGGAATCGAGCAGCTCGAGATATGGGCAAAAAGGGCGAATGCCCAGTTAGTGAAACATCAGAGCGGTTCAGATCCGGCTGCAGTTGCATTTGATGCTATTGCCGCAGCCAGGCATAGAGATGTTGATGTGGTGATAGTAGATACCGCCGGCAGATTGCATACAAAAAGCCCTCTCATGGAAGAACTTAAAAAGGTGAAGAGAGTCATTGAGAAGACAATGACCGGGGCACCTCAGGAAGTTCTCCTTGTTGTTGATGCAACTACAGGCCAGAATGCCCTGAGGCAGGCAGAGATGTTCAATAATGCGATCGGTGTGACCGGTGTTGCACTCACAAAACTTGATGGTACTGCAAAAGGTGGTATTGTCTTCGCAATAAGGAAGGACTTTGGAATACCTGTGAGATTAATAGGAATTGGCGAAAAGATTGACGACCTCCAGGACTTTAATCCGCAGGAGTTTGTAGAGGCACTTTTTTCATAAATTCAATCCATATCGGAAGTGCTGCCCTGGAACCTGTTTCCTTTACACCAATTGGCGTGTGGTCATCTCTTCCAACCCAGACACCGACAACAAGCCTGTCATCAAATCCTATGAACCATGCATCTGTGTAATTATTTGTTGTCCCGGTCTTTCCATAAACAGTCCTGCCAAGCTCCTTTGCCTTCTGCGCGGTGCCTTCTTTTATCACTGCACCCAGTGATAGTTTCATCTCTTCGATGATTGCTTTATCAACGACCTCTTTTATCTCGGGTCTTGTCTCCTCAAGAACAATACCATCCCTGTTTAAAACCCTTTCATAGGTGAGTGGCCCTATAGTTGAGCCTGTTGCAAAAGTAGAGTATGCAGAGACCATTTCCATAAGTGTGACATCAGAGGCACCAAGTGCTGTTGGCAGGTAGGGCTGTAATTCGCACTTGATACCGAGCCGCTGGGCAGTCTCTATGACATTCTTGATACCGACCCTGTCAGCAATTCTGATAGTTGCAGAATTTAAAGATTTCGCAAGTGCTGTTTTAAGGGTAACCAGCCCATAGTATTTCCCATCGTAGTTTTTGGGAGACCAGACCTTACCCTGACGATTTGCTTTAAATGATAGTGGAGAGTCAACAATCGTATCTTCTGAGACCATCCCGTTCTCAAATGCGGTGAGATACACAAAGGGCTTGAATGCAGAACCTGGCTGTCTTAGTGCCTGTGTTGCCCTGTTATACTGATTTTTCCAGAAATCAGTGCCACCTACCAGTGCCTTTATATGTCCTGTTCGGAGATCTAATGCGATAAATGATGCCTGGACACCGGGCTTTACTCTTTTTTCGATTGCCTCAATTCCTTTTTTTACTGCCTCTTCTGCTATACTTTGCATCCTGTGGTCAATGGTCGAATAAATTTTGTACCCCGCGGAATATACTTTAGAGCCATATTTTAGTTCAAGCCTCTGCCGCAAAGATTCTATGAAATATGGCGCCTCGTATTTCCTCATATGTGGTATCTGTGGTAAAGGTTCATTCATTGCCTTATCAAATTCTGCCTTTGTGATAAACTTATGATGAAGCATCTTTTTCAATACAACAGAGCGCCGTTCCATTGCCTTATCAGGTCTTTTAAAAGGAGAGAAAAAAGAAGGTGCTTTAGGAAGTGAGGCAAGGAGTGCCGCCTCTCCAAGAGTGAGTTCGTTCACTGATTTTCCAAAATATGTCTGTGAAGCTGCTTCAATACCATATGCCCTTGTACCAAAATATGCCTGGTTTAAATAGAGGCCGAGGATTTCATCTTTTGTATAGTGTCTTTCTATCTGAATAGAGAGCACTGCTTCCTTTAATTTCCTTTTGAGTGAGCGTTCACTCGTTAAAAAAAGCATCCTCGCAAGCTGCTGAGTTATGGTGCTTGCTCCTTCAACAATGCCTCCAGCCTTTATGTCATGCCATAGTGCCCTCGCTATTCCTATGAAATCAACTCCGGGATGGGTGTAAAACCTGATGTCTTCTATAGAGATGAATGACTTTTTTAAATGGTCTGGTATCTGATAATGCGGTATAAATGTCCTCCGTTCGATGTAAAGTTCTGCAATGACTTTTCCGTCACTCGAGTAAACCCTGGAGGATTCCATCGGTGTGTATTCCGCAAGTGTTTTAATTTTAGGGAGGTCAAAAATAATCCAGTATGCAGTGCCGCAGACAATACCCACAAAAGCAGAGGAGATAATAAAGGCTATGATTATTTTTCTGGAGAATGACATCTTCTTCGATCTTTCAGGTTCCAGTTCAGGTCTCCTCATTGATTAATTATACCCTATCACAGATTATGTATCACAGATTTTGAAATGAAAAGGTGTTTACTCTCAGTCTGAGAATTCCCTATAATAACTGCTAAAATAACAATACTTCATTGAAGTTAAGGAGGAGAGATGATTTTCAGGGGCTTGGTATGGCGATTTGGTAATGATATAGATACGGATGCGATCATACCTGCACGGTATCTGAATACATCTGATCCAGAAGAGCTTGCGAAACATTTGATGGAAGACATGGACAAAGATTTCCCCCGTAAGGTAAAGACAGGTGATATTATTGTTGCAGGCAAAAACTTCGGATGTGGTTCATCGAGAGAACATGCTCCTGTCGCAATAAAGGCTGCAGGAATCCAGGCAGTCATCGCAAAAAGCTTTGCAAGGATTTTCTACAGGAATGCTTTTAATATAGGGCTTCCCATCTTCGAATCTTCTGAGGCATCAGAGAAGATTAAGGAGGCAGATGAAATAGAGATTGACGCTGACAATGGGATAATTAAGAATGTGACAACTCACGAGGACTATAAAGCGAATCCCATCCTTCCATTTATGCAAGAGCTCATTGCTGCGGGAGGATTGGTGGAGTGGACAAAAAGGAAATTAAAAATTGATGGGTAACGAGAACTATTCACAAAATTATGTAGTATGGACAGGTCATAGCATTTTCACTCTCCGCCTTAGGCGGACTCGTCCCGACTGGATGTCGGGACTCCGAGGTAAATTCTTTCTTCGAAAGAACTTAAAACAGCTCAAATACTATGCCCTGCCTGGCTCTGATGGTGTATTTTGTTAATTACTAAAGATTATTTTAGAGGAGAGTAATTTATGAAATCTTATAACATAGCAGTTATCCCTGGTGACGGAACAGGTCCGGAGGTAATCAAAGAAGGTATTAAAGTATTAGATGCTGTTTCGAAAAGGTTTGGGTTTACACTGGATTTTCATTATTATGATTTTGGCGGAGATCGTTATCTGAGCACAGGAGAAATCCTTCCAGACGGTGCAACTCATGAACTGAAAAAATACGATGCAATTTATCTCGGTGCAATCGGACATCCTGATGTAAAACCAGGAATACTCGAGAAGGGGATTCTCCTGAGGCTGAGGTTTGAGCTTGACCAGTATATTAATCTGAGACCTGTCAAGCTGTATCCAGGGGTTGATTGCCCCCTGAAAGATAAGAAGCCCGAGGATATAGATTTTGTTGTGGTGAGAGAAAATACAGAGGGGCTGTATGCAGGTGCAGGTGGGGTCCTCAGGAAAGACACGCCTGATGAAGTTGCAGTACAGGAGTCTATTAATACACGGAAGGGTGTTGAGCGGTGTATACGCTTTGCCTTTGAATATTGTAAGAAAAGAAACAAGATGAACAAGCTTACACTCTGCGGGAAGACAAATGTCCTCACGTTTGCCTTTGACCTTTGGGAGAGAACGTTCTATGAAGTCGCAAAGGAATATCCTGAGATAAAGTGTGATTATGCTCATGTCGATGCAATCACAATGTGGTTTGTGAAAAATCCTGAATGGTTTGACGTGATAGTGACAGACAATATGTTTGGAGATATTATTACGGATTTAGGAGCGATGATACAGGGCGGAATGGGAATCGCTGCAGGGGGCAACATTAACCCTCATGGGGTTTCGATGTTCGAGCCTATTGGAGGCTCTGCACCGAAATACACAGGGAAGAATGTCATTAACCCTCTTGCTGCAATCTGTGCAGGCGGGATGATGCTTGAACACCTCGGTGAAATGAAATCAGCACAGATTATTGAGAAGGCTGTTATGGAGGTTACCGGCAAATATCTCAAGAGCCTCTCTGCGGGTAAAATGGGATACAGCACAACAGAGGTTGGTGACCTTGTTGTAAAGTTTGTGACAGACCTCAGCCTTGATTGACAAACTATAGAATTATTTGATATAAAAAGGTTTACTCCTGGGTAGCTCAGCTGGCAGAGCGGGTGGCTGTTAACCACTTGGTCGGGGGTTCGAATCCCTTCCCAGGAGCCAAAAAATTAATATCCTATCATTAACACCAGCTCATTATTATTCCTCGAATAAATCTTTTTCAATAACCCCTTAAAAATAAAGTATTTTGTGGTATACTTTTCGAAAATATATTTTTGGACCATAAAGATGAACATTAAGCATGGGGATAACATTCAGGAGGCAAGATGGGCAGAGCCTATTGAAGTAAATCTTGCCAGAGAAATCGGAGCTCTTATATAAATGACTACTCCTTTGAAAAATGCAATTAAAACAATCATTAGAGTAGCAAACCCGGACAAGATAATCCTTTTCGGTTCTTATGCTATTGACAGACAGAGAGCAGGGAGCGATTATGACCTGCTTGTTCTGAAAAAGAATCTAAAGAACCAGCGAAGATTAGTCCAGAATATCTATTTGCATTTCAAAAATATCGGCGCCCCGATTGATGTCTTAGCAGTTGATCTTGAAAGGTTTGAGGTATTGAAGAATGACCAATACCTGATATATTTTGATGCAGATAAAAATGGGAAGGTAATCTATGAAAAATCCCGTAAGAGCAAAAGAGTGGCTAACGAGGGCAAAAAGTAACCTTGCCCGTGCACGGGCAGGTAAGGTTTCAGAAGAGATTCTCTATGAAGACCTCTGCTTCGATGAACAACAGGCTGTTGAAAAAGCCTTAAAAGCCCTCTGTATCATGCAGAGCAGCGAAGCAATCCTCACTGCACGCTGATATTATATGGTTTATGGCTGACTGGCTCAAACTCATTCCCTGGAATATAATTTTTTTCCTTATTGGTGCAATACTTACGTTATTTGCAATTCAATACGCCCGAAATGCTTGGCTTAAACCGGTGCCAGCTTTTGCTTTTTCAAATGGAAATGTGAAATTTATTGAAATGGGCAATGGAAGATATGCGGTCTGTCTGCATTTAGATATTATAAATATAAGTGCTAATCCAGCTTTATTTAACAAATGTGCTGTCAATGGTATTACTCTGCCAAGTGATAAAGAAGAGAGAGTGAAAGTAACAACCGATGATGCTGGTGAAAAAATAATATCTCTAAATAATTTTGGCAACACTGGTATATTGCCTGGAACAGTATTAAATCCAGGCGTACGGAAAACCATAAACTGCAGAGTATTCTTCAATAGAAGACCGAGTAATAAAATAAAAGTAAAAATATATACTCCCAATAGAGCGGAAAAGACTGTAATAGCCGATATACAAGAGCTACCAAAAAAACTACAACCACTTGTTAACAATTTTGCACCCCACAGTTAATAATCTTTTGATGTTGCGATGATATTTAAGACATTTTATATGCATGTAAAAATGTTCAAATTTCTTGACAACAAAGGGAGAATGAGAAAGGGCACTGAATGGCCTGTTCAGGACTTTGCTTTCACTGTTAATGACAGGTAATATGAGAGTCAGGGACATTGGTATACCATAAACTCCCCTCTATTAAGAGGGGGCGGGGGTGTATAAAGTGAACAAAATTCACTACAACCCAAAGTTAAAAGAATTTGCAAGAAAGTTAAGGAATAACAGCACAAAGGCCGAAATTATTCTATGGAATCATTTAAAAGGAAAAAAGTTGAAGGAGTTTGATTTTCACCGACAGAAGCCTATTGATAATTATATCGTAGATTTTTTCTGTAACAAATTAATGGTGGCAATAGAGTTAGATGGTTATACACATAGTTTTGAAGAAGTATTGGTAAAAGATGAAGCAAAAGAAAAAAGCCTTAAGGATTTAGGCATAACTGTCTTAAGATTTACGGATAAGGATGTGATTGATAATACTGAAGGTGTTCTAAAAAATATTCAAGATTATATAGAGAAGTTTTTTGAAAAATGAAGATTACACACCCCTTAATCCCCTCTTTTTAGAGGGGAATTGAAGGAGTGACCTAATATGGAAAAAATAAAACTTCCACAGGGTAAAACTGTCAACAGCTTCTATGATGAGGAAGCTGATGTTCTCTATGTGTTCTTTGGAGAACCGAAATCAAGTGAAACTCTGGAAATGGGAGAAGATTTGTTGATTCGATTTGATTTTGTTACAGGTGAAATTACAGGGTTTACTGTCTTAAATTTTTCAGAGTTCGGGCAGGAAATTGAAGAATTAGTCAGTGCAACTGCAGCTCGTTAGAATACTTTAAACAATGCCCTTAGGCAACGAAAGACATTCAGTTCAAAACCTCGTAATTAAATACGCCACAGACATAAAATGGACTTACATAACCACTGATGATATGATGATACCTTATTGAATTAATTTAGCGCAACTGCAGGAGTAAAAGAGTCATGATCGAAATAGACGGGAATTATGGAGAGGGAGGAGGTCAGATACTCCGCACAGCCCTGAGCCTTTCCTGCCTGTATAAAAAACCGTTCAGGATAGTGAACATAAGAAAAGGGCGGAAAAGGTCTGGACTCATGCCACAGCATCTTCTATCCGTGAGGGCAGCACAACTCCTCTCGTCTGCTGAAGTTGAAGGTGACGATACAGGATCAACTGAGCTTTCTTTTTCACCTCATGAAATAAAAGGGGGAGACTTTTTCTTTGACATTGGTACTGCAGGCTCTACTTCTCTGGTTCTTCAGACACTCATTCCTGCTCTTGTATTTTTAGAAGGAAAGAATTCAGTCATTTTGAAGGGAGGGACCCATGTCCCTTATAGCCCATCATTTCATTATCTTGAAGGGGTATTTATTCAGGTTTTAAAAAGACTGGGGATAGATATTCAACTTACTATAGAATCGTATGGTTTTTATCCAAAAGGTGGAGGGGAAATCAGGGCAGAAATATTTCCTGCAAAGGAAATCAAGCCTCTGAGGGTTATCGAAAGGGGTATGATGTCAGGATTAAGAGGATATTCAGGTGTCGGGAATCTGCCCTTGTCCATAGCTGAAAGGCAGAGAAATGCCTTATTAGAAAGAATACATTCTCAAATAAAAGACCTTAGATGTCCTGTTGACATAGAACTTCTGAATGTCTCAACACCAGGGCAGGGGACATTTATATTTCTTCAGTCAGAATTAAAACATTCCATGGCAGGGTTTACATCCCTTGGTGAAAGGGGAAAGCGGGCAGAGACTGTGGGAGAAGAAGCAGCAAGAGAATTTATAAACTATTACCATTCAGATGCAGTCTTTGATCAGCATCTCCCTGACCAGATAGCTTTATATTTATCAATGTGTAATAAGGAATCAGAATTTACTACTTCCTGCATCACACAACATCTGATGACGAATTTATGGGCTATCAGTTTATTCCATGAATTTCACTATTCTATCGAAGGCGAGATAGGAAAACCGGGTAAGGTGAAAATCAATAAGTGATGGTAATTGTTTTTACCTTCCCCTCATTATTCCCCTGAGGAGAAAAGGTCTGTCATCATCAAAGAGCTTTCTTCGTACTTCTGGTATGAGACTTATTGTGACTATCACCTTACTGTCCTTAATTACATAAAGGACATCGAGGACATCAGTATAACCGAAGTCAGAAGGGTAGTAGAGCGGTCTTAATTCATAGCCGATTGTATTGCCTGCAGGATCAATAATCCTGCTCAACCTGGATTGCCAGAAGGAATGGTGGAAGCTGACAAACTTTTCTGCTTCCTCCAGCGCCTCTTTTGCAGGGACCCCTTGTTTTATCTTGTAATCAAATTCAGGCGCATATACCTCGAAAGTATACTTGTCGTCTTCTTTATCGAGAATCGCAATGGTTTCGATGTCATTACTATATCTCCCCCCATAAAGTATGAGAGTATACGTTCCTGATATCTCTGTAACCTTTGCTCCCTCTGTTTTCAGATATATTCCAGGAGCACAGGAAATAATGATCAGGAAGAGCGAAATAATTATCATTGTGGTCGTAAAGCTATAGAATATTTTTTTCATGACTTTATTTTTCTATTTCTCCACCTACTTATGTGAGTTTAGCCTTTGACATAAACTATTTATCAATACCTATGTCCTTTTCATCTCTTTTTTTCTTTACAAATTATACCTGAACGACACTTTTATTTTCATCTCCATTCAAGGGGCTTTGCCGAGGCTTGCTTAAGCTTGTCTTCCTTTAGCTCAGGATCAATTTGTTCTGTGAGGACTATTATCCAGTTAAAAATCATGAGTAAAAAGTTATAATAAAACATGAACAAAAAAACAATGAAACTTGGTGCATTACTGTTCTTTTTTATATCTACAATTGTCTATTTCATTTATGACAAATATCCCCCTGCAGCACAGCGGAGCAAAGATACATCTGTTGTTTCTGTCGTGGAAGTCCATGATGGTGATACTGTCAGTGTGATTATTAACAGGAAGAAAGAAAGGGTGAGACTTTTAGGAATAGATGCGCCTGAATTAGGACAGAGACCCTGGGGAGAGAAGGCAAAAAAATATCTCGAAACACTCTTGAGTCTCTCAGGGTGGAAGGTAACACTGGAATTCGATGTTGAACAAAGGGATAAGTATGGCCGTATCCTCGCATATCTCCGTACGGCTAACAGAGAGATTATTAACCTTTTGATGCTTAAGCATGGATATGCAATGCTTTATACTGTCCCGCCAAATGTAAAGTATGTCAATGAATTACAAGATGCACAGAGAGAGGCAAGGGACAAGAGAAGAGGAATATGGAGTGAAAAAGGCTTGAAAGAAAAACCAGGGGATTACAGGAAGGAACACCCGAGAATGTAGGCTAAGACTCATCCATCAATTCATTAAAATCAAAAACAGACAAAAAATCTTTTGAGGGCTTCGGTATAGTATTTGAACTTGCCTTTGCCTTGTAAAGAACGTATGCGAGCCCATATTTTTTTGCTGTTGTTAAAATCTCTTCTGAATCATCAATGAGGAGAGTTTTTTCTTTATCAAAACCAAGACGTTTTTCTGCTTCCCTCCAGAACTCAAGGCTCTCCTTTGGAGAACCCGCATCGAATGAAGAAAGCACAGAATCAAAATATTTTCCTATACGGGTCTTTTTGAGTTTCAGGTCAACAGCCTTGTAATGTGCATTTGTGACGAGAAATATTTTTTTCTTGTTTCTTTTGAGCATCTTGAGAAAATCCTCGACATGGGGATGAACTTCTATGAGATGTCGTATCTGCTCTTTAAGTGCAGGGATATCAAGATCAAGTTCTTTTGACCAGAAGTCGAGGTCTGTCCAGTTTAGGGTGCCCTCATGGATCCTGTAGAGCTTCATGAGCTCATCTTTTGCCTTGCCAAATGTAATGTTATGTTTCTCAGCATACTTTTCCGGAACAAGATGCTCCCAGAAGTAGTCATCAAAATATTTGTCGAGGAGTGTTCCATCCATATCAAGGAGGACAAATTGTATGTCTTTGAGAGGAAATTTTACTGAGTTCATCTTATGTGTTCTATTTTCTTTTGTTTTTCAGGATAGTATACATAAAAAGAAATAAGAAGTAAGGGTTTGATTTTTCAACGGATTTTCCGTTATTATCACTTCATGGATATTAAGAAATTCTTCGATGAGGCAAGTCGCTATATCATGAATACCTATACCAGGTTCCCTATCGTCCTGAGGAAAGGCCGGGGTATGAAGGTATGGAGTTCTGATGGTAAAGAATATCTCGATTTTGTCGCTGGAGTTGCAGTAAATATCCTTGGTCACTGCCACCCGCGGGTTGTGGTTGCGATACAGAAGCAGGCACAGCGGCTCCTCCATGTATCAAATTATTACTACATTGAGCCACAGATAAAACTTGCAAAACTGCTCATAGAGAATTCTTTTGCAGATAAGGTATTTTTCTGCAATTCAGGAGCTGAGGCAAACGAAGCAGCAATAAAGCTCAGCCGCAAGTATTCTAAGGAAAATGTCAGTTCTGATCGCTTTGAGATAATCACTGCGAAGGATTCTTTCCATGGAAGGACTCTTGCAACACTTACTGCAACAGGACAGGAAAAATTTCAGAAAGGGTTCGAGCCATTAGTACCAGGGTTCAAACACGTTCCGTTTAATGATGTGAGCGCTATAAATAAAGCAATAACAAAGAACACATGTGCAATCATGTTAGAGCCTATACAGGGAGAAGGCGGAGTGCAGGTACCAGACCAGAATTACCTGAAAAACGTACGGGAACTCTGTAACAAACATACTCTACTGCTCATACTGGATGAGGTACAGACAGGAATGGGCAGGACAGGGAAACTATTTGCGTATGAACATTTTGGCATTACGCCAGACATTATGACGATTGCAAAAGGACTCGGTGGCGGTGTACCGATAGGTGCAATGCTTACCACAGATAAGTTTGCCCCTGCGTTACAGCCCGGCACCCATGCGACAACCTTTGGTGGTAACCCGCTTGTATGTGCTGCAGCAATAGCAACAATCGAGACACTCCTTGAAGATGGGTTTATACTCGACCAGTGTAACAGAATGGGTAAATACCTGAGGGAAAGGCTCGAAGAGCTTAAGAAGAAATTCCCAGACCTTATTGTGGATATAAGGGGCCTCGGACTCATGTTGGGCATGGAACTGTCAAAAGAAGGCGAGCCTATCGTGAAGGCATGTATTGAAAAGGGAGTGCTTATAAACTGCACTGCAGGGAATGTGTTGCGTTTCATACCACCTCTTATTGTACAAAAGAAAGATATAGACTATCTTATTGAGACACTTGAGGAAGTTTTTAAGAGGCTCTCATAAATCAGGAGAGGGCAAAAATAATCAGGAGACAAAAGATGAAAAGGGATTTTTTGACATTATGGGATTTATCTTCACAGGAGATAAATCTTCTTCTTAAAAGGGCTATAGAACTTAAATCAGGTAAGGATGCACATAAATGCCCATTGATCGGCAGAAGCATTGCCCTTCTGTTCGAAAAAGCATCGACAAGGACGAGGGTTTCTTTAGAAGTAGGTATCTATCAGCTCGGTGCAAAGGCTATTTATATGAATCCGAAGGAGATACAGCTTGGAAGGGGCGAAACTATCCGTGACACTGCAAAGGTGCTCTCAAGATATTTAGATGCGATTGTCATCAGGACCTTTAGCCATGATATGCTTATAGAGTTTGCATCCAATTCCTCAATCCCTATCATCAATGGTCTGAGCGACTTGCATCATCCGTGTCAGGCACTCGCAGATTTGATGACAATTCTCGAAAAGAAAGGGAAGCTCAAAGATATCCGACTTGCATACATAGGTGATGGCAATAATGTTGCAAATTCTCTGATAGAGGCTGCCTCAAGGATGGGGATAAACCTTACGATTGCATGTCCTAAAGGCTGTGAGCCTGACCCTGATGTGCTCAAGAGAGCGAGAGCCTCTGCAAAAAGTGAAATCGTTATCCTCAGAGACCCGAAAAAGGCAGTAAACGGTGCAGATGCAGTATATACAGATGTATGGGTAAGCATGGGGCAGGAGAAAGAGTCAAAAACGAAAAAGGTAAAACTCAAGGGTTATCAGATAAACAATAAAGTCCTTTCATATGCAAAGAAAGACGCAATAGTGCTCCATTGTTTACCTGCTCACAGGGGTGAAGAGATTACAGACGATGTCTTGGATGGTCCTCAGAGTGTTGTTATTGATCAGGCAGAAAATAGACTCCATACACAAAAGGCATTGTTAGAATTTCTGTTAACTTAACCATTCGTGAGAAGAAGTAAAATTTATATATACATTGAGGAGAGAACATGCTGAAGGCAAAGGATATAATGACCAGAGATGTAATAACGGTGAAACCAACCACTACCATAGAAGACCTGGCAAGGATACTCATAAAACATGGGATTAGTGGTGCTCCTGTAGTTGATGATGAGATGAATGTAATTGGCATAGTCACTGAAAATGACCTCATCAGCAAAAACAAGAGACTTCATATCCCTACCATATTCAGACTGTTCGATGCCTTCATCCCTGTTGGAACGAGCAAACTTGAGGTCGAGATAAAGAAGATAGCTGCATCAATAGTTGGTGAGATATGCATAAGAGATGTTGTGACTGTAGATGATGAGACACCTATGGAAGACATTGCCACAATAATGACTGAAAAAAAGATACATCTCCTCCCTGTGGTAAAAGAAAGGAAATTAGTCGGAATTATTGGCAAAAAAGATATAATCAGGGGAATTGCAGGTGAGGCTTCTGAATGACGTAAGCAAATCACCCATTTTTGAGAGTAGAGTTATGAGATAGAATATTCTGTGGCCGATTTGGTAAAATTATTCTAAATAGTTATTTCAAAATGGTATGTAGTGATTAATTTATTTTTTATCATTTTATTTTTATTGGTACCTGCTCCTGCCTTTGCATGGGGTCCTCTTACGCATATTTATCTTGGCAACGAGATCTTTTTCCTTGGCCCGCTTCTTCCCGCAGGAGTATATGCACTGATAAGAAAATTCAGGCATGATTTTCTATATGGCAATCTCATGGCAGATATTATTATGTGGAAGAAGTATCTGCCTGACGAGAAAAGCTCTCACAGCTGGGACGTTGCCTTTGATCTTCTTGAGTCTGCAAAGACACAGCAACAGAAAGCGTTTGTATATGGTTATATGAGTCATCTTGCGGCTGACACTGTTGCGCATGAACGATTTACAATAGGAAGAAAGAATGCAAGACATACATTTCTTGAACTGAGGTCTGATGGGATTGTTGACAAGAAGTACTGGGTTCAGGCAAGAGCTATAGATAAAAAGGTTCAGGTAAGGAATGACATATTCCTCGAGAGGGCTCTTGAGAGGGTTGTTTTTTCTTTTAAGACGAATAAGAGGATTTTTAAAAGTATGGTATTTCTTGCAGGGTTAAATCACGAAAGGTTCAGCAGGTTTATTGATAAAAATATCGCTCTCCCTTCTGTATATGAAACGAAATATATAGAAAGGCTTCATCACGAATCTCTTGACAGGATTATAGATCTCTTTCAAAATGGCAAGAAATCAGAGATAGTAAAGAAAGATCCACTTGGTAATCTCAGGCACAATGGGCGATTCAGGAAGTTTTGGAACATATCTCCACGTTGTTAACCTGTTTCTTCATCATCATCTTTATAGTTTCTTAGTTTTCGCCTGAATTTTAGATAACCAATTAACGTTACCATCGCTGCTACAAAGAATATAATCCAGTAAAGGTGGTCTGCAATATATGAGAGCCACGAATACTGCCTTATAAGACTCTTCTTCCACTTCTGCTCAAGCACAGTCAGTTCGACTGAGAGATTCTCTTGTACTGCCTGCCCAATAGTTGCGCCTTTCTTGAGGCTGTTGAGAACTGATAGGAGTTTCTCTGTCCCATATTCATACACAACAAATTCTACAAAACTTTTGCTTTCCTCATATGACAGGAGTAACCCCCTCTGTTGTTCAGGAAAGGTGAAGGCAATATCCTTCAAAGCAAATAAAGTATTTGACAACACAGCCTGTTTTAAAATGTCTTTTTCTCCGGGATTAATAATATCAGCAATTCCACCGCTTGCCCATTGACAAACACCTTCATCCAGCCATTTAGGAATAGTTCTTTCTTTAATATTGTGGTGCAGCAGCAGATGACATACCTCATGCTCGAAGGTAGCCATAAGGTCAAAAGGTGTTCTCTCCATTTTTGAATAATCGATGACGATAATGTTTTTTCCAGGGAGAGCAAAGGCTGTAACGAGCTCGTTTTGAGCCATCTCCCGAAATGCAGTTCTCTTATGGATTAAGATGGTTGTCGGGATGAACTCGACTTTCCATTTCAGTTTCTTTTCGATATCAGTCTTGACCTTGAGATAGACACCTGATAGGTTCATCGCAGCATTTTCAAGGGGCTGCTCATACTGAATAATAATCTCAGGATTTTTATATTCCTTCAGATTAATAGCTTCAGAAGGTATAGAGGATGCTATGATAATGAGAGTCAGTAAAAGAATTTTCTTGAGCATAAGATATTATATCAATAGAACAGGTTTTGCTATAATTCTAAAGGCTGATATGAAGATATATACTACTATTTCAGGTTTCTTTGCATCTGTACTTTTATTCTTTTTCACATATACCTTTGTCAGTGCCTTTCAGGCAGAGGTTTCACCTTATGAAATCAATCCTGGAGACGCTTTTATCATTACGGTAGCAGATGCAAAGACTTCACCGTTACCTGATGCGTCATTAAACGGGAAGCCATTTTATTTCAGTAGTTGCGGGAAAGACTGTTTTATTGCTGTAGGAGCGGTTGGATTGGAAACGAAATCTGGAGTCTATACAATTCATGTGAGTGTCGGAGAAAAGAAAACGAATGTAGATTTGGTAGTAAGACATACCCGGTTTCCAACACAGAGGCTTACTCTCCCCGGAGAAAGAGTATTTTTAAGTCGTGAGAATCTTAAAAGGGTGGAATTGGAGGATGCGAGACTAAAAGCGATATTTGAAACAACGACAGACAGACTTTGGACAGGAAAGTTTTTACTCCCGCTTGAAAATGATATCTCAACAAAATTCGGCACAAAAAGGATAATCAATAAGAAAAAGATAAGTGTACACAGGGGAATAGATATAAAAGGTAAAGAGGGAGAGGAAGTAAGGTCATCAAACAGCGGCAGAGTCGTTCTGGCAGAAGAACTGTTCTTTGGCGGTAATACAATTATCCTCGACCACGGTCTGGGAATATACACCATTTATATGCATCTTTCGAAGTTCAACATCAAACCTCAAGATATTATGTCAAAAGGTGATGTAATCGGTTTTGTGGGTTCAACAGGCAGATCGAACAGTTCTCATCTACATTTTGGAGTAAAGGTGATAAATGTAAATGTAAATCCGTTTTCCTTTGTGGGACTGAACCTGTGATACTGATATGTCCAGCCTAACACAAGTATACACAAAATAGGCGAAATGCTATCATAAAAAGAGGAGGCAAAAAGACCTATGGCTACAAATATGATTAAAATGAGTAAAAAGAAAAGAATTGCTCTTATTGCGCACGACAATAAAAAACAGGATTTGCTGGAGTGGGCAAAGTTCAATAAGGATCTCTTATCCGGGCATGAATTATTCGCCACCGGCACAACAGGTCAGATACTGGCAACTGAACTCGGTCTTGAAATTCATAGATTCCGGAGCGGGCCACTCGGAGGCGACCAGCAGGTAGGGGCAAAAATTACAGAAGGGGAACTGGACTTTGTGATCTTTTTCTGGGACCCGCTCGAACCGCAGCCCCATGATGTAGATGTGAAAGCATTACTTCGCATTGCAGTTGTCTATAACATCCCGATTGCGTGTAATCGGGCAACTGCTGATTTTATGATATCATCGCATTTGATGTCAGAAGAATATCAACGGCTTGTTGTTGACTATAAGCCAGGGATAAAAAGAGTTGCAGGTGAGACAAAAAGTTGAGAATGACAGTTTTGTTTTCTTGTATAATATTTAGTTAATGGAAAATACCCTTTCTGTGATCCCTCTTGGCGGTGTTGAGGAAATCGGCCTCAACATGACAGTCTTTGAATATGGTAATGACATCATCATTGTTGATGCCGGTCTTATGTTCCCTGAGGAAGATATGCTTGGTGTTGACTTTGTCATCCCTGATTTTTCATATATTCTCGACAACAGGGAAAAAGTAAGAGGTATCGTACTTACCCATGGACATGAGGACCACATAGGTGCCCTGCACTTCTTACTTAAGGAAATTGATGTTCCTGTTTATGGTACACCCCTCACACTTGGGCTGGTGAGAAGTAAGCTACGGGAACATCATCTCGAAGATAGTGAACTTATCCCGGTTAAACCGAGAGATGTAATCAATCTTGGAGTATTTTCTATCGAGTTCATCAGAGTCACACACAGTATTGTAGATGGAGTAGGCCTTGGAATTCAGACCCCTGTCGGACTGGTAGTCCATACGGGTGATTTTAAACTTGACCCTACACCTGTTGATGGTCAATTGATGGATTTTCACAAATTTGCTGAATATGGAGAAAGGGGAACGCTTCTTTTCCTGTCTGACAGTACAAACGCTGAAAAAGACGGTTTCACCTTTTCTGAAAAAGAAGTAAGACGTGTATTTGAGGATATATTTGCCCACGCACCCGGAAGGATCATCATCGCGACATTTGCATCAAATATCCACAGAATCCAGCAGGCAATTGATGTTGCCATAATGTACGGGAGAAAAGTGATTATGTGCGGGAAGAGTATTGTCGCGAATGCACAGATTGCACTTGACCTCGGTTATCTTAATCTCCCTCAGGATACATGGCTGAGGCTTGATAATCTCAAAGAACTCAAGGACAATGAGGTAGTACTTATCACCACAGGAAGTCAGGGAGAGCCGATGAGTGTGCTCTCAAGGATTGCAACAGGTGAACATAAGATAGAGATTAAAGAAGGTGACACGGTAATACTTTCGGCAAGGATGATACCGGGCAATGAACGCTCCATAGGAAGGATAATAAACCATCTTTTCAGGCGTGGTGCAGATGTTATCTACGAAAAAGTCTCAGAAGTTCATGTCTCAGGCCATGCATCAAAGGAAGAGCTGAAACTT
>Ga0315296_10001400_pt1 | contig 21043 bp, 24 predicted proteins | sample YL17G14_18_MG_FD_203921 | JGI IMG/M metagenome (GOLD analysis project Ga0315296, IMG submission 203921) | Sediment microbial communities from Yellowstone Lake, YNP, Wyoming, USA - YL17G14_18 | ecosystem: Environmental > Aquatic > Freshwater > Lake > Sediment | place: USA: Wyoming | collected...
GTTTCGAATGCTCTGACCGCTTTCGCTGAGGAGATTCTCCAAGACCCAGCTGATAGCCCTAGGGGTGCCGGTTGAGTACATCGACTACATGATGGGCCACAAGCTGTCAACCTACCACGACATTCAGATGAAGGGAGTCGAGTTCCTCAGGAACATATACGCCGTGAGCGGCTTCTGCATACGGCCTAAGCCGAAAGCTGAAGTGTACGATCTGATCGAGGAACTCCTCAGGGCGAGGGAGTACCTGGTGGACAGAGACATGCTGATGAGAGCGGTTTCTGTGCCTCACAGAACCGTCGTCTCGCGGGACGGGTTTGAGGAGGACCGCAGGAGGATGCTGAGGGATGCCTTCCTTGAGATGTTGCGGATGGAGCTCAACCAAGCTAGTAGCGAAGACCCTTGGAGAGGCTACGGCAGAGATTGAGAAGATCTGGGGCAAGGTCAAGTCACGGAAGGTCTCCGTCATCGAGAAGCAGGTTTCAGAGATCTGGAGAGACTAGATTGTTTCCAAGCAGACGAAACCAGTACTCGGGCTGAAGGTCAGAGAGAGAGTCTATGATCCTCAAGGAAATCATTGCCCATCAGACTCGGTATCTCCGAGACTTCTCTTATGGTATCTCTATCCATCTTGGTGGGCACCAACCCGTTCATTGAAGGCATTTCTACTCTCAGAGGTTCACCTGTCTCAGTACTGAGAGATATGACAGCATCCTTGATGTGGATCCGAGTGAACTTGTGACCCGCCAGCGTGAATGTCTCTCCTCGCATCCTGCTGATTGGCAATCTTGTCTTGGCGAGGTCACGTAAGCATAGGCAAGTCAAAGGGCTCCCAGTATCAATAAGTGCGTCGACAGTCATAGAAACCCCAGTTGCCTGCACAGAGAAACCGACGAAAGGGAAAAGCCTATCTTGAGTGAACTTCCGAACAGAGCACATAATGCGGGGCATGAGCCCGCTCACAAGATGAATGAAGCGTCCTTCGGAGGAATGACTTCTATGAGCAAGAAAGCTGCATTCTCTCCGTTCTTCTCCAACTTATCCACTAGGTCTTGGACTGTATCGGCATCTCCGACTACCTTACCGTCTTTGACAGCAAACGCCTTCTTGTCGTACTTTTCCCTGAGCTGGTCGTAGTTATCGCTGATCCATTTGCTGTCGCGCTGCGCTCTCTTGGCCATTTCCAAGACCTCAGAATCTTCCATTCAGCTACTCGCCCTCAAGGATCTTCCGAACCTCCTGCATGTCAGGAGGCTGTGACAGACCCACAGATTCTACAGTTGGGTGTGGACTTGGGGGAGTGCGAGTGCTGCTATTCTGCTCCTAGGAGCCCCATAGTTATCACTATTTCTGCGGTTCTGCGGGATTGTCAGAAATGCCCTAATTCCGATAGTATTGCAGAAAAAGGCATATTATCCAAGAGGCCATTTCCTCGTGTTCGTCTACCGATGAAGGACAGGCGGGCGGGAAAGCTGATACTAGCGGCATGATGACTTCAACCCACATGGCAGCCGGTTTCGTTCTGAGTGGCATTTCCTACAGACTCCTGGTCTAGGTGTTTCCCTACTATGTGAGATCCGACCTTCTCCTTCTGTTTCCGTACGTACTAATCGCAGGCCTAGCCGGGGGGTTCTTCCCTGATCTGGACAGAATGGAGCGTGAGATCCTCGGCTTCAGGGTCGTCCACAGGAAGACGCTCCACTTCATCTTGGGATACGCTTGGACGGCCGGAGTGGCGGCTGTCTTACTGTTGTTGTACCCGGAGTATGCTTGGTTGTTCGGGCCGCTTTTCGCCTTCCTGCTCTCAGCTGAAGCCCACACGGTGATGGACGTATTCGACGGCGGACAGAGGGGGAGGCCAGGTGCTGTCTACGAGCACCTCACTGGAAGGTGGATAAGGGGGAAAGAGGTCATTCCCTTCGCCAGCACTAAGGAGTGGGTCCTCTATTCGGCTATCGCTATCGGCTTCATCGTGTTCGCGTTGTACCCCTATCCGATCACGCTGCTGGGGTCAGATGTCCTCACCCTGCCTGTCATCTTCTATACCATTACTTGGATTCCAGCGGCTGTCTACGAATGGAGGTACGTGGCACCGAAGAGAAGGAGAAGGCACGCCGCTTCCTAGCCAAGCAAGTCCTCTACCGAGTTGGAGTCCACCCGGTTCGCCCAAGGGAAAGGATCATAGATGAACTGAGGGAATGAGTAAGCGGGAGAGTCCTGATCTCCTAACCCAGCAATGACAACGGATTGGCCCGGTCAGAATTCCCTGCTCACGAAGGACTCTGCCAGTTCGATGAGTCTCCTGCTCGCATGTGACTGGGGAAGGACCTTCAGTGCTTTCTTGGCCATCTCGACCTTCTCCCTGGCCGACGAGAATGCCCTGTCCCTGCAGTTCGTGGTCTTCATCAGACCGATGGCTCGGTCAATATCACCTTGGGATACTTCCTCCTTGCGGAGTATCGAAAGCAGGGCGTCCCTTCTGTCGCCATCCAACTCATCAAGTGCCAGCAGAATGGCCGCGTTGCCGAGCTTGTGCTCGGCTATGTCCTTGCCGACCTTCTTGCCCAGCTTCGCCTCCTCCCCGAAGATGTCCAGCGTGTCATCGACAATCTGGAACGCCTCGCCGGCCAGTCTCGCGTAGTCACCGAGCGCCTTCCTGATATTCTCGGATGCCCCGGCAACGATCGCCCCTGCCTCGGCACATGCCTCCATTAGCGAGCCGGTCTTGTGAGCTACTATGCTCTCGTAGGTCTCCCAACTCGGCTCGCGGAGCCTGACACGCCTGATGTAGTCTTCTTGGCGTCCTGCCTGTTCGTACAGTATGTCTGCCCGCTCGCCCTCTACGAGGCTCTCGATTGTTTTGCTGACCAGTCCGTGCAGCGTAGCGGACTGAGGACTGTCGTTGACGACTTGGGCGATGGCCTCCCTGTAGTGAAGCGCCGCAAGCAGTGCCATCGAGTCCCCGAACACCTTCCTCGTCGTCGGCTTTCCCCTCCTGATCTCGCCCCTGTCTATGATGTCGTCAAAGATGAGCGAGTAGTTGTGGACGAGTTCCATGGCAGCCGCCGCCTTGAGTGCTTCGTGTCTGGAACCCCCTGCAGCCTCGCAAGCCAGCATCACCAGGGCGGGCCGGAGCATCTTGCCGCCAGCATCCAGCTGATGTGTCAGAACCTCACGGAACTCGGGGCTGGCACCCCTCAGCACATATTCCCTCATCGTGGGTTCAGCGGTTCTGCCGATCTCTGACAGCTCATCGAGTACGCTCAATCGAGTTGCGACGGGATGCCATCGAGAAAAGGCTTTGCGCCCCTTGGCGGGGCGCTCAGACTACTGACTACTCGGACGCGTTCGGAATGCATTGTGGTATCAGGTTCTACAGGGGAGGGGGCGGCGCTGGTGAGGGAGGCTGGTACGCGGGCTTCCTGAGGACGAACCTTATGACAATCAGGACCACAACAAGGAGCACGACGCCGCCTCCTGCGTACAGCCAGAGCGTCGGGATCTGGACCTGATAGGTCGAAGTTGGACTCGTTGTCGCGTTCGCTACGTTGTCGGTTGCTGAGATGTAGTAGCTGACGGTCGTGAAGATGTTCTGCCCGGGAATGGTCGCCTGGAACAAAGTGCCAGACGCAAGAGTCATCGTTACAGTGGCCCAGTTGGTTCCATCAGTCGAGTACTTCAGGATGGTAGTCTGCACCCCGGATCCCGCGTCCTGTATGTTGGCGGAGACCACAACTGAATCGCCGTGCACGGGTGCGGTTGGGTTAATGGCTATGCCTGTGATTGCAGGACCGGTGTTGTCGAGCCTCACAGTGACGGAGAGCGCAGTGGGTTGTCCGATGTTCCCCACGTTGTCCACCGCTCTTATTGTCCAGGTGTGAGCGCCCTCAGTAACCGTCATGGTCTTGCTGTAGGTCGTGCCGGGTACCATGTCTCCCTGACTCGTTCCGTCCAGCATCAACGTTATGGAAGCGAGTCCTGAATCGCCCTCACTCACCGTGCCTTCGAATCTGACGCTGAGTGAGGTGACCCACAGATCTCCAGCGGTCGGCGACACGAGGCTGACCGTCGGCACATTCTTGTCGAGGAAGACTGTGACAGTATTCTCGGGTTCCTCATTCAAGGCATTGTCCGTTGACTTGTAGCCGATCGTATGCGTTCCGTGTGAGAACGTTGAGAGCGTGAATGGGTCCGTGTAGGTAGACCACCCACCACCGTCAACCCTATACTTGACCTCCTTTACTCCGCTTTCCACGTCCCTTGCAGCCAGCTGCAGCTGAGTCGTTGCGCTCACATACGTGGTAGTCGCGGTCACATATTTCGGATTGCCAATGATCAGACTGGTCTGTGGCGGCGTGTTGTCAGGAATCACAGTGACGGTCGAGGTGTCCGAAACCAATCCGGCTGATGCAACGGTGATCGTCCAAGTCCCTCCTCTTATGTCGTAGTAGTCAAACTGGGCTGTCGTGCTACCGGCCGGCACCACGACCGAAGTGATCTGCGTGCTGCCGTGCGGAGGCCTGCATTGCCCTACTGGTGACGTTGTCGCCAGAGTCACTGGAATCGCAGAAGAGACCGTGGCCGGGTTGCCGAAGGCGTCAGCCACAGAGACTGTCAACGAGGAGTACTGTCCTCCAGCGCCTATGGTGAAGGTCTTCGGCGCAACTGCCAGCTTGGCTGGAGGGCCTCCTCTCACTGTGATCGCCTTAGAGTCACCCACGTAGGTAGAGTATGTGGGTGTCGTCACGCCCAGCGTTGGAGTTCCAGTCTTGTTGTCATAGTAGTAGACCGTTACAGCTGGTGAACCATGTGCTATCCAGACCTGGGTTATGGCTGGCCCCCCAACAGAGGTGGCGAACTTCTTGCCAGGACTTGAGGAGGCCAGATTGACTAACAACGAACCATATGTTATCGGGTTGCCGTCGTAGTCCTTTCTCGCGATGGTCAGCGAGAGCCAACTTCCGGCACTCATGCTCGTTGCCGCGGGGGTCAGGACGAAGTGCGGCGGGTAGTACTCCACATCCAGCTTCGGCCTGTAGTCCGCGTCCGAGTACTCACGCGATCTGAACTGCGTCTGATGCTCGGAGGTACCTGCGCTCGATTCCACCTTGTCGATGATTTCCCACCCCTGATTCTGCCAGGCCTCAGCAGTGTCGCGATGACGCATGACCTGGACCGCATCCTTGACATCCCAACTCACCCAGCCTGCGGTCGTTCCCACGGTAGCTTCCGGTACAGTGACTGGCTGGCCAGGCCAGAGCGGCCTGTTGTTCCATGTAATAGTGCTTTCAGCCCAGGGATCATCCAACATGTACACTTGGTATGTCCTTGAGTCCGTGGGTGGGCTAAATGCGTACAAGGAGAGAGTCGCCGAGATTATCTTGGCACCTGGTGGAATACCGCTCAGGTCGAACCTCACAAATGATCTGGAGTTCTTCCACGCGGCATCGTTCGAACTTCTCACCCACATGTTGCTGGAGCCTCCGTAATTCGTGTCAGGTGCCAATTGTGAAACAACCGCGTCCGCCAGGATCGGTGGATGCACTACAATCCCGGCGCCATTCACCAGGACATTGTTGAGAGGAAGCAATGCAGGTACAATCGCCAAAGAAAGAAGCGTCGCCAGAAAGACAACTCTTATGCCAAACCCAATTGCTCTCATTGATGGTGTTATGGGCGTAGAGCTGTTATAAGGTTTGAAGGTTTCCCTTGGCTGAGTGCCTGCTGATGCCACACTTGGTTGCTCGTTCCTTTCCACGCACCTACTTTTCCTACAGGTAGTCCAGCAGTTCGGTGAGTGAGCCGACCCTGAGGTCCGGCTCGAGTCCTCCGTATTCATCTCGTGTCCTCAATACTAGGACAGCAATTGCGCCAGCCTCAAGTGAAGATCCTATGTCGTGGCGTGTGTCTCCTACATAGGCCATCTGGCTTGCGCGCACGCCCAGTCTTCTAGCCGCCTCCTTGATCAGGTCTGGCGCAGGCTTGCTCCTTGGAACCTCGTCGCCACCTACTATGACGTCGAAAAACACGTCGATCTTGAAGGCCGATGCCATGGTCTCGATTCTCTCTGTCGTAGTAGAGCTGGCCAACGCCAACATGTATCCGCGTCTCTTGAGTTCGCCCAAAACAGCGACCGAGTCGGGAAAGAGCCTGACGTTCCTTATGTAGAGTTGAGTGTCGAACGCCTCTCTCCTCTTGCCCGCAATCCTCGCCAACAATCCCTCGTCGCCGCCAGCAAGTATCCTCGCTATCTCGTTGCCTGTCATCCCGACAAGCTCCTTCACGTTGATCTTCGGCTCGATGCCCATAGAACGGGCCAGCTTCAGCCATGTGTTCGCCATGTAGTCGACGGAGTCAACCAAGGTTCCGTCGAAGTCAAAGGCAAGCGCCTTCGGTTTCCTCGGCAGTGACCCCTCGTGACCGCTGGATCGCGGCACATTCATCGGCACCGGTGAGGTTTTCATCTGAACTTCATGACTCTCAGGCCGCTATATGTGGGTTGTGGCTCAAGATTGGACGAGCGAACTGCTTAAAGCGGCTCGTGATTTGAGGAGGGCATGCGCAAGAAGAACGTAGACCCGTACGAGCTCTTCAGCTCTGTTTCGAAGGTGTTTGATGCCACAGGGCTGCTGCTGGTCTCGGTTGATGCTGCAGGCAAACCCAACGCAATGGCAATCGGCTGGGGAGCAGTCGGGACTATATGGAACATGCCGACGTTCACCGCGATCGTCAGGCCTTCCAGGTACACACACGGCCTCATCAAGAAGGCAATGGACTTCACGGTCAACGTTCCGAGAAGTGGGCTGGAGGATGCTGTGTCTCTGTGCGGCACCAAGTCCGGCAGGGATGTTGACAAGTTCGCGAAGGCGCACCTCACCCCTGTCAAGGCTCGGTCCACGAAGTCGCCGATAATCAAGGAATGCGTAGCACACTTTGAGTGCTCTGTCATGTGCCAGCTTGGCATGACCGAGAAGTCCATAGAGGCCAAGATAGGACGGAACTACAAGTCCGGGAACTACCACACATTCTTCATCGGCAGGATACTGCATGCGTACGCTGATCCCAACTACAAGTCCCGACTCCCGAAAAGACCCCTCCGTCGTTGATCTCTTACTTTAATAACGGGAGGCCAGAAGGCATCTAGATTGGTCCTTCAGGTTCTTGTTCTCGGTACGGCCGGGTCCGGAAAGACGCAGCTTTCATACAACTACGTCTCGTGGCTCAGACGTGGGGGAACCGACGCAAAGGTGGTGAACTTGGATCCAGGTGCCGAAGTCACGCCCTTTGATCCGGACTGGGACATCAGGAAGATCATCTCAGTGAACGATCTGATGATGAGAGAAAGGCTGGGCCCGAACGGCGCAATGCTCAGGGCAGCAGAGCAGATGCTCACCGAGTCGCGGCGGATAGTTGCGGGCCTGAAATCACTCGGAGGGGAGTATGTTGTTGTAGACACGCCCGGCCAGATCGAGCTGTTCGTGTTCCATTCCTCTGGTCCCAGGCTCGTCAGCGAGTTCAACGGAATCGCGAGGACAGTTGGGGTCTTCCTGTTGGATCCGGTGTTGACCGGTGATCCGGCAAACTTGGCCGCGGCTCTCGCGCAGTCAGTTGTAGTCAGAGTGAGGTTGAACATCCCGCTTGTTATCGTGGCGAGCAAGTCTGACCTCAACTCGAGGAAGGATCTCGCGAGGATGCTGTCAGACGCCGACTATCTCGCGTCAAGGGTGGAACGGGAAAGCACGGGATCAGCAGCGGAGGCCGCCGCGGTTCTCGTGGATGTCATTCGGAAGCTTCCCTGGTCTCAGAGAGCCGTGAGCGTGTCGTCAGTCACCCGAGATGGCTTTGAAGACCTCCATGGGCTGCTCCACGAGGCCTTCTGTGCATGTGGAGATCTGACGTAGGCAGGGCTCTTGCGCCTCAATACCTGGGATTTCTCGGGACAGGTAACATTGCTACGTAACGCTTATATAGATAACAACGTTACATAGTGCCATGAACGGCGAAAACAGTGGAACTGAGGAATCAAGCCCAAGGGATGTCGACTGCTGCCAGGCACGCGGATACGAGGCGACTGGGCAAGGTGCAGGTTGCGAGGGCGTGCACCGCGGAATGGGTCACGGGGTGCACCACGGTGGGCCCGGCCACAAGGTCGTAGTAGTGCGCGGCTTTCCGGAAAGGGGATGGATCAAGTTCCTGATCCTGAGGGTGCTGTACGAGAAGCCCATGCACGGCTATCAGTTGTTGGAGGAAATAGAGAAGCGGAGTCAGGGCTACCACAAGCTTATGCCAGGCTCGATCTACACGATACTGAGGAGGATGGAGCACAGAGGCTTGCTGAGATCCGAATGGGAGAAAGTAGAGTCCGGACCAGACAGGAGAATCTACAAACTGACTGACGAGGGTGTAGCCCTGCTGAAGACCGGACTTGAGTCGATAGCAAGAAGACGCAAGCTGACGGACGATCTCGTGAAGTTCTACGAAAAGGAATTCGAAGGGAAGAAGTAGGCCATCGCAAACGACTGGCGTCTCAGGGCAGCGAGAACACCTGCGCAGCTTTTTAGGCCCCTGAGGAGGTGGATTCCCGTTGGAGGCCCTATGTTCGGAGCGTTTCACGTGTTGGTGGGGTACGTCGTCGGGTTGGTTTCGTTCAGGTCGCTGGGGATCGAAGGTCGACGCGACGGATTTCTAGCAGGCTTCTTGGGGGCAGCACCGGACATTGACTACTTCTCTCCGTTTCCCTTCGGCAGCCCCCTCGGTCACCATGGGATAACACATTCGCCTTTCCTTTTGACCCTTGCCTCGATACCGTTCCTGTGGAAGGACGGACGGAGGAAGCTGCCGTACTACTTCGCACTCATGTCACACATCGGCGCTGACTTCGTGGAGAACTTTGTGCCTATATTCTCTCCGCTCAGCTGGGATCAGCTGGGGGTCGACCTCGTCTCGAAAGCGCCTCAGCTGGTGACCGTGCTTGAAGCTGTGGTGATCTGTTCGTTCGTGGTAATTGCGCTCAAGGGGCGAGAGACGTTCCCGATTGTCATTCCAGACCGATACAGCAGTCTTGCCTCCGTAGCCATTGTTGTGCTCACATTCCCGCTTCTGTTGTTTCCTGCGGTGTGGCAGTTGTTGGATCTCGCGTCGCCTCTGTCACTGTTGACTTGGCTGGCGTCATATCTTATCGTGAATGCAGTCCTGATCCTGAACGTGAGGAGGGCGAACAACTTCATCCTCAACCGGATGAAACAACGCGAGGCCTGAAAGGCGCAATTGAAGCTCGGATTGATGAGACCTATGGAAGCTGTTTGTTCTCTCGATTGACGCTGCCAATTCTTATAAGCCCAATGCAAATAGTTCCCAGCCGAATTGGGTGCCGTCACGTTGTTGGGCATCAGTCGGCTCGCGCTTTTCCTGCTCCTTCTTTCCGTTCCGGTGAACAGCACTGTCAATGCTCTGCTGTCTCCGGGAACGCCAGCGCCCGACTTCACGCTCCCCGACATTGACGGTGGCTCTTTCACCCTCGCAGACCAAAGAGGTACTGTTATTCTCCTTGACTTCTTCTTCATTGAGTGCGGTTCGTGCGAGATAGCGCTTCCCGATGTCAAGCAGCTTCTCGCCGACTTCCCCAACGGGTTCAGGATAGTCTCCATCACGATAGAGCTTGGCGACACCGAGGCGGCGCTGGAGCAGTACAGAACCGAGAAGGGCATTACCTAGACGATATTGAGGGATACGCAGGGAATATACTCAAGCGACTATGGCGTTGCGTTAGCGCCGACGTTCTACGTAATAGACAGCAGCGGAACAATCCGCTTCGTCAAAGTCGGAGGCATTGACGTCTATGCGATCCTCAGACCACAGATCGCTTCGTTGATCGATCTCAGACCGAGCACTCAACTGTCGATACAGCTTTCTTCAACCGCGGTGGAGACTGGTAGCTCGGTCACCGTCTCTGGATCAATCATGCCCGCCCTCAGTGGCAGGACTGTCACGATCACTGTCGCGAAGCCCGACGGCTCAACGACCAACCTCTCTACCACCACCGGTTCTGGAGGAAGCTACAGCAAATCCTTCGTAGCTGACAAGGAAGGATTATGGAAAGTCAAGGCCATCTTCGCTGGCGATGCTGCGCATTCACCATCTGAGAGTACCGAGGTGGAATTCCTTGCCAAGTCACCGATTCCATGGCTCCTAATCGGAGTGGGTGCAGTAGTTCTGTTCGTGGGGGCTGGAGGGGCATTCTGGTATCTCAAGCTGAGGAATCCTCCACCTCCTAGCGGACGTCCGCCTCCCCCTCCTCCGCCGCCTACTACGAAAGGATTGGCTGAGGTTCCGCCAGCGTCTCCACCAACCCGGACCTTGCAGCTTCCGAGAGCCACTACGACACTGGCATCGGTTGTTCTACTAGGCGCCTTTGCCGTGGCGATCCTTCTAGGCGCCAATCAGTATGCTTGGATCCAAGTGTACGTTAGAGTGTTGTGCGCCACGTGCATCGGCGTAGGGTGACCGCCCTCTTCTTGAAGCTCTCCGACCTGCGGAAAGGAGTCCAAGTGCTAGGCTTCGTTGTGCTGAACCTAGGATTCACAGCCGCCCTCAAGACGGGTATCGTGTGCCCCGCCCTTTTCTGTTACGCCTGCCCATTGGCGATGTTCGCGTGTCCGTTCGGAACGCTTCAGCACTTCGTCGTGTTGGCAGCTGTTCCGTTGTTGGCGGGGGGCACGATCGGCCTGTATGCGACTCTCTTGGGCAGAGCTTTCTGTGGCTGGTTCTGCCCTTTCGGCGCCTTCCCCTATGTGTTCATGGAGAACCCGAGTCCGATACCCTTCGGTATCTGGGTCCACGTCGCGACATTCCTTCTTGTAGTGTTCGGTGTGCTCGTTGTCGAGAGAGTCTAGTGCAGGTATTTGTGTCCAGTTGGCGCCATATTCGGGCCCTTCAACAAGGTCTCATTCTTGTCGATGAAAGTGGACCAGAGCTTGTGCGCGGACTGCAACCTGTGCCTGAGAGCATGCCCCATGGGCATAGACAACGTTAAGGCGATCGGCTCCTCGACAGACTGCACCCGCTGCGGGAAGTGCGTCGAGGCTTGCCGCAAGGGAGTCATAAGATACGGTCTAGGACCAAGCTAGTCTGCCGTCGAGGTTCCGGTGAGTCCGATCTATGTATGGTTCTTAGCACAGTGGAGTCAGGATCCTGATGGCGCGCTTGATGTCCTTGATCTGCTGGGGACCCGATATCTCGCGCTCTATGGTGAGCGCGCCGCGGAAGCCGCACCTCTTCAGCTTCGGGATGAGCAGTGGGTAGTTGACTTTCCCTTTCCCCAGAGGCATCTCCTCGCCAAGTTCTCTGCCGTTTGTCGGATACAGTCCATCCTTCGCATGGACTCCCCTGACGTACTTGCCGATGATGTCAAGGGCATCGACCGGGTTCGCCTTGCCGTAGAGTATCAGATTGGCGGGATCGAGGTTGACCCCGAGGTTCTCCGCCCCCGAGTCTTCAAAAGTCCTCAGGAGTGTGACTGGCGTCTCTTGCCCAGTTTCGAACCAGAACTCCTGTCCGGCTTCGGCGCAGTGCTTTGCGACCTCCTTCACGGCCTCGACCAGTCCAGGAAAGAGTGGGTCGCCCGGATTCTCCGGTATGAAACCAACGTGAGTCGTAATGCTGTCGACTCTCAATGCCTTGGCGAAGTCTGACCCCTTCTTTAGGATCTTCACCCGCTCCTCTCTGGTTTCGGGTGGAACGAGCCCGATTGTTCTAGGACCGTCTACGAAGTTCCACACGGCTGTGGGCAGTCCTGTCCACATAGTGGTGATCTCGACGGAGTTGTCGTGAGCTATCCTCTTCAGGTCCTTCGCGTTGTCCTCAGTCAGCATATCGGGACTCCAGCATGAAACTTGGCAGGTCGGAAGGCCGAACTCGCGGACCTTCGCTATCGCCTCTTCAACGCCGCTTTCCATCGAAACGATAGTCCCGAGTTTCAGCTTTGCCATTCTATTTACACAAAGCCTTCAGAATATATAACAGTAGTCCGTCCTCAAGTTGGAGCAGTCGGGGCTTCGTTCTCTCAGCCCTGCGTCGGTGCAATGCCCAGGAGCATCTTGTTGAAGTCAGGACTGTTGGCGAGTTCGCTGGGTTCTCCTTCGGCCATTTTCCTGCCGCTCGCCATGATGAATGCATGGTCGGAGAGATCTAGTGCCAGCTTGGCATTCTGCTCCACGAGTATCACCGTCAGCTTGAGGTCGTCCCTGAGCATCTTGACGTTGCTTACAAGCTGTTTGGCCATCTTCGGGGCCAAGTTCGCGGTAGGTTCATCAAGCATGACAACCCGGGGTTTCCGCATCAACGCCATGCTCAGGGCTAGCATCTGTCTCTCACCGCCACTCAGAAGCCCGGCGGACTTGCCCATGAAGTCGTTCAAGACCGGGAACATGGACAAGACGTTGTGTACGGTTTCTTTTGCTGACTCCTCGTCCACCGTGTAGGATGCCAGCCACAGGTTCTCCGCGACCGTGAGGTTTCCGAATATGTTGTCCGTCTGAGGCAGGTACGCCACGCCTCTTCTGGCTATCTCGTGCGGTGGCAGCTTCGTTATGTTGGATTGTCCACAGAAGACGGAGCCGGAATAGACCGCGGTGAGACCGAATATCGTCTTCAGGAGAGTAGATTTGCCACTGCCGTTTGGTCCGAGGACGCACGTGACCTCTCTGTCCTTGAACGTCATGTTGATGTCGAATATGATGTGGAGCGGGCCATAGCCCGCGTTGATACCTTTGACCTCTATCACGCAGAATCCCCGCCCATGTAGGCCTCGATCACAGCCGGGTCATTGATCACGTTGTCCGGACGCCCCGAGGAGATGACCTTTCCGGCCGCCATCGCGAACACCTTGTCCACATACTGCAGTGCCACGTCGAGCCTGTGCTCTACGATCAGGAATGACAGGTCCATCTTGTCCCTGAGGTGGACCAGCCTTTCGAAGATCATGTGCGACAGCACTGGGTTGACGCCCGCAACTGGCTCATCCAGCATCACGAGCTTCGCCCTCATCATCAGTGCCCTTCCTATCTCGAGCAGCTTGAGCTGTCCGCCGCTCAGCTTCTCCGCTTGGGTGTCCCGAACCTTGTCTAGGGACAGCATGTCCATGACTGATAGCGCCCGTTCGGCTCTTTCCCTGTCGCTCTTCGCCCAGATGCTCTCAATAGTTGAGAAGAGGAAACTCTCGCCTCTGCCGTTCCCTGAGGCAACTAGCATGTTCTCAAGGACAGTGAGCCTTGAGAACGGAATGGGTATCTGGAAACTCCTTGTCAGTCCTAGCTCGGCTATCTTGAAGGCAGGCTTTCCGGCTATGTTCTTGCCGTCGAACACGATCTTTCCCCCGTCTGGTCGATAGACCCCTCCGCACACGTTCACAAGCGTTGTCTTGCCGCTGCCGTTGGGCCCGATGACAAGAGCCATTTCGCCTCGTTCCACTGAGAGAGATACACCTCCGAGCGCACTAACTCCACCGAAGCTCTTCGTTACTTCAATCACCTGCAGCAATCCTTTTCACATCACTCCGAAAAAAGGAGGTCGGGCGTGACCTAGAAGCCGGGGTTCCATGATATTGTGTCTGACGCGAAGAAGTAGGTCCCCGCCCTGTCCCAGTCGTATACTGCACCTTTCTTCACTACTGCGTAGATTGCGTAATCGCCTCCCGCCCTGTCGCCTGCAGCGTTCAGTTGAGTCCAGCCGCTAGCGCCGAAGTATGCATTGGCCACTGAAGGCAGGGCCGCCTTGATCGCCTGCCCGTCGTAGTTGTTTGAAGCGAGGATAGAAAGCGCTATGACCCACGTGCAATCGTAGGCGATGTAGGAGTATTCGTCCGGTTCCTCGCTCATGTTCGCGATCATCCTGTCACGCACCGAAGCCCACTTCGCGCTGTGCGCGGATGAGAATATGGTGCTGAGCAGCTGGACTTGCGTCGCCTGCGCACCTGCTTGAGCCGTTATCCTTGAACTCATCGCTCCTCCGTCGCATCCAAACCACTTCACGCTGAGCAGCGCGGGGTAGTCCTTTGCCTGCAGGAGAATCTGTGCTGCTTCTTCGAAAGATATGAGTTCGATTGCAACTTTGTCAGCGCCGTACTGTTGAATGGCCTGTTGAACCTTGGGGTTGAGTGCATTGAGCTCTACCGAAAAGTCAGTCGCAGCATAGTTGTACCTTACCGCGTCTATGACTTTCCCTCCTAGAGATGTGAACGTCTGGTTGAACACCCTGGCCAGCCCGTCGCCGTAGGTGTCTGCCCTGTAGACAAGAAACGCGGCCTCGATACCCTTCTCCCAGAACGCCTTTCCTAGCACTCTGCCCTGCGGGTTGTCGTCTGTAACTAGCCTAAACACGAAGTCGCCTGGTATCGAGAGGTCGGTTGCAGTAGAGGATTGGCTAATGATGACAATATGGTTCGTATCAGCATAGCCTTTGATGTTCCTGATCTCACCACTTGAAAGCGGCCCGACCACGGCTTTGACTCCTCGCGCCGCAAGTGACTGAAGCTTCGTCAGGCAGACAGCTGGGTCGGTCTCCGTATCCTCAACTAGTACCTTGATTGTGAAGTTGGCCCCTGCCGCCTTTAGGTATGCGTTGATGTCATCTTGTGCGATCTCGATAGCTACCTTCTCCCTTATGCCGTATGTCGATAGGTCTCCTGTAAGCGCCAGTATTGCCCCTATTGGGATCTCACCTGTGAGAACCGAGCGTCCTGTGGGCTTAGGTGACAGGTACCAACCAGCGGCGAAGCTTGCGATCAGAAGCACAGCGATTATCGCGGCCCAGGTCAGTTTTGAGGTGCCAGATAGAGTTATTAGTCCCTTTCCTGATGACATTCTTATTTATGGCTGGAAAGGACGAGACCTATTTAAGCGTTTCTGGCAAAATCCTTATAAACATTACTCCCGGGCATTTGGAGCGCTCACCTGAATGCTTGATCCCTTAGTTCGAGACGCTTTGCTCTATGGCAACCTTCTGTCGTTGATGTCCTTGGGCCTCACCTTGACATACATCACAAGCAAGGTGCCCAACTTCGCACACAGTTCATTTGTCACCATCGGCGCCTACGTGTCCCTGGCCATTGCGAGCGTTCTCGGTATGAACCCGTACGTCGGGTTGCCCTTTGCCTTTCTGATCGGGGGTCTAGCATCAGTGGCTGTCTATGCCTTTGCCATGAAGCCGATCGCGAAACGGGGTGGTTCACTAGTACATCTCATGATGGCTACGCTTGCTGCCGAGGTCGTCTTCTCCGGGATCCTGAACGCCTTCGCGGATTACCTGCGAGAGTCGTTCAAGGTGTACTCTAGGGCTTTCACGCTGAGGGACCTAGATTTCACGTTCCTAGATCTACCCGGCGTGTTCGTCGTATCGTATCTCCTGTGCGGCGTGTTGTTTGTGTCTCTGTTTCTGATCCTCACGAAGACCAGGTTCGGGGTCGCCATGAGAGCCACGGTCGAGAACCCTCCCTTGGCGAGCGTGTTGGGAGTCAACACCGATCTGGTGTACACCGTGTCATGGTTCATATCGGGTGGCCTTGCTGGCGTGTCAGGGGCGCTCCTGCCCTTCTGGATTCAGACAAGTCCAAACACCGCTGATGTGTACCTCTTGAGCATATTCTGTGCCAGTGTGCTTGGCGGATTGGGGAGTTTCGCTGGTGCCATAGCGGGCGGACTTGTACTTGGAGTAGGCGAGATATTGATCACAAGTTTCCTAGTAGGTGTGTTCGGATACTGGGTTGTCCCGTACAGGCCAGCGATACCGCTGATCGTCATGTCGCTCATTCTGTTGCTCATGCCAGAGGGGATCGTGGGAAAGCTCCAAGGTCAGGCTAAGAGGAGGGCGTAGTCACGATGATACCTGAGCTGCTCTTTCTCTTTGATCTAATGGCGATGTTCGCGATCTACCTCATACTGAATCTCAGCCTTTGTCTTGAGTTCGGCTACGGCGGGATACCGGACTTCGGCAAGGTGCTGTTCGTTGCCGGCGGTGCTTTTGTGGTGGGAGGCTTCACCGGGAGATTCGCCTCTTGGCTCATGGGCATCATCGGGTACGACTACATCCGCAGCAATGCGTTGGTGATCTTCATGATAAACACGCGCCTCTCAAGTGACGTCTGGACATCCTTGGTGATCTTCGTTCCCTCAATACTGTTCGCTGTGGTGGCGGGAGGACTGCTTGGATACCTGGCATCCTTCCCGGCGATTAGACTGAGAGAGGACTACTTGGGAATGACATTGCTCTCGATGGGAGAAGTCGCCAAGGTCATAGCGCACAACTACCCAGACCTGGTCGGTGGGTCGCTGGGCGTGCAGGTACCAGACCCCTTGGCATGGGCGGGTGAATGGAGGTTCGCGTTAGCGAGTGTAGTCATCTTGGCGTTCGCGGGATTGGTCTGGCTTTACGTGGACAAGGTCGGTCACTCTCCACTTGGAAGGACGCTGAGGGCGATAAGGGACAACGAGACCACTGCTGAGTCCCTGGGTAAGAACGTATCTGACTACAGGATGAGGACGCTGGTGGTTTCGTCAGCGATCGCAGCCCTCTGTGGGGGACTGTACGCTTTCTACACATGCGGAGTGGTGGCAACAACGTACAGCAGGATGTGGTGGACCTTCTGGCCATGGTTGATGGTGATGCTCGGGGGCGCCTCTAGTAGCAAGGGAGTTCTCGTTGGCACGTTGATCTCCACTTCCACCATCAAGCTCATCAATGTGTTCAAGGACAGCCTTCAACCGTTCATCCCGTTTGACGTTGTGTGGGCGGAGAGCATGTTGATCGGGGCGACGATGATTCTGGTCCTGATCAAGAGGCCTGGGGGAATATTCCCCGAAGAGCCACAGGTTACCTCCGGCATGCTCAGGACGAATCAGACCAACGGCACAGGAGAGAGCAAAGGGTCTTAGGCCAGTGGGTCAGGACTCACTACTCCTACTGTCGTGTTGACTTCGTACGTGGGTCAAGGTCAGTGACTGACGTATTGATTCCCGAACCTCTCAAGGCTTACGATTTCGCCTAGCTCCTTCCTCGCCTTGATCAGTCGCGCGATCTTCGATGCAAGCCCCTTCTCCTCGCGAGGATATCCAACGGCCAGCAGCGCAACTACGGTGAACCTACTTGGAATCTCCAAGAGATCCTTGACTTGTTTCTCTGTGAAGCTACCTATCCAGCACGTTCCCAAGCCCTCTCCGGTTGCTGCTATGACCATGTTCTGCATAGCGATCGTGGTGTCAACCACGTACCACTTGGGAGACGCCCACTTGTTGCCGCAACCGACTATGACGACAGGCGATTCATGCAGGAACCGGGCGAACATCCCGCCTTCAGAGAGCCGTTTTCGTTTCTGCGCATCCCTGACTACCACGAAGTGCCAAGGTTGCCTGTTCGCGGCAGAGGGCGCCAGGCGTGCGGCCTCCAAGATCCTGGTCAGCTTCTCCTCGGGTACTTCATCAGGCAGGTACGATCTGATTGAACGCCTCGTTTGTATGGCCTCAAACACTTCCATTTCCTAGAAGCACCATTCACTGGACTACAGTCTGGCTCCAGCCCGATATTACCGTTTTGCCGAATCGCCCCCCGAAGATGTCTTGGAGGAATCGCAGTTTGCTTGCCCAGTTCGCAACTCTTATTATTCAAGGAATCGGGGCAATTGTATGAGGTACGAGATCAAGTACAGGCCGTCCTACAGTCTCCTAGTCGTCAACATGGATCCGGGCGAGACTATCGTTGCTGAAGCCGGCGCTATGACCTACATGAGTCCGACGATTGAGATGAGGACGAGGGGAAGGGGGCAGAGCGTGTGGGACACGCTCAAGGTCGGACTGCTCGGTGGTCAGTCCTTCTTCGTTAACGACTACACCGCGGCCACCGGGCCGGGAGAACTCGGGTTAGTTGCGGCGCCAGTCGGAGACATCGAGAAATTGCCGATGGATGGAACGATAGGGTTCATTATCCAGAAATCGTCGTACATTGCATCCAGCCCGGGGATAAACCTGGACATTCAATGGCAGGGCTTCACGAAAGGGATATTCGGCCAGGGACTGTTCATGATCAAGACATCTGGAACCGGAGACCTTTTCATCAATACGTTCGGGGCCATCGACAGGCACAGCCTGTTGCCGGGCGAGAAGCTGATAGTCGACAACTTCCACCTCGTCGGGTTCACAGACACGTGCTCCTATGAAGTCAAGCGACTAGGAGGCCTGAAGGAGTTTGTGCTCAGCGGCGAAGGACTCATTGTCGAGGTAACGGGCCCGGGAGAAGTGTATCTTCAGACGAAGAACTTGGCCGAGTTCGCGGAATGGCTGTGGTACGTGATCGAGCCTAAGGTCAGAGCCCTACGAGGTTCAAGGTAGAGAGCCAGCGGGCCCGGCGGTTTCTAAGCCAATGTAGGCTCCGGATCGAGTCATTCAGACCATTCTGTAACTCGTTTCATCTGCCGCCAGGTACGGTGTGCCCGTTCGGTCTTACGTTGACATGTGTGCCCGGAGGCCTCGGCGCCATTCTCATCCTTCTTGGCCGAGCGCGCTTGAGGTGTCTGTTCTCATTCGCGATGTTGTTCTACGGAAGGTGCCCTTGAAACTGCACTCGAAATGCGGATGGCTCTTTGACTTTCACTGTACGCTTATATCTGAATTGCTGAAATGACACTCCGGTGACCATGGATTGAGGAAACTGCCGGTTGCTCTTCTGCTATTGACCATCTCCCTTTTGGGCGTATGTGCAGCACAGGTTCCACAGAATGGTTCAATCTCGATCGACACTCCCGTGGACCACGATCTGTTCTTGACTGGCCAGACAATAACGATCAACGCCAGAGTGGAAGGCGATGTCCTTGCCGCGGGAGGCACGGTGATCATCAATGCTCCTGTGAGCGGGGACCTCCTCGTCCTTGCCGTAGAGGTGACAGTGAACGCACCCATAGGCGGGGCCGTTACCGCTGTTGGTTGGCAGGTCAGGATAAGGACCGACGTTGATGGAAGAATTCTTGCTGTCGGTGGAACCGTGAATATCGGGAGCAGGGCGCTGAAGCTCGTCGCAATAGGTGGAACGGTCCTAATCAGCGTGGCCACAGTCATCGAGAAATACGCGTATGTCGCGGCCGGCACTGTTGAGCACAATGGCGTAGTCATGGGGGAATTGAGGGTAGTCACGAACGACTTCCAGAGCACCGGAGTCGCTGGAAAGACAATTCAGGACAGGATTGAGACGCAATTGCCGATTTGGTTATCGGTGATCTTCAGTGGCATCACGGGGCCTTACGCTAGTGTACAAGTGCTGCTCAATGTTCTCATCACGCTTGGATTCTTCGTACTGGGGTTAGTCCTTCTCTTGCTGTTCCCGAGGCAGTTCTCAGTGATCCATGATGAGCTTATCAGGTCTCCTGTCAAGAACGCGGTGACAGGGTTTCTGCTCATCATCGGTGCCGGGATCACGTGTGTCCTGCTTGCAGTGACGCTTGTCGGTCTACCACTTGCAGCAATCTCGGGCATGCTTCTCGCCACATGCTTGATGATCTCACACCTCTTTGCCTCTCTAGCCCTAGGCAAGAAGGTAGCAGAGGCCATCAACTTCAAGGCTAGGGATGTTTGGTCGTTCGTCCTTGGCTTCCTTATCCTCAGCTTACTGTCCTCCCTCATCTTCATAGGTTGGATCGTATACGTAGTTGCAGTCAGTGTTGGTTTGGGGGCGATCTTCTACACGGTTCGCGAGAACTGGTCCTCCCTGATGGGTACCAGATAGGCGACGGAAATAGCACCGAAACGTGCGCTGCCGTGCGCGGGACAGGACTGGTGGCAGTAAGCCGGCTGCACCTTCTTTCGAAGATGCTCAGTCTCATGAGCAGGACGGAAACGACCCTCGTGTCACGAAACGCTGACTCGCTAGATCTTGCGAACGCGACCCGCAGTGCGCGTCACGCATGGGGTACGATAATCTTAAAGGGGGCTCCCAAAGCAATCGAATCGGAAACATGCAGGCTGATGCCGCAAGCGTAGTGACAAAGAATCTGGTGAAAGACTTCGGCAGACTCAGAGCCGTGAATGGCCTGAGCTTCGAGGTCAGGGCCGGAGAGGTAGTGGGTCTGCTTGGCCCGAACGGCGCGGGAAAAACGACAACGATCAGGATCCTGAGCACTCTGCTTCAGCCGACATCGGGAGAAGCATCTGTGCTTGGTCACGACGTAGTTGCAGAGCCGGAAAAGGTGAGGTCCTCTGAGGGAATAGTGTTCGAGAACACGGGCTTGTACGGAAAGCTTACGGGGTCAGAGAACTTGGAGTACTACGGACATCTCTACGGAATGGACGGGCATGCTCTGCAATCAAGAGTACAGGAGCTGCTCAAGGTTGTGGGCCTTAGCGAAAGGGCAGGTGACAAGGTTCAGGATTTCTCAAGGGGGATGAAGCAGAGACTGGCAATCGCAAGGGCTTTGCTTCACGACGCTCCGGTACTGATACTGGACGAGCCAACCGCTTCTCTCGACGTTCCATCTGCGAGATCCGTTAGGGATCTGATAAAGACGACGACAGCCTCTGAGAGAAAAGCCACTATCCTGTGCACTCACAACATGCTTGAGGCTCAGTATCTCTGCACGAGGGTCGTGATCATCAACAAAGGGATGAAGGTTGCAGAGGGCACGCCTGGGGAATTGGAGAGGATGTCGGACACGCATGGCCTGGAGGATGTTTTCTTGCAGCTGGTCAGAAGTGAGGCTCAACCATGAACGTTGACAGGGTAATCTGGATCATGAGAAAAGAAGCGCTGGAAGTGCTCAGGGATCGCCGTGCCCTGCTCGGTGCTGTCTTGCTTCCGCTAGTCCTAATGCCTCTCGTGAGCCAACTGTCACTGTTGGGAATGTCTCCGGCGATTGCGAAGTACAAACTGGCCGTTGTCAACAACGACGATGGTCCTGTAGCTGCATCGATAGTGCAGATGTTCATGATGACCAACGGGACAGAAGTCGTGATTCTTGACACCATCCCCGCCGACATTCAGCAGAAGCTGATGGATTCGACGTACGATGTTGCGA
>Ga0315296_10001401_pt1 | contig 21039 bp, 21 predicted proteins | sample YL17G14_18_MG_FD_203921 | JGI IMG/M metagenome (GOLD analysis project Ga0315296, IMG submission 203921) | Sediment microbial communities from Yellowstone Lake, YNP, Wyoming, USA - YL17G14_18 | ecosystem: Environmental > Aquatic > Freshwater > Lake > Sediment | place: USA: Wyoming | collected...
TGAACGAATATTTGAATTTGGAGGTAATACTGGATGCTTTCAAGCTCATGCGAGAAGAAGCCCAACTAGTTTTTATGGGAAAGGGTCCCAAGAGACAAAAACTCATTCGTTACGCGGATTCTATTAACCTCCAGAAAGTCGCATTCAGAGAATGGGTAGATCGCAGCCTCGTACCCGAGTGCTTGGCCCAAACCGACGTTGGAATCGTTTATGTTTCAGATACTCTGTACGAAAGATGCAAATGCCCATCAAAGCTCTTCGAGTATATGGCCATGGAGTTGCCTGTGATAGCGACCGATGTCGGCGAAACAGCACGCACGGTGAGAAAGGCTAAATGTGGGATTATCGTCCCCCCAGATGACCCATCGGCTTTGGCAAATGCAATGAACCAGTTGGTGGGTGATGCCGCTTTACGGCATGAAATGGGCAAGAGAGGGAGAGAATATTTGATTAAAAAGCAGAATTATGAGTTGCTGGCTAGGCGTTTGGCAGGCTACATCAGTCAAGTGGTAGGTGTAAACACAAGTTGCGCCACAGGGATAAAAAGAGGCTGAGAGAAGGTTTGAAACTATAAAAATATAAACGTATTTCCATCGTCCAAGTTCATTGCTACTACCAAGAGGGTTGGATGGCATAATTTTCTTGTTTACTATATCAGAGAATTTGATTTTCTCAAGAAATTTAATGAAATGGGATATGATGTGGAACTACTTTTTTGCGGAAAAGAGAATAAAAATATGATCGTTGATGGAGTACAAATCAAAATCCTTAGAAGATTAGATTTTTTAAAATATTTTCTTAAAAATAACATCAATTTTAAAAAAACTTTAATACACTCGCATGGGATTTTTCCAATAAATCTTTTCTACTTTTATGATGTAATGCATATTCATGGTGAAGTCAAACCGAGAGATTTTTTAAGGAAAAAAATCACTCAACAACTTTTAAAGAAAGCGTATGTATGTTGTCCCTACCAAAAACAAAAGAAAAAATTAATCGAAGAATTCGATATCGGCGAAAAGAAAATTTTTATAATCGAAAATACAATAGACACTAGATTGTTTAAGCCAAAAAGAGGAGGAAAAAAGACATTGTTCTATTCGCCGGAAGACTAAACAGAAACAAAAATGTTGAAACCTTAATAAATTTTTCAAATAAATACAAGATCCCCTCAAAATCGCTGGAGATGCCCCTGAGAAAAAATACTTAATGTCAACAAGTGGGGCGAGTATTGATTTTTTAGGATGGGTACCGAAAAATAGGTTAGCAGAAATCTATAGCAAAGTCAAATTTGCGGTTTTGCCTTCTTTTATAGAGGGGTTTCCTTTAGTACTCCTTGAGTCACTAGCTTGCAACGCGCCTTTTATCGCTTGCAATGATTGCGAAGGGCTGTTAAAGTTAATCGTGAAACAAAAAAGGGCCTTATAGTGGAGAGATCTTCCCTCTGGACAACAATGAAGGAAGTATTTGACTCTGAGCCTAACCTAAAAAGATTAACAAAGGGATGCAGAGAAAGTGTTGTAAAAAATTTGATCACATAGAAGCATTTAAACAAATAAAAATAGCATACAATAAAACATTAAAAGCACAAAATAAACGTTATTAAAGGGGATGGGGGTATGGTTAAGAAAATTAAAATAGGCGTTATCCCTGCTGCAGGCAAGGGTCGTCGTATAAGTGACCTCCCATTAACAAGATTGCTCCCAAAATCCTTGTTGCCAGTATTAAATAGACTGATTTTGGAGTATGTGTTAGAAAACATGAAAGGCATCGGCGTTAAAAATGTTTATATTATTGTTGGGGTGCTGTTAACTTAACGCCTCCAACCATGTTTTGAATCTTCCTTCGCCGCCAGATGGTGGTCCTTCGATCGACATGTGGTACCTGCACTTGTTGTACCAAAAGCAGAACACCGCGCTGAAATTTTTGATGCTTTCGAGGCCGTGCGTTGGAAAATAGCAATCGAACGCACGCAGTCTATCCTTGAACGTCTCGAACCAGCGCTCGATGTAGTTGCGCTCCCCGCCACACATCACGACGTGCTTCAGCCCAAGCCGCCGCGTCGGCCATCGGTACCAAGGACCACCGTCGGTGACGATGACTGGCTTCCCATCACAATAGTTGAGGCAACGTTTCAAGAATCCCAAAGTGTCAATTGTTTCGCGGTGCTCGGTCACGAGCAGATTGACTACCTCTCGATTCTCGGGGTCTACGGCCGCAAAAACGAATATCCAGCGCCTTTTTGTACGAATTTTTGTCTCGTCGACGACGAGGCAACGCCACCGCTTACGTCTGAATAGCTTCTCCTTCAAGTTTCGTCCAAGATTTTGTATCCACTTCCAGATCCCAACGTGGGATATCCACACACCTAGGTCGTACAGGAGTTCCTTGAGCCTCCGGAGGCTGGAACCCTGCGCGTAGAGGTACGAGGCGAAGATTTTCGCCTCTGGCGCCACACGATTGCGCACGAAAAGACTTTTTGCTTGTTGCCACAATTTATTGCTGGGGGTCAGGTGGGCGAGGAACTCGATGAGTTCCGACAACATGGAGATCACTTCCTATGTCTACCCCACCGCCCCCAAATCCAACCAAGAAATACTCTAGGAAGGAAATCTTAAGTTAACAGCACCAGAACAGTAGGCTCGGTATTACGACAGCAAACGCCTCTGGCCAAGGTGGCAAACCGATTGCAAATTTAAGACCAAACATCAGGAAATACGTAAACGCCCCTCAATCAACGTTTTAATAGGAGTAAGAGGATGGTGAACTTGACGAACTTCTTCGCGGGTAAAACAGTGGGGCAAGGCCGAGCTGGCAAAAAACTTTATTTAACACGATCAAGACATAAGTAAAAACTGGGAAGGAAAAAATGAAAGTAATCCATCTTTGGCCCTACTCCATTTCTGATATCGATCTTAAAGCTAAAGACTCCTTTTTTTATGCGGGCTGGGTGACAATAATTGCTAAACGTGTCCTTAAGCAAACCAGAAGATACGAAATGGAATGTTTGAGACTAGAAAAAAGTCTAAGAAAACCATTTGAATGTAGAAAAAATGAGATAACTTATAAAATTTTCCCATCCGTTAATTTTAAAGGATTCGATTTCTCGATGTCTTTAATTAAAGAAATAAAAGAGCTGCAGAAAAAAGACCAAATTCTACTCCATTTACATGGGATTACTTTATTTAACCTTTTTATTGCGTCTAAATTCAGAAATGTGCCTAGTATTGTTCAAGATCACGGGGACCCCCCCTCGATTCTCTCAATAAAAAATAGATATATCGTACAATTTGTTCGCTCCATAAAAGATAAAGTTAGTAAATTCGCGTTGAAGAATATCGACCACTTCTTTGTGAGAAACGAGGAAGTGAAACAGTATTTATCAAGCGTGGTAGATCCAAATTCAATCGAGATTCAAATAGGGGGGGCTGATTTCGACAAATTTAAACCTATGGATAAGAAAAAAGCCAAGAGAATTTTAGGCATAAATGAAAATAAAAAAGCACTTTTATATGTCGGGGATCTTTATAAATTTCCTAAGAGAGCAGATCTTGTTCTTGAAAGTTTTAAGAGGATTAGAAAAGAACGCGATATAGAACTATTGCTTGTGGGCGCGGATGAAAAAGATCCCCTCTATGATCGTGCAAGCAAGATGGGTGGAGTAAGGATAGTTGGCGTCCTTCCGCATGATAAAATGCCACTCATCTATAATGCCGCGGATGCTTACGTTTTGCCAGTCTTTTGGCCGGGCATGCCAAGGAACACGATGGGGTTGGGCACCGCTGTTATCGAGGCTCTCGCTTGTGGGATGCCAGTTGTTAGTACAACTTTGGTGGATTTCCCAAAAGAGGATGTATCGCTGGTTGGGGAGATCCCGAAAAATGAGGACGATGTGCCGAATTGTATCTTGAAGGTATTAGACAATCCAAATAAGTATAAAAAATGCAGAGAAATTGTCAAAAAATATTATGATTTTCAGAAAATAATCAAAAACACCATACGGGTATATGATGAGTTATTTGATAAGTATTATGGTCGAGCACCAGTTAGGGGTTAAGAATGATTAGGCTAACGCGGTGAATCATGAGAAGATTTTGAGGTAATGAATCCATCATTTTACAGCCCTGACTGAGATACCACTTTCACCTGCATCAAAAACAATCGTTTTCAGCCCAAGTTTTTCAAGCCATGTCTTCACCTCTTCTGGTGTATGGCGGTATGCATATTTTGGATGATACCAATCGAAGTTTGTTAAAACATTTTCCTCGTAAGTAAGTGTCCCATTCCAGAAACACTTGAGGAAATTGTAATATACGAATCTCTGCAAATCGTATTTTCCTTTCTTTATCTGAAGAAGCGGGATATCATCTGGGATCTCAACAGTAGATTTTAGCTCTGAAAAAGCTTTCCCAAGTTTGGTAAGGGACTCGCATATCTCCCAACACTTTTCAGGAGCAAGCTGTGTAGTGTACTGTCTTATATAATCATCACAAAATTCCCTAATCGGCCCCTTTTTCCGATAAACGTAAAACTGTATTTCCCCTCCGTTGCAAAGAAGTCTTACAAGACTTTCCAAAGCCAATCGGGTTGAAGGAGTATGATGCAAAACTCCCTCACTTGTAATGAATTCAAACGTCTCCTCTTTGAAAGGTAGGTTCATGATATCCGCTTGGATAATGTGAGAGTTGGGCAAAGATTCCGTATTTTTATATGCCACATCAACACAACCACTTATATCCGTCCCAAACACTTCCCCATTTGTCATACCAGCAAACCAGGCTATATCATGACCAGTGCCTGTACCGGCATCCAAAATCAGTTTCTTCGAAAACAAAAAAGACTTGAAATCATCAGGTGCCCAATGATATTTTTTATAAAACCATTCATCATGAAATTTTCTACTTCCGCCGCCCAAGGCGAATTGAGGATAAAGGCGCCATTTGAAATCAAAGCTTTCCGATGTCTGTTTCTGCCAATCGTCAACCTCTTCTTCTATTACCAACCGAGGTATGCCTTTTGAGATCTCGAAAATCCTACCACAACCTTTACAATGAAGTTTTCCTTCTTTCACGTGGGCCCCTTCTTTTTCGGCCTCAAGGGAAAAACCAGATTTGCAGAGTGGGCAGACAAAAAAAGGCAAGATTTTTGGCATCATAGCCCTAGGCCCCCTTCAACCATTCATACGTTTTTTTCAATCCGGCTCTTAAGTCAGTCTGTGGAACGGATCCAAAAAGTCCCTTGAGCTTTGTGGTATCAGCAACGAAGTTATCGATCTCGCCTGGTCGAGGGGGCAAATAATTAATCTTGGGTTCAATCCCGAGGATTTCCCCTGAGATTTCAACGATCTCTTTTATTGATGTCGCTCTACCTGTACCGAGGTTCACTATTTCGTTTTTTACACCATCTTTGAGCACTTTCAAATAGAACTCAGCCACATCTCCAACAAACACAAAATCCCTAGTTTGTGAACCATCGCCAAATAAATCGAAGGAGCCCGTTGTGGTAAGTTTCTTGTATATCATCGGAACCAAAGCACCGCTCTCAGGGTACTGCCAAGGGCCATAAATGTTGAAGAACCTGAAGATAAAGTAGTTGAGTCCATAGAGTTCATGATAAACCCTGAGATAATGCTCGCACGCGAGCTTTGCTATCCCGTAAGGGGTTCTCGGAATACAAGGGTGATTTTCATCGACAGGATTATACTTGACCTCTCCGACTAAAGACGACGCGGATGAGAACACGATTTCATCGACACCGTGCTCTCTAGCGGCATTTAAGATGTTAAGGGTTCCCTCAATATTTACTTTCGCATCCAACAATGGATTTTTTAGCGATGTGGGTAGACCGCTTGCCGCAAGGTGAACGACAACATCAGCACCTTTTAGCACTTTTGCAACGGCGTTAGGATCTAAAATATCGGCTTTGATGAATTTTACATCTCGGAGTTCAAATTCCTTCGAATCTGAGGTGACCATTTCAATGTTTTTTCTTTTGAATACCTCTACGATATTTCTCCCGACAAATCCTGATGCCCCAAATATCGCCACCCTCATGATATCACCTAGTATTTGCTCAAAAATTCAGAAATCGCGCCGCAAACAAGTTTTTGATCTTCGAACGACAGTTCATGATGTAAAGGCAATGTAAGAAGATTATTAAACAGCTTCTCAGAATTTTTGAGGTCCCATCTCCTCTCAACATTGGTAAAGCACGGTTGCAAATGTAAAGCATAAGTCCCTATTTGTGTCTCGATACCATTTTCGGCTAAATCCCGGCGTAGCCTATCTCTTACGCCCTCCTTTTTTATGTAAATCACGTAAGATTGAAACGTGTGCTTGACGTTCGGCTTTACCGACGGTGTTTTCACATACTCGACATCGGCCAACAGCTCGTCGTAAATCTTTGCTTTTTGAATTCTGTCTTTTATTATACTTTCAACCTTGCTTAGCTGAACAAGGCCTATCGCTCCGAGAATATCGCTTAATTTATAGTTCGTTCCGATGTATTCGAATTTTTCATCCTTCAGGCCGAATCTCTTGAGAGATCTAGCCTTCTCGGCAAGTTCATCGTCATCAGTTGTAAGCATGCCCCCCTCGCCAGTAGTTATGATCTTTCTCGGATGAAAGCTAAAGCATGTAATATCCGCAAATGTGCCGACTTTTTTTCCGTCTATCTCGGCGCCAACACTACACGCCGCGTCTTCAACAATCAGCAACCCGTGTTCCCTGCTAACTCTATATACATCCTTGTCCAAGGGGTTACCACATAAAGAAACAGGGATTACACATTTCGTTTTTTTGGTTATCGCGTTTTCGATGGCATCAGCCGTCACGTTGTAGCTCTCTAAATCAACGTCTACGAGAATCGGTTTTGCGCCAACTAAAAAAGCAACACCAGCGGTAATTGGGTAAGTAAAATCCGGGACAATTACTTCATCTTCAGGGCCGATACCTAAAACCCGTAATGCTATCTCCAAGGCAGTTGTACAGGAAGTCGTTGCAACGCTATTTTTTACCTGGATATATTCTGAAAATTTTTCTTCAAACTGCTTCGTCATCGGGCCTTCAGTCATGTATTTAGAGTCTAAAACTTTTCTGATCGCTTCTAACTCTTCATCTCCTACAAAAGGCCTCGCCAGAGGGATTTTTACTTGCACCATTTCAATCACCGATTAAGATTGCCCCCTCGTTTATTTTTAAAAAATTCTATTGTAGATTTTCCATTTTTGATTACAACTTTTCCAACTATCTTGGCTGGGAAGCCGGCAGCTACTCTATAGCTTGGAACATCACGCGTTACAACGGCTCCAGCCCCTAAGACAGCATGATCGCCGATAGTTACCCCCTTAAGGATTACTACACGCGCGCCAATATACACATTGTTGCCTATTTTTACCGGTGCCCGGTCAACATGGGAATATCTAACATGATCTTTTTTTAAGCCTTCGATCGCCCATCGCACTGAGTCATGAGTGTATATGTGAACACCTGAAGCAATGCTACAGTGCTCCCCTATTTCTAATCCTCCGCTACCGTCGATGATAGTAAAATATCCTATCCATGTATCTTTACCAATTTTTGGTTTTCCAACGATTATACAGAAGTCGTTATACTCTTTTCCGATTCGATTAATGACTTTAACCATTATTACACCTCTGTGACTTCTCACATTTTGTTTATATTTAGCTTTGGTTTTTTGATGTCGCTTTTGATAAAAATGTCATACCAAATGTCAAAAGTCAAAAGATTCCAGATAAGTGTGTAATGCTTAACCAAGTCTGACGAGGGTGTGTGGTTCAAGATTTTTTCCACATACTCCTTTCTGATGAATCCTTCTTTTACAACATTTCCTTCTGGTAACCTTTGCATCGCATATTCTCTGAGTTCTTTCTTGTATTGCAAAAATACGTCAACGCTGAATCCTCTTTTTTCTTTTCCAACGATCCTCTTAGGCAAAACATTACTCATAGCTTTTCTCAAGATATATTTTCCTTTCCCATCTTTGAATTTAAATTCATTTGGAATTGTAAAAGCAAATTCAACTAACTCGTTATCAAGAAATGGGACTCGTGATTCTATAGAATTTGCCATTGAAGTTACATCACTTACGAACAAAAAGTCGTCAGCCATTTTTATCTTATAATCTGCGAGCATTATCTGATCGATGAAGTTTAGCTTGTTGTTAAAACAAGGTTCAAAAATCTTCCTTACAGGCGAAAGGTTGATGTCAAGCATTTTTTTCGAATAAATGTTTCTCAAATAAGTTTCATCGAATACTTCATCTAAACTTTGAACAAGCAGATATAAATCAATATTTTGGTCGAGATAAACGAATTTCTTAAGATTATGTACTTGCTCAATCTCTTCCGACGTTCCATACTTAGCAAAACTTTTCACGAGGCAGAGTGCGTTTTTCTTGATTTTGTTCCTTATCTTTCTTGGCAGCTTTCTTTTCTCTTCAACATCCTTTGCAAATTGGTATTTCCAATCATAACCCCCAAAAAGTTCATCGCCACCCAAGCCATCGAGTACTACTTTAACATGTTTTTTTACTTGCTGGGCGATGTAATATGGGAATAGATTCCGCTTCGGCGCATCGGCGTACCAGATTATTTTAGGATAATCTTTTTACAAGTTTGCCTTCACTACAAGCTCATAGTGGTCTGTACCAAAATGGTCCGCCACGTATTGCGCATCTTTTGTTTCATCCGTGGGCTCGCCAAACCCCATGCAAAAAGTTTTTATGGGTTCATCGGTCAACCCGCTGGCAATTGCGACGAGAGTGCTTGTGTCTAGCCCCCCTGATAGGTAAAAGCCCAAAGGGACGTCGCTTATAAGGTGCCTCTTAACAACGGTCTCAAGCAATTTTCTGAGTTTCTTTACCCAGTAGCTCTCGAGCCAATTCTGAGGTTGAACCTTCAAGTCCCAGTATTTAACTATCTGCATGTTTTTTTTGTCAACAATTAACATATGCCCGGGAAGCAATTTCTTAATTCCTTGAAACATTGTTCTCTCGCTTGGGACATACCTCAAATTCACAAAATAGTGAAATGCCTGTGGGTCCACTCTTCTTTTTATCACTTCATACTGCAATATCGCCTTTATCTCGGATGCAAACAGGATTGTACTGTCGTTAAGCACGGTGAAATATAGGGGCTTTATCCCGCTTCTATCCCTCACCAAAATCAATTTTTTCTTGCGGCTATCCCAAAGTGCAAACGCGAACATACCGTTAAGCATTTTCACAAAAGAGTTACCATACTCCTCATAAAGATGGACCAAAACTTCTACATCTGTTTTAGTGTAGAATTTATGCCCTTTTTTCTCTAGATCCTCCTTCAACTCCGGAAAATTGTATGTTTCACCACTATAAACTATCCAAACATCTTCATCCTCATTATGGATCGGCTGCCTTCCCGTTTGTAAGTCGATGATACTCAGTCTTTTATTGCCTAGGCTCATGTAACCGTCCTCGTAAAAACCTTCCTCGTCTGGCCCTCTATGCTCCATTACTCTGCACATTCGCCTCAGAAGTTCTGGATCATCAAAGTTAAATCCCGCAATCCCACACATTTTGATCTCCAAAGTTTGCTTTCCTACTTTGATTTTCCGTATGCCTTCAAAGCTATTTCCAAAACCTTCAAGCCTTCTTCTCCATCCACCAATGGCTTCTTGTCGTTTTTTACACAATCCAAAAAGTGCTTCAACTCTAGCCGCAACGGTTCTTCCTTTTTGATCTCCGGAATCTTCTTCCATTCAGCATCATAAATCTCAAGGTTTTGCTCGATGTAATCTAGGTATGCGATGCCATGGGTACCAGTGGCCACAAGGCTTCTGACCTTATGGGGGGTAAGCCAATTTGCTTCTATTACCGCGGTAGTTTCCCCGAAGTCCAAAATTACCACGGCGTGGTCATCCCTCTCGTTCTTAATACTGCCGAATTTTGCGAAGACATTCAAGGGCTCTTTTCCCACCATGTACCTCGCGATATCTATATCATGAGTTGCGAAATCTAGTATTACTCCTGTCTCTTTAACCCTTGGGTTAACGGGGCCCACTCTTCTGATAGACAAAATTAGCAATTTTCCAAGTGCGCCTTTTTCCACTAACTCCTTTAATTTGATGACGGCAGGGTTGAACCTCTCTATATGCCCGACCATCAATTTTACTCTATTCTTCTTTGCTTCCTCTATCATTTCTTTTGCTTCCTCCAAATTTGAGGCAATCGGCTTCTCTATAAGACAGTGAATCCCCCTTCTGATGAAATCCAGAGCAACTTTCCCATGCGATAAAGTGGGAACTGCGACGCTTACGGCGTCAACTTTATCTAAAAGCACCCTGTAATCTTTGTAATAATTCGTGCCATACTTCACTCCGATCTCCTTAGCCCTCTCAAAGTTTATGTCCGCAACCCCTACCAACTCACAGTCGAGCTCTGAGTAAAGCCTTGCATGATATTGCCCCATCGAGCCTACTCCCACAACACCAACTTTAACCATGCGATCTTCCTATCCCTTTATACAATAATCCCGCTTTCTTAATCTCATTTGGATTAAAAAAGCCCCTACCATCAACAATGAGGTCTCCTTTCATCAATTTCTTTATTTTTTTAAATTTTAGGTTTTTGTACGCGGAATGTGCTGTGCAGAGGATAACACAATCTGACCCCTTGACTGCCTTGTAAATATTTTTTTCAGTCTTAAACGGAAACTTTTCTCTTTCTAAAAATGGGTCATGGGCCACGACTTCATAGTCTTTCAAAAGCTTAATGATTTGTAGCGTATGGGAGTGTTCAAATGCTTTAACGTTCGGCTTAAAACTTAACCCGAGCACGGCGACCCTACCCGCCTTTACGTGGCTTTTCACCATATTCACGACATGCTTGGGCATGGATTCGTTAATTTTCCGAGCAGTTTTTAGTAACAAGGGCTCGCCCCCGCGTCTTTCGGCGTCTCTTATTATGTAGTAAGGATCCATAGGTATGCAGTGGCCACCGACACCGCACCCCGGGCTGTGGATGTTGGAAAACGGTTGCGAATTTGCAGCCCTAATGATTTCGAAAACATCCACACCGTATATTTCACACAGTTTGGCCAGCTCGTTTGCAAATGCGATATTCACATCCCTGTATGCATTTTCTATTATCTTTTCTATTTCCGCCGCCAGCGGACTACTCATTTTTATTATAAGCGGGGCGAAAGTTGAATATATCTCTGAGAGGATCAATGTGCTTTTTTTATCGATTCCGCTCACTATTTTGGGGTACGTTTTCAGATCTTTTAAAACTTGTGGGACCTGAATTCTTTCTGGTGAGTAAGCCAAACCGAAGTCCCGTCCCGCCCTCAAACCCGTCCGCTTTTCGATCATTTGGCCTAACCTTTGAGTGGTGAAAGGCGGCACTGTGCTCTCAAGGGAAATAACCTTATATCTGGAAAATTTGGCAATATCGTTGGCAGCTTTTATAACGGCACTAATCTCAGCCTCTTTCTTGCGGGTTAACAAAGTTGGCACAGTTATCACAACTAGGTCGCTATCATCAACCGAATCTATTTTGGACGAAGCGCGCAACCTACCGTTTTTCACATTTCTTTCCAAGATATCTTGTAAGCCAACTTCGTCTTTGAGGAACGAAATCCCCTTGTTCGTTAGAGAAACAACTTTTTTGTTAATGTCTATCCCAATTACTTTGAACCCTTGATCGGCCAGCGTCGAAGCTAGAGGCAGGCCAACTCTGCCCAGCCCTATGACGGCTATTTTTGCTTCCCTATTCTTGATCCTTTCTTTAATCTCCCTCCCAGACAGTTGATAAAGCAAGTTTATGCACCTTTTATAGCTTTCGCGGGATTACCCACAACAAAGCTTCCGGGAGCGACGTTTTTTGTGACTACCGCTCCAGCCCCAACAATTGCATTCTCCCCGATCACTACTCCAGGCAGTATAGTTGCATTTGCTCCTATCTTCGCTCCTCGTTTTATGACCGGACCCTCAAGCTTTGCCCCATGTCGCATGTACTTGTCATTGGTTGTCACAGAGAAAGGCCCAAAAAAAACATCGTCTTCTATGGTTGTGTACCTAGCTATATACACACCAGTTTGGATGCTTGCGTTATTTCCTATACTACAGTCCCCATCTATCACGGAATTAGTCCCTACTAGGACATTGTCCCCAATCATCGTGTTTTCCCTAATCAAAACGTTGTGCCCCGTCCTGAGTTTTTTCCCGATTTTAACGTGCGAGTAGATCACGGTCCCAGATCTTATGAGGGCACTCTCCCCTATCTCCAGCTTCTCCCCCTCCAAACTGCCCAACATGACGTTCTCTTGAACTACCGAGTTTTTCCCGATGTTCACTTTGCCGCGCATGATCGCTTTTTCGGATATCACTTTATCGCCTCCACGATCTTTTTCAAGTCCCCTTTTGTCAAGGATGGATGAACGGGCAACGAGAGGACTTCATTGGCGACCTTCTCCGAAATCGGTAAGTCATCGCGATAGCCCAACTTTTGGTAAAGTGGCTGTTTGTGAATGGGAATGGGATAATACACCTGAGCACCAATTCCCCTCTCGTTTAGCTTCATTTTTAACTCATCCCTCGACATACCGAAATCCTCGATCACTCTAACTGTGTATTGGTGGAAGACATGTTTTACGTTTGACGCAACACAAGGGGTGATCAAACCATCGATTTTCTCAATTTCCCTCGTTAGAAACTGAGCATTTTTCATTCTCTTGCTGTTGAACCTATCCAATTTCCTCAGCTGGCAGAGGCCTATCGCTGCAGCCAGGTCGGTCATCCTGTAGTTGTACCCCAGTATGTCGTGTACGTATGCTCTTGCCTGCCCGTGATTTCTTATCCGCCTTGCTTTCTCCGCGATCTCTTCATCGTCGGTCGTTATCATCCCGCCTTCTCCAGTAGTTATATTTTTTGTAGGGTAAAATGAAAAACAACCTGTACCAAAAGATCCAACCTTTCTCCCGTCGAACTCGGCACCATGCGCCTGAGCTGCGTCCTCTATCAGACTTAAACCGTGAACTCTGCAAATCTTCACTATCTTATCCATGTTACACGGTTGTCCGAATAAGTGGACAACGAGCAAGGCTTTTGTCCAATCTGTGATCTTTTCCTCTATTTTGTCGGGGTCAATGTTGAAAGTAGATTCGTCTATGTCCACAAAAATAGGTTTCGCCCTGGTGTAAAGAATTGAATTCGCAGTTGCAATAAATGAAAATGGCGTAGTTATAACTTCATCTTTTGGACCAATACCAAGACTTAATAGTGTTGTATGCAAAGCCGATGTTCCGCTATTCGTAGCCACTGCGAACTTCGTCCCAATGTATTTTGAGAAATTATCCTCAAATTTTTTCACTTCTTCACCCTGCGCTAGGGCTCTCGAATACAAAACTCTTTTTAAGGCCAGCTCCTCTTCTTTACCCAACATAGGTTTCGAGATAGGTATCATCTTATCACAAAGCACCTTTCTGTCTATTTGTATAATAAATTCACGAGCACGAGGGTTAAATCCTATCGCTCTACAAATCTCCCCGCAGCCCTGACCAACCACCTCGGCATCGGCACAATCCGCGCTATGAGCTTTAGATCATCTTTCGTTATCGCTTTCGTCGCCAAGATTCATGCCCCATAGAACGCTAGACTCGGGATCATGACTACGAACGCCTCCGGCAGAACGAGCAGGGATCGAATTGGACTTGGAAGGAGACAGGCTGACTTGGCTGATCCGAATCTGCTCACTCTGATTTGATTTCTAGCATTCGTGGGAATTGAGGAGTAAAGCAGCCCGGACCATCTTCATTTTTTGAAAAACCTAAAAAACGCAGGCTCGAATTGAGACTTGAAGTTCTTAAACACAGAGTCTTTAAAGCAGGCTTTCCTATTATTCGAAAGTAGATTACAAATTCAGAAGAAAACCGCGTAAACATCAAGGTAAAAATTGACCCCAAAAAACTGCGGTCATCCGATGAGCCGGTAATAATGGGCGATATCAGCAAAATCAAGAGAGATTGCGGGTGGGAGCCGGAGATACCCATCGAAAAAACGCTAGATGACACACTAAATTATTGGAGAGAAAAATACGCCGCCCAGAGACAACGAGGACACAAGATTCAAGCCGAGTTTAATAAAATTTTCATGAAGACATGACTATCCTCTTAACCGTCCCCGGTGTGTTTATGGAGGCGTCGAGGATTTATACATAAACATGACAAACCCATATTGGTTGAACCAGATGAGAAAAAACCCCAAAGTTGCCATCGTGATTCCAAATTGGAACGGCAGAGAACTGCTTCGAAGCTGTCTAGAGTCTATTAAAAAGAACACATCTTACCCCAACTATGAAATAACAGTTGTTGACGATGCGTCTACAGACGGCTCTGTAGATATGGTTAAAAAAGAATTTCCAGATGTTCGGTTAATCCGCAACAAAGAAAACTTGGGATTTCCCAAAGCTTGCAACCGGGGGATAAAGTATGCATTAGAAAAATGCAATCTTGACTATGTTCTTTTGCAAAACAATGATACGGAAATCATTCAAAAGGGTTGGCTTGAGGCGCTTATAGAGGTTGCAGAACGCGATGGCAAAATAGGAATTGTTGGCTGTAAGGTAATTCACCCTAATGGAGAACTACAACGTACCGCAGGTTTTGTGAAACCTTGGAAAGGGAATTTGGTAGAGTTAAGTGATAACGAAAAAATAACAGAAGTTGACATTGTAGGTGGGCAAGCGTTTCTAATAAGAAAAGAAGTTATTGGAAAAATTGGGTTATTAGACGAGGGGTTTTCCCCCTTTCTATGGGAGGATTCTGATTATGATATCAGAGTAAAAAAGGCTGGGTACAAAATCGTATTTGATCCAAAAGCGACATTGATACATCACGGAGGAGCATCGATAAAGAAAAAGGACAAAAATGCCGGTTTTTTCGTCTACAAAAGAAACAAAATCCGTTTTATGCTTTTAAATTTTCCTTTGAAGTGGATAATTTTAGAAACTCCTTATGATATTTTATCGTTATTTTTAGAAAAGAAAGATAAAAGGGTTGGGTTAAACCTCACAAATGTAAAATTACGAAGAAATTTCTCAAAAAATTTGGGTTTATTCTCAAAAGTATATTGGGTAAATTTGAAAAATTTAAGAGAGATTATAGGTAAAAGGAAAAATAGAACCGCAAAAATTTGGTACTGATTCAATAATGTGTTGATATGAAAAACAGGTAATTTCATGGAATGTACCATCATCATTCCCGCCATAGGACTCGATAAGCATCTTTTGAAAACCATAAAAAATTTGGTTGAAAATACAACGATCGGTGCCGAAAAATTGTTGATTTATAACGGCAAAAAAGGAGGCGAAAAGCAATTTATTGATTGTATAAAAAGAAAATTTCCTAATACAAACTTGAAAGTAATCACGAGTAATGTTCCGTATAACATAGCGCACGCAGTTAATCTTGAATTCAAACGCGCAAAAACTAAATTTTTGGTTGTAATGGATTCTGATGTGTATATCCTAGAAAAAGGATGGTTAAGAAAAGCAATTAAAATCATGAAAAAATATCCAAATATTGGCGTTTTAGGCTGCAGCGTGGCTAAATATATCGATAGAAAACCAGAAGAATTAGGATTCTTGGACAAGGACAAAAAATTAAAATCTGTGATTATGCACCGACAATAATGGTGACAAAAAAAAGCATGCTCACTAAAGGAAATCTAGGTGTAAATATCGCAAAAGAGAAATATGAATACAAAAAATTGAGCGGTCGTCTTAAGGCAGTACTTGATAAGTAAACATTTTCCCAAAGTTCTTTATGCGCCGTATTTTGATTCTAGGTATTTACGTTATTACTTTTCAAATTTGCTCAGTAATTGCTAATCTTTTGCAAATAAAATGCTTTTTCACAGAGAGCACACCTATGCCGAAGCCTTTTTGATTCCAATTTTGGGTGATTTCAACATACTCAAATCGATTTTTAATCTCACACCAAAATCTCGGCACTCCCCCCAATAATCTTGGAGGGCTCAAAAACTATATCGTGAAAAGCCATGATACCATCGTGTTTAACGAGCTTGCTATACATTTGGAAATCCTTCTTGACACCTTCATACGAGTGGTCTCCGTCCACGAAGAGGAAGTCTATTTTCCTATCGCACAATATATCCTTAACCGCTTTAATTGTGAAAGGATCATGAGAATCAGCTTGAATGAGATGTATCTTTTGCCTTTGTGATGCGAATGATTTATAGAATGGAATTTTGTATCTGGGGTACCCATTTGGTAGGTCTATGCTGATTATTATTGCATTGGGGTTTGCGATCTTCGAAAGTAAAAACAAGGTTCCACCACTGGCGGTCCCAATTTCGCATACAACGTTTGGCCGAATTTTAAGTAAAAGTTTTAACAGTTGAATAATTTCTTCCTTAGCTTGTAGAGGTCTGATTGTCAATAATGGGAAAATCCGGAAAGAGAAAGCGAGATCCACATAATCCTCTAATGTTCTACAATTGGTTTCTAATCTTTTCAACAAATTAGGGGCTATAAAGGTGGTAAAGTATCCCAGAACTTGATACCCAGCCAGTAATAATTTTCTGATGGAGGGATCAACCTGTTTGAGCTTTTGAGACAGCATAAAAATAGCTGAATAGGAACTAGATATCAAACTAAGGATCGCCACCACCATTTGTTTTCTTTGTACCATGGTCATTCATCGCCAACGTTTTTAACAGCGAGTAACTGAAACGCCAATTTCGGGAGATAGTAGGTTATTTTTTGGGTCAAGTCAGAGAGGAGTAGGTTCACGATTCTTGGTCTAAATCTAAATTCTGCTTTTTCTTTTCTCAATGGCTTCCATCCGTTTATCCCTTTTACCTCGTAACCCAACTCCTTAAATTCATCAACTGTCCAACCGGATTTATGTATCTGTAGTTTATCTCCATCGTACTCATCTTGATGTAAGAACCCATTAGGAGTAAAAATTATTATTTTTTTCTTTGCAACATTCTCCATTTTTTTAATTAAACTCAATCCCTCTTTTTTTGTTAAATGTTCTAGAACATCCAAAGCTAGAACGCAGTCAAAAGATTTTGGCTCGAATTCAACTTTCCTTATGTCGGCCAAGATGTATTCATTATGAACTTTCATTTTCTTGCTCTCTTCCAAATAGGGTTCAAACAATTCAACTCCAACTGAATAGGAAACGGAACAATACCGTATTGGAGAACTTCTTCCACAGCCTAAATCCAATACACTCTCACACCCTTTCACTTCTTTTTTTAAGTAATCGTAATACCAAGGAAACAACTTTTTATAAAAATCTTTCATTTTGCTAAAGATCGCCACCACCACTCATTTTTTAAATACCAATTCATCGTTTCCTTAAGTGCTTCTTTAAAATTGTAGCTTGGTGTCCATCCAAGCTCTTTTATCCTTTTTGTATCTAAAGAATATCTCAAATCATGTCCAGGCCTATCTTCCACAAATTTTATCAAGCTCTTCGGTTTGCCAAGCTCTTTTAGGACAAAGCTCGCGATCTCTAAGTTCGTCTTTTCATTTCCCGCACCGACGTTATAAACCTCTCCACTTTTTCCCTTCCTCAGTATGAGGTCGATAGCTTCGCAGTTGTCAATTACGTAAAGCCAATCCCTCACGTTTCTGCCGTCACCATAAATCGGGAGGGGCTTCTCGGATATTGCGTTGATAATCAATTTTGGTATCAATTTCTCTGGATGTTGATAAGGGCCAAAATTGTTCGTGCTTCGAGTGATAAGCACAGGCAGACCATAGGTAACGAAATAGGAGTGGGCCAGAATGTCCGCGGCGGCCTTGCTCGCCGCATAGGGGCTGGAGGGCCTAAGCAAATCCTCTTCTTTAAAAGAACCTTTAGATATGCTGCCATAGACTTCGTCGGTCGAGATTTGAACGAACTTCCCGTGGTCGAACTTCCTCGCCGCCTCCAGCAGCACTTGGGTGCCAAGAACATTCGTCGTCAAAAATGGCTCTGGCTTCGCGATTGATCTATCGACATGGCTCTCAGCAGCGAAATTTATGATCACATCAATCCCACTCGCCACTTTCCCAACGAGCTTCCTGTTGCAGATGTCTCCCTTGATGAACTCGATTTTTTTCATCGCGGTCTTGAGATTGTCGAGATTCCCAGCGTAAGTCAATTTATCAAGCACAACAATTTGATCCCTCGGATGCTGCTGAAGCATGTAATGGACAAAGTTGCTTCCTATAAAGCCCGCTCCACCTGTGATTAAAATTTTCATTTTTTACCTCTTTTGATGAGTTTACGGTTTAATTCTCCTCAAGAAGCCCTTCGGGTTGAAAGTCAAAAGGAATTTTTCTCTGGTGCGGTTTGATTTTCATCTTTTATCCCCTCGGCTTCGTTTAAGAGACAAGATTTTCCATTTCAACCTTTCAATTAAGAATCTTGGGGCCCGGAATGGGTTTTTCAATCCTGCTTTTATTAAATATCTTATTTTGCGCCTTTTTGATTCTTTTTGAAATTGTGAAAATAGTTCAACGAGTTTTTCTCTTGTTAATTTTTCTGATAAAATTACTGCTTTTTTATAATTCTCGGCGAATCTTATATTTAAAATTTTCCAATTCATATCTTCGCTAACCAAATTTCTCTCTTTCGCATATTCCCAGACGGGCGTTCCTGGGAAAGGTGTCAAAACATACACATCAAAACCGTCTAATTTACTTTCTTTGATAAATTTTAAAGTGCTTAAAATATCTTCTTCTGTCTCTTTTGGTGAGCCGATAATGAAAGATGCACCGCACACAATTCCATGTTTTTTAATAGTTCTGATAGCATTCATACTTTCTTTAATTGTTAATGTATCTGCCTTGAGATACCCAAGAGTTTTGGGACAACCTGACTCTAGTCCCATAGATATGTTTCTAATATTCATCTTTTTCAACAGTAAAACTATCTTGTCGTTAATCAAATCAGCTCTGGCGGAGCAACCAAACGAAATTTTACCTAAGAGACCTTCTTTTTTAAGCAACTCTAGTATTCGTTCTATTCTTTTTTTATCTAATATGAATAAATCATCCCAAAATCCGATGCTTTTAACATTGTATCTTTTAACCAAATGCTTAATTTCATTAACAACATATTCAGCTGAAAAGAATCTTACTTTATCCCAAAATCGAGATGAAGCACAGAAAACACATCTATACGGACATCCTCTGGAAGTAAACATGTAAGCATGTGAATGGGTTTCAAATAAATCCCTAGCAGGTAATGGTATTTTATCTAGCGGTTCTATGAGTTTTCGTCTCTTTGTTAAAATAAGTTTTCCATTGTCATTATCTTTAAAGGCTATTCCGTTAATTTTTCTTAATTTATTTTTATCGTAAAGTCCTCCTGTGTCAATAAAAAGATTAAAGAGATCGATTATGGTTTCTTCACCCTCCCCGATAACACCAACATCCATATCATTTGTTAGCGAAGATGGTAACATAGAAATGTGTACTCCCCCGACAATAACAGGTAGATTGTATTTTTTGGCAATTCTAGCGTACTTGACCGCTTTGCCATAATTCTGGGTTACAGATGTTATACATATTAGATCTGGTCTAAAGCTATTTATCTCTTGTTCAATACTTTGGTTAATGATTTTGAATTTTATTGAGTCATGACCAAATTCCTTCCGTAATGAACTTATTAAGTAACCTAGCCCTAATGGTGAGAAACAAACTTCAATTTCTTTGATTGGATCAATAGCATTTATAAACATTACTTTTGGTTTCATAGTTTCATACTCACTTTCTTAACGTACCATGAAATCGACTTTTTCATCTTTTTCACCCATGTTTTAGCCCCGGTTTCAGCTTCCAATCGTAGGGTATCTTGTCGGTGCCGGGGGGCAATCTGTGTTCATCCGGATTTTCATAGTTGTATAGCTCGGTCGGGACATTTACGACAATCGCCGTTTCACCGACCGCTTTAAAACCGTGCCAAACTTCCGGCGGGACTTTGACCAGAAACGGATTTTTCTCTTCGATGGCGAATTCGTTTATCTCCCCCTTTGTTTTTGAGCCTTCCCTGCCGTCGTAAAGCACGAGTTTGGCGCACCCCTTTATGCACGCCAGATGGTCGGTCTGTTTCTTGTGCATGTGCCACGCTTTCACGACATCTGGATAAGCGGCTGTAACGTAGACTTGGCCAAATTTTTCAAACACGTCCCAATCGCTTCTCATGATTTCCATCAGCCACCCGCGCTCGTCCGGAATCGCCCGCAGGTTTTTGACCGCAACACCGTCAATCATGCCATCACCTCCTACAACACCATGCGCGACCTGTCGCCAACGATGAATGTCCTCCCCTTCGGCCTGCCAGGTTTGCCCGAGGTTATCTCCGACTCGGACCCTATTATGCTGTCTGTGATTTTCTCGTTCACATCTACCAGAGAGTCATCCATTATTATGGAGTTCTCTATTTCGCCGCGCTTCACCTTGACGCCGTTCCCGATGCTGGTGTACGGCCCGATGTATACACCGGCTTCGATGAGCGCTTTTTTTCCTATTGCGGCTGGCCCCCTGATTGTCGCCCCCCGTTTGATGTGCGCTCCCTCGTCCACGAACACCCTACCCTGGATGGATCCATCGTCCTCCACCTCACCGATGATTTCCGGCTTCAGGTCGTCAAGAACCAACCTATTCGCATCAAGGATGTCCTCGTGGGTCCCCGTATCTTTCCACCACCCCTCGACAAATTGATGGTGCACGGGTGGACTTTTCTCCAGCAAGAGCTGAATCGCCTCTGTTATCTCAAGCTCCCCCCTCCCGGATGGCTTCAGTTGCCTTATCGCGTCGAAGATAACCGGCCTGAAGAAGTAGATCCCCGTCAAGGCGTAGTTGCTCGGGGGTTGCTTTGGCTTCTCGATGAACTGGACGAGCTTCCCGCTCGAGTCGAACTTTGCAACACCGAAGCTCTCAGGATTTTTAACCTTGCAAAGGAGCACCATTGCGTTAAAATCGGCCACCTCAAAGGACCCGACGATCTTCGCTCTACCCCCC
>Ga0315296_10001402_pt1 | contig 21027 bp, 24 predicted proteins | sample YL17G14_18_MG_FD_203921 | JGI IMG/M metagenome (GOLD analysis project Ga0315296, IMG submission 203921) | Sediment microbial communities from Yellowstone Lake, YNP, Wyoming, USA - YL17G14_18 | ecosystem: Environmental > Aquatic > Freshwater > Lake > Sediment | place: USA: Wyoming | collected...
TATCGGCGAGATCAGCGCATTCTTGAAGCAGCAGGCGGACGCTGCGCTCGCTGCCGGAATCGCGCGGGACCAGATAGTCGTTGATCCGGGCATCGGGTTCGGCAAGAACCTGGAGCACAACCTGGAGATCCTGCGGCGACTCGCTGATTTCAAGGCCCTCGGCTATCCCGTCCTGGTGGGGCCGTCGCGCAAGGGGTTCATCGGGGCGATCCTCGATCTGTCCGCCAGCTGGCGGATTGACCAGCGGCTTGAGGGCACTGCGGCGGCGGTGGCATTGGCGATTGCGAACGGGGCGGACATCGTGCGGGTGCACGATGTCGCGCAGATGGTGCGCGTTGCGCGCGTGGCGGATGCAATCGCGCGCCGCACATGAGCCGGTATGATTGACTTGGCCTGGAGCAGCGCGTAACATGATTGGCAATGCAGGTGTTTGTTTCGCTCGGCTCAAACAAGGGCGACCGGGAGCGCTACCTGCAGCGGGCGCTGGCCTTGCTGGATCGCGTGCCGCAGACGAAAGTGGTGAAGGTGTCGCAGGTCTATGAGAGCCCGCCGTGGGGATTCCCCGAACAGCGCGACTTTCTGAACCTGGTTGCTGAACTGCGCACCCGGCTGGGGGCGCAGCGGCTGCTGGCCCAGTTCAAGGCCCTCGAACAGCAAATGGGCAGGAAGCCCTCGCGCCGTTGGGGCCCGAGGGAGATTGACGTTGACCTGCTGCTTTACGGGAGCGAGAGGATAACGACGCCCGAACTGACGGTGCCGCACGAGCGCATGATGGAGCGAGCGTTTGTGCTGGTGCCGCTGGCAGAGATTGCGCCCGACCTGGCGCTGCCGGACGGAAGGAGCGCGCAGGAGCACGCTGTCGAAAGAGAGCACGAGGTTGTGCGCTATGCCACGATTTCGATACCAAGCCCTTGACGTGTCGGGCCAGCCGGTTAGCGGCAGCGTTGCTGCCCCCGATCAGGAGCAGGCCGTCCGCGATGCCGAGCGGATCGGGCTGAGGGCCGTTCGAATAGTAGCACCGCCGAGCCAGCCGACCTGGCACGAGCGCGTTACGCGAGGATACCTCTCCTTCCTGTTCCACCCCGTGAGCACGAAGGACCTGGCCTTGTGGTACCGGTCGCTGAATCACGTTTTGAAGGCGGGGATAAACCTGGTGCAAGGGTCGGGCTTGCTTGCCAGCAGCACGAGCAGCAGCACTCTGCGCATGGTGTCGCGCGAGATGTCCGACACGGCTGCGGCCGGCAGGCCGATTGCGCCTGTCCTTTCAGAGTATCGGTCGGTCTTTCCGGATTTCGCGCGCGCGGTGATGGAGGCGGGGCAGGAATCGGGGACGCTGCAAGAGAGCGCCCAGCGCATGGCCGACTATTACGACCAGTTGTTTGAACTGCAGCAGGAATTTCGCTCCCAGACCTTCTATCCGAAGATACTGCTGCTTGCTTGGCTGGCGCTTCCGATCATGCCGACCCTGGTCCTCGGAGGGCCGGGCGCATATTTCAACGCCCTTCTGAGCCGGGCGTCGTATCTGGCCGTGGCAGTGGTGTGCGGCTGGCTTGGCTGGCGATTCCTGACGCAGTTTTCATGGTTCAGGCGGGCGTTCGACCGGTTCAAATTGTCGCTGCCCGCGCTCGGAGGGATCGCCAGGCGCAACGCGCTCGCGCGTTGGGCGCGCACCATGGCCACGATGTTGAAGGCTGGCGTGCCTCTGGGGAGAAGCATCGAGGCGGCGGGCGCGGCCTGCGGCAACGCGGCCATCGAAGCCGCTGTCAGCCGCGCGGCGCACAGCGTCTTGAAGGGAAGGCAGATTTCGCAGGTGATGGCCGAAAGCCGCGAGTTCCCAAACACGATGCTGGAGATGATGGCCATCGGGGAGCAGTCCGGCGACCCGGGCCAGATGCTCGACCGCGCGGCCACTTACTACGAGATGGAGGCAAGGACAGCGAGTCATCAGACCGCTGTAACCGTCGGCGTCGGGTTATACATGTTGATGGCCATCTTGATAGGAATCACGGTTATCAAGTTCTGGGCCGGATACGGGGTCACCGTGGCCGGGCACATGCCCTGAAGATGTGGGGAACCATCATGACCGTCGAGGTTGTGGACAAGATTGCGGAGGTCAGGCGGCGCGTGGCAGCGGCGCGCGGCAAGGGGTTGAGCATCGCGCTGGTGCCCACGATGGGCGCGCTGCACGAGGGGCACCTGTCGCTCGCGAGGGCTGCTCGCACAGATGGTTACGTGATCATGAGCATCTTCGTGAACCCGACCCAGTTCGGCCCCGGCGAGGATTTCGCGCGCTACCCGCGCGACCTTGCGCAAGACGTTCAGAAAGCAGAAAGCGCAGGCGTTGACCTGGTTTTCGCGCCGCCTGTCGAAGAGATGTATGATAGGGATGATGCGACATTCGTGGAGGTCGCCGGCACGTTGACGAAGGGGCTTTGCGCGCCTTTTCGGCCCGGGCACTTCCGGGGGGTGGCGACAGTGGTGGCGAAACTGTTCAACATCGTTCAGCCCGACAGGGCATACTTCGGCGAGAAGGATTACCAGCAGTTGCAGGTAATCAAGCGCATGGCCCGGGACTTGCGGATGCCTGTCGAGGTCGTGGGTGTGCCCACCGTGCGCGAGGCCGACGGCCTGGCGATGAGTTCGCGCAACGCGCACCTGTCGCAGGAGGAAAGGAAAGCAGCCCTCGTGCTGAACGAGGCTTTGATGGCTGCGAAGAAGATGGCGCAGCAGGGCGACAGAGATGCCCACGCGATCGCTGCTGAGATCCGGAGGAAAGTCGAGGAGGACGCGCTGGTGAGGCTCCAGTATGTTGAGGTATGCGATGCCGCGACGCTGGAGCCGCTGGAGCGGCTCCAGGGGCGCGCCGTTATCGCGCTGGCGGCGGCGGTGGGCACGACGCGGCTGATTGACAATGTCATCGTGGAAGGAGGCTGAGGGATACCGGTGTTGGTGAACGTCTATCGGTCAAAGATTCATCGCGCGCGCATCACGCGCCTCGACCTGGATTACGAGGGCAGCATAACGATTGACGAGGATTTGATGCACGCCGCAGGGCTGTTCGGGCACGAGCGGGTGCAGGTGCTCAATCACAGCAACGGGGACCGGATGGAGACATACGTGATCGTCGGAGAAAAAGGGTCCGGGATCATCGCGCTCAACGGGCCGGCGGCCAGGCGGGGCGAGGTCGGCGACCTGGTTACCATCATCGCCTACGCGTGGGTGAGCGAGCAGGAGGCGTCGAACTGGAACCCGGTGAGCATTGCGGTGGACGAAAATAACGGGCTGGTCTCGGTGAGGAGATAGGATTTGGGTCTGTTGGAGCACATAGAGCGCCCGCCTGCGCTGCGCGTCGGAGTTATTGGCTGCGGAGCGGTGGGGGTTGCGGTGTGCCGCGCGATTGACGAGGGGCAGGTGCGGGCAGAACTGGCGGCGGTGTGCGATTCCGACGCTGCGCGGGCGCAGGCACTGATCTGGAGCCTGAAGCACCCGACGCGCTCGATGACGCTGGCGGGCCTGATCGCCTCGAGCCAGTTGGTCGTCGAGGCGACGAACTCGCTGGCGGCGGCAGCGATTGCGGTGCAGGCCCTGGACGGGGGCTGCGATGTGATGCTGACGAACCCGGTGGCTATACTGCGGAAGCCCGAACTGGTTTCGACGGCCGAGGTGCGGGGCCTGGCGGTGTGGGTGGTGCCTGCGCTCGTGCCCGGGCTCGGTGAAGTGAGGGCATTGATGCAGAGCGGGAGCGGCCAGGCTGCGCTGCGGCTGAGCATTCCGGCGAGCGATGCAGACCCGGATCTGCTGGCGCGGGCGGAGGAGAGCCCTGAGGGCGTGGCATTCGCGGGAACGCCGTCAGAGGCGGCGATCGCGGTGCCGCGATACGAGAACTTGATCGCGGCTTTCGCGGCGGCGGGCGCGCGCGGCGGCAGGGTGGAGATCGCCGTTGATCCGGGCGCTGAGAAGCCGTTGCTCAGCGTAACGACTTCGTTTTGGTCCGAAGGGCACGGCGGGTCGGCGGCCTGGCAGCAGCCGGCAGGCAGGGCGGCGAGCGACCGGACGGTGGCACTGCACACGATAGCGATGCTGCAGCGGATTGTCAGCGGGCTGAAGGTGGGCTGAGATGGACCCCTTGCCGACCGAACTGCGCGAGATCGTGCTGAGGGCCTTGCGCGAGGACGCGCCTTATGGCGACATAACTACGCGCGCCGTTGTGAGCCCGGGAATGCGCGCCTTGGGGAGGATCGTCGCCCGCAGCGAGGCGGTGGTCGCCGGCCTGCCGGTAGCGGAAGCGACCTTTGCTGCGCTGGATGATAGAATCATGTTCCGCGCTACCGAACCGGAGGGCACGCGCGCGCAGGCGGGATCAATCCTGGCCGAGATCGAGGGCCGGGCGGCTGCGATCCTGACCGCAGAACGCACGGCCTTGAACTTCTTGCAGAGGATGTGCGGGATCGCGACGCTGACTGCCCGGTTTGTAGAGCGCGTGCAGGGGCTGCCGACGCGCATCCTGGACACGCGCAAGACCGCGCCGGGGCTTCGCGCGCTGGACAAGTATGCGGTTCGCGCGGGAGGCGGCCAGAATCACCGCTTCGGCCTCTCGGACGGCGTGCTGATAAAAGACAACCACCTGCGCATTGCAGGCGGCATTGGCGCTGCGGTGGCCAAAGCGAGAGCAGCCCTGCGGATGATGCCCATCCAGGTGGAGGTCTCAAGTTTCGAGCAGGTGGAGGAGGCCTTGGCAGCAGGCGCTGAGGCGGTGCTGCTGGACAACATGACGGTGGAGGAACTGCGGCGCGCAGTGGCGCGGGTTTCCGGCGCCGCGAAGACGGAAGCGTCCGGGGGCGTGACACTGGACAACGTGCGCGCGATAGCCGAGACGGGGGTGGACATGATCTCCGTGGGATCGCTGACCCACTCGGCGCCGGCGGCGGACATCGCGCTGGATTTTGCGGAAGTCCAAACAGGATGAAGAGGGTGAGAAGAAGGATCAGAAAGCCAAGATTGCTCGGATTCCCGGGGGCGGCGATCGTGCTGTCGGCTGCGGTGGCGGCAGCTCTGGGAGGCGGCGGATGCCGAAAGCCCGCGCCGGAGTTCCCCGGCGGATGGCCCGCACATGCGCCGAAACGCATAAAGACCGTGAAATGCGAGTACGTGGTGGAAATGATGGGCATACGGGCCTCTCCCACGCGCATATACTACCGTCCGCCGCGCGACTACCGCCTGCACATGGTGTTCGGCGCTCAGCTGTACGTTCGCAATAAGGACGGCCTGCTGCGCTACTCCGACGTGAGGAAGACGGCCACTAGGCTGTCGCCGACTGCAGGGATAGCAGCGCCTTTCAACCCTGCCCTTTTCGACCAGGTGATCGCGGCCTCGAAGAAGATCGGCAGGAGACGCCTGTATGGCAAGATGTGCGACTTGTACGAACTCGAAAGGCCGGTGGGAGGGCCGCGCGAAGAGGACAAGATGGGGCTGGGCGGAACGAAACTCTGGGTGTGGCCGGAAGGAAGGATCGTGCTGCAGTCATACATGAGCAGCGGCAAGAAGATGTCGGTCAAGTTCTTCTGCCGCAGCCTGCGCTACAATGAGCCGATGCCCGACTCCCTGTTTCGCCTGCCGAAGGGAACCCCTGTTTTCGACGAAGAGCCCTTCGTGCCGGTGCCTCACGAACACTAGTGCCGTGGCAGGTCTAACCTGGGGCGATGGGGGAGATACGCTCGCGCAACTGAAAGCGGCGCGGGATTTGTGGCCGCCGCGCTGGCGGCAGGCGCCGGTTCACTACTTCGGCACGATCGCTTCGACGAACGACGAGGCCGCTCGTCTCGTGCGGGCAGGCGAGCCGGAGGGGACTGCGGTGGTTGCCCGCGAACAAAGCAGCGGCAGAGGGCGCAGGGGCCGCCCGTGGTCGTCTGAGGCGGGGGGGCTGTGGATTTCGGTGATAATCACTCGCAGCGGGCTGGAGCCCGGGCGGCTGTCCCTGGCGGCGGGGGTTGCGGCGGCGCGGGCGATCGAGGGCTGTTGTGCAACCCGGTGCGACCTGAAATGGCCGAACGACCTGATGGTCGCGGGCAAGAAGGTGGGGGGCATCCTGGTAGAGACGTTATCAGATCGCCCTTTCGCCGTGGTCGGCGTTGGAATCAACTGCAACCAGGATGTTACGCTGCTCGAAGGTCATCTGAGATCAACGGCCGCGACGCTGCGCGCGGCGACCGGAACGGCGGTCTGCTTGCCCGTGCTGACCGGCCGATTGATCTGCGAACTGGAGCAGGCCCTGGGTGCGCTGCGCAGCGGCGAATGGCGGGGAATACTGCGCGAGTGGGCAGGGCGCGACCTGCTGGCCCGGAAATCGGTGCGCGTGAGGGTTGGCAAGCGGGAAATGGAGGGAGCCTATTGTGGGGTTAGCGAGCGCGGGGAGATGCTGCTGCGCACGCACGAGGGCATGAGGGAAATCTCCTCGGCTGATGAAGTCCGTGTAGTGGGGAGCGAATGTGGTGGGCGTGAGGCAGGTTAGGCTGCGCGACCTGCCGACGCTGGCGCGCATGGAGAAGGCAATCTTCGGGATTCACTCGATTCCGTTCTCGGGGCTGTTATGGCACGCGCTGCGATGGAGGAAATGGTTTCTGATTGCGGAGGGGGAAAGCCCGCTGCCGGGATATGTGATCGCAAGGCCTGACAGGGAGGACAGGAGGTGCTTAGAAATCGCAAGCATCGCGGTGCGCGAGCAGGCCCGCGGCGGCGGGATCGGCACAAGGCTGCTGAAGGAACTGATGCGCATCGCGCGCGAAAAAGGTGCGCGGCGGCTTTCCCTGGAAGTCAGCGTGTTGAACGCGCGCGCCCAGTCGCTTTATCGCAGGCTGGGGTTCGTGCGGCAGCGCGTGATACCGGGCTACTACGGCCCGGGCGAGGATGGAATTCGCATGTTGTTGGACCTGGAGCACCAGGTGGGAGGCGAAGCGAAATGAAGAGGCGACTGGCAATCAATGGCATCTTGCTGGCGATCGTGGTCGCGCTGTGCGGCTGCGGCGGAGGCGGCAAGAACCCGGATGAGGCGCGCATCGAGCGCAACTTCCTGGCCTTGATGCAGGGCTGGGCGAACGAGGACTTGCTGCCTTTCGAACTCTACATCTCCGAGAACTACGCCTTCGACGAGCAGGGCAAGGCGGATCATATCGCTGCGATCCAGGCGGACTTTGCCTGGATCAGCAACTTCCGCTTGCTGGGATACAGCATAGACCTCGCTTCGGCGGACCTGGCCTACGTGCGCGCCAACGCAACGATGCAGATCTATGCGGACGTTGCGGCGCTCGATTATCCGCAGGCGATCGTGCAGTGGTCGCGCTCGGACCAGGTGCTGGAGCAAATATGGGTGCGCGATTTCGATGGGGTGTGGCGGCTGGGAGCGGAATTCGTCAGCCGGGGCTGGGTGCTCGGCAATACGCCCTCGATTTCCGACGTGTCGGTGCAGCCGGGAGCGGTATTCCTCCCCGGTTCCACGCGCGCCGTCTATGGGCTGGCGGTTGGCGGCGACGATCTGCGCGTAACCCTGTGGCCGGACAGCGCGGCAGCGGCAGGTTTCTCGCCGGAAAGCGTGTACGGGTTCGGCTCGGCCTCCTATTCGGGGAACTTCGTGGTGCGCAGCGATGCGTGGGGCGAGTATGCTTTCACATTCATCGGGCAGACGGACAGATTGGGCCAGGCGAAAATGGTGGGGCGCAACCTGTGGGCGACGTTCATCGAAGTTCAGCAGACGCTCGCGCCCTCGGCAAAGAAAAAGAACATCATCGCGGGCAATCGGATCAGCATGTTCCGCCATCTGCGCATTAAGGGCGCACGCGCGAGTCCGCCCGGTGCCCCGCGCAGGAAATGATTGATACGCACGCGCACCTGATTCACCGCAGTTTCCGGAGAGATCTGGAGGCAGTGCTCGAGCGCGCGTGGGAGGCGGGGCTGCGCGCGATCGTGGTGGTGGGATATGATGTCGAGTCCAGCCGCGCGGCGGTCGAACTGGCAGCGCGCGACGAGAGGCTTTACGCTGCAGTGGGGATACATCCGCACGATGCGGGGTCTGCGGACGAGGGCGCGCTGGGGATAATCGAGGAACTGGCCGGAGAGCCGAAAGTGGTTGCGATAGGCGAGACCGGCCTGGATTTCCACCGCAACTTGTCGCCGCGAGATAAGCAAGAGCAATGTTTTCTGCGTCACATCGAGATTGCCAGGCGGCGCGATTTGCCGCTCATCGTGCACGACCGCGCGGCGCACGATGACGTATTTCGGGTGTTGAGAGAAGGGCGGGTGCAGAATGCCGTCTTGCACTGTTTTTCAGCCGGGCCCGACCTCGCCTGCCAGGCCGCGGCGCTCGGCTATTTCATCGGGGTCGCGGGGCCCGTTACGTTCGATCCGGCGCCGAAACTCGAGGAACTGGTGCGGCGCGTTCCGCGCGACAGGCTGCTCGTCGAGACAGACTGCCCCTGGCTGGCCCCCGAGCCCTACCGCCGCAAGCGAAACGAGCCATCCTATGTGCGGCTCGTGGTCGAGAGAGTGGCTTCGTTGTGGGACGTTCCGGTTTCTGAAGCAGGCGACATCCTGACCGCCAACGCGCTGCGCGCCTTCCCAGCCCTGGCCGCATGAAGGCATAGCCGCGGACGGCGAGCAGTCGAGACTATCCTGACAATTCCAACAGCCTCTGCGCGTTCAGGCGGGTTATCTTGAGGTAGGAGGTCTGCGATATCTTGCCGTCAGCCAAGGCCTGTTTCAGGTAGGGCACGATGGGCACTTCCTGGTTGACGTGGCAGATGTCGGTGCCGAAGAGCAATTTGTCCTGGTTCTCCTCGAGGAAGCGATATCCGAACTCGGGGTCGCGGCTGATGGCGTTGAACCCGCTGCCGGCGGACAGGTCGCCGTATAGGTTGGGGTATTTCCTGAGCAGTTCCACCGTCCGGCCCGGCCCTGCCACCGGCCCCTTGGGGTAGTTGCCGCGGGTGGCCTCGTCAACGTTGGATGCAATCTCGGCCCAGAAGGCCATCGCGTGGCCGATGAAGGTCGTGTCGGGGCAGGCGCGCAGCACTTTCTCAAGGCGGGGCAGGCCTATCTCATCAGCGACTCCGTAGAGCCCATGACGGACTGCGACAGCCAGATGGAAGATGATGGGCAGGCCGGCACGGCCGCACTGGCGATACAGGTTCATGCAAAGCGGATCATCGAAATAGAGATTTGCGGTGAGCTCACCCAGGCCCTTGCAGCCGACAGCCTTGAACTCTTCGAGGATCCACGAGAAGTCGGCATCGGGGGAGTTGCCGCTGCGCGGGTCGAGGTTGCAGAAGGGGATTATGCGGTCGGGGTGGCGGCGGTGAACGTCCAGCACGTCGTCGGTATCGAAGGGGAGCATGAAACACTCCGGGGTCATGCCCAGCGGCAGGATGACGGCCTTCTCGATGCCGAGTTCATCCATGCGGCGCAGGAGTTCGCTTTCGTGCATCGGCGGCTCTTTGCGTAAGCCCCACCTGCCCAGGTGCGTATGTATGTCAATCACTACAGCCCTCGAAGGTTGTCGTCCGCGCGCACGGACAGGATTTGTCCGAAGAAGAAGCGGTGATAGTCGCCAGCAGCATATAGTGCCCCGATGATGTCGGCGGCCAGAGCGTCCGGCACCACGTCGTTGGCGTGAACCGTCTTGCATTCATAGTGCAGGACGCACTGCTCGATGATGGGCGACCTGACGCGCAGGCCGGGCGCAGGGGTCAGATTCGCCTCGGCAAACTTATCGTGATCGCGCCCCGATACTGTCCCGCAGAAGGTGGCAACTTCGGCCAGCGCGCGGGGAAGCACATTGACCGTGAAATCGCCGGTCGCCTGGATGCAGCCATAGGTGTAGCGCGAGCGGCGGACAGGGACGATGAACATCGGGCGGCGCCAGAAGATTCCGAGCGAGCCCCAGCCGATGGTCATCACGTTTGGCCGGCCATTCGCGTCGAGCGAAACCAGGAGCAATCCGGTACTGGACAGGGCTTTCAGGGTCTCGGGGACATGGTGCAGGGGTTCAGCTTCGGTTTTCGCCATCGCTTATCCTCCGTGCCAGGTGGAACACACGTACTGCCCCAGCGCAGCGCTCCGCCGCGCGTTGGCATGTTCACGACCCAATTCAGTGTGCCGACTCGCTCCTCCTCTCAGCACGATGGGACCAGGCGACGTCAATACCCAAGAAGCCTGCGCGACACGGTGCCAAAGTGAGTCCCGGGCGTGAGCGGGCCAGGGCAGGCTATTCGAGGCAGATTCTCTGGTATCGGGCTGGCATCAGCCCCCCGAAATTCTGGGCGAGCCTCGTCTCGATGATCCTGATGGCTTCCGGGTTGTTATCAGCCATGATCCACTTCCGACCGAGGCGCTCCGCGACCACGCCGGTTGTTCCGCTGCCAGCGAAGAAGTCAAGCACAACATCGCCCGGTGACGAGGAGGCCTGAATGATGCGCTGGAGCAGTTTCTCGGGCTTCTGGGTGGGGTATCCGGTTCGTTCCCGGCTGCCGGTGGGGACGATGGTTATCCACCAGGTGTCGGTGGGCAGTTTTCCTCTGGACGCCTTCTCCGCGCCAACAAGGCCCGGAGCCATGTACGCGATGCGTTCGACAGCATCGGCGTTGAAAGTCCACCTCGATGACTTGGCGTACCACAGGATGTTGTCGTGTTTCGAGGGCCAGCGGTCGCGCGGCCGGCCCCCGTAGTCATAGGCCCAGATGATCTCGTTGAGGAAGTTCTCGGCGCCGAAGATCTCGTCCATCATCGGTTTCGCATGATAGACGGAGTGGTAGTCCAGATGGAGGTAGATTGAGCCGGTCCGCGCCAGGACGCGACGTGCTTCCTGCAGCCTCACGCCCAGGAATTCCAGGTACTCCTCGATGGGCATGTTGTCAGAGTAGGAGATGTCCGACCGGACCTCATAGGCATACTCGCGGCCCTTGAAGCCTCGACGTGTCTTATTGCCAGCGCCTAGCGAGATGGATTGGAGACGCCTGGTCTTCCCCGTGTTGAACGGCGGGTCAATGTAGATCAGGTGCACGCTCTCGCTGGGCATCAGACGCAGAACGGCCAGGCTGTCACCCTGAATCAGCAGGCCCGTGTTCTGCGCGAGCAGCGATGCCAGGGACACAGTGTCCAGGGCATCGCGAACCACCGCAGCACGAGGGCGTTTTCCGGTCGTTCGCCGCGTCACGCCAGGCTCCCCAGCGGCGGATGGGCGCGTATCGTCCGCACCGGCGCGAGTCTGTCAACCAGGTACGGCTTGAAGGGGCATCTCTCGTAATCCTCGTTGGGGAAGAACCAGTTCGTCTCGCTGTCGGCGTGCTGCACCGTGATCAGCCCGTCGTCAATCAGCCGGGCCACTTCCTCGCCCGGAATGAACCAGAGAGCCAGATCATCGGGCGACACCCCGATGCAGACCAGGCAGTCATAGCGCCACCGGTCGGCCGCCTGCTCCGGCCGCGGATCGCGCACTTGTTGAAAGCGTCGCTGCGGCAGTTCGGTGGAACACTTCACCTCGATGCGGGTTCCGTCTTCCCCCTTCTGAGAGGCAACGACGATGTCGTAAAGGCGAGTCCCGGCCCCCCAGCAAGCAGCGCCCTGTTCCTCGAGCAGCCTTCGAATCAGTCCCGCGCCAAACTTGCTTCCCACCGTCTGCGGAGGCAGCCCGCGCAGGAAACTCAGCGGGCTGTCGGGAGGCCACCCTCCGGCCCACGAGGCCATAATCTCGTGCTTGAGTTGCGAGACGACGCGCTTGAGGACTGGATCCAGCACGTGAAGCCGCTCTCCGATCGTGAATATAGCACGGCCCCGCACCGGCTGCAAGCGGCTAGCCGCAACTGTCGGAGGCGGCTTGACAAGAGCAGGCTCTTTTCGGATAATCCCGCTGCTCGCTGAGCAATCATACCTTTAGGAGGCAGACAGGTGCGTGAATTCCAGTTGTTGATGATACCGGGGCCGACGCCGGTCCCGCCCTCTGTGCTGCGGGAGCACAGCCGCCCGATGATGAACCACCGCGGCCCGGAGTTCAAGGCCTTGCAGGACGAGTGCATCGCGGGCCTCAAGCAAGTCTTCCAGACCAGGGACGACGTTCTGATCCTGACGTGCTCGGGCACCGGGGCGATGGAGGCGGCGGTGGTGAATACTTGCTCTCCTGGCGACCTAGTGCTTGGTTGCTCGATCGGGGTTTTCGGCGACCGGTTTGCGAAAATCGCGTCGGCGTTCGGGGCTCAGGTCGAGAAGATGGATTTCGAGTGGGGGAAGGCGGTTGACCTGAACCGCCTGCAAGAGCGGCTGAAGAAAGACAGTGAGCGGAAGATGAAGGCGGTGCTCGTTACGCACAACGAATCGAGCACGGGCGTAGCGAACGATCTGCAGGCGATCGGGAAAGTGGTGCGCGAGCACGGCGCGCTGCTTCTGGTTGACGCAGTGAGTTCGCTTGCGGCCATTGACCTGAAGACCGATGCGTGGGGGATTGACATCGTTGCGAGCGCCTCGCAGAAGGCGCTCATGAACCCGCCGGGGTTGGGGTTCGTCTCGGTGAGCGAGCGGGCGTGGAAGGCATACGAGACGGCGAAGATGCCGCGCTTCTACATGGACATCAAGGCGGCGAAGGATTATCTCGAGCGCGGGCAGACGCCGTGGACTCCGGCGCTTCCGCAGATGTTCGGGCTGCAGGTGGCGCTGAAAACAATTCTCTCGGAGGGCCTGCAGGCCTCGTTCGAGAGGCACCGGCGCATGGGGCAGGCGGCGCGCGATGGGGTTACGGCGATGGGCTTGAAACTCTTCGCAGACCCTGCGCACGCGAGCAATACGGTTACCGCAATCAACAGCCCGGATGGACTGACGCCGGCCGCGATCAGGAAGCACTTGCTGGAGAAATACAGCGTCGTGCTGGCGGGCGGGCAGCAGCGGCTGCAGGACTCCATCTTCCGCATCGGCCACATGGGCTACACGAGCGACACGGAAGTTCTTGCTTGCCTGTCTGCCCTGGGCACTGCGCTGAATGAACTCGGCTTTCGGGCCGACACGGGCGCTGCGCTGGCGGCGGCGGGCAAGGCGATCGCACAGTAGGAGCAGGCGATGGGCAAGTGGCGAGTGCTGGTGAGCGAGCCGGTTGCGCAGGAAGGGCTGGACATACTGCGCTCCGATCCCGACATCGAAGTTGCTTTCAAGCCCGAACTGAGCCCGGAAGCCCTGCTTGAAGAAGTGGCAAGTGCGCACGGGCTGATCGTTCGCAGCCAGACGAAGGTAACCGGCAAGGTAATCGAGGCCGGAAAGAACCTGCAGGTGATCGCGCGCGCGGGAGTCGGGGTTGACAACATTGACGTTCCGGCTGCGACCAGGCGGGGGATCGTCGTCCTGAACTCGCCTGACGGGAACACCATTGCGGCCGCGGAGCAGACGATCGCGCTGCTGCTTGCGCTCTCGCGCAACCTGCCGCAGGCGCACGCATCGCTTGCCAAGGGAGAGTGGAAGCGCTCGGCATTCATGGGGGTCGAGGTTTATGGAAAGGTGTTGGGCCTGGTGGGGCTGGGCAAGGTGGGCGCGCATGTGGCGCGCATGGCGCGCGGCCTGGAAATGGAAGTGATTACCTGCGATCCATACATTTCGCATGAACACGCCCAGCGGCTGGGCGCGCAACTGGTTGCGTTCGATGAACTCCTGCGCCGCGCCGACTACATCAGCCTGCACGTGCCGCTGACGAAGGATACGCGCGGCATGATAGGGGCCAAGGAACTGGCGATGATGAAGCGCGGCGTGCGCATCGTCAACACGTCGCGGGGAGGGGTGATTGACGAGAAGGCCCTGGCGGAGGCCATCCGCTCAGGGCACGTGGGAGGAGCCGCCCTGGACGTGTTCGAGACCGAGCCACCGAAAGACTCGCCTCTCGTCGGGCTGCCGGGAGTTGTCGCCACGCCGCACCTGGGAGCAGCAACCGAGGAGGCGCAGGTGAAGGTCGCAGTTGACGTTGCGGCGCAGTTGGCGGACGTGCTGCGCGGGATGCCGGCGAGCACCGCGGTGAACCTTCCGCCGGTGAGCGCAGAAACGCTGGCCGCGCTGCGGCCATATCTGACGCTGGTCGAGAAGATAGGTGAGTTGCACGCTCAACTTGCGGCGGGGGCGATCACATCGGTCGAGGTTACTTACAGCGGCGACATAGCCGAACTCGACGTATCGCCCCTGACGCGGGCGCTGCTCAAGGGCCTGCTGGAGCGCGCGCTGGAGGAGTCGGTGAACTACGTGAACGCCGTGGTGGTGGCCGAAGCGCGCGGGGTGAAGGTTACGGAGGCGAAGAGGACGAGCGCCGAGCATTACCCCAGCCTGGTTGCCGTTAAGGTAACCTCGGAATCGGCGAGCCGGGAGATAGAGGGGACGATCTTCGGAAAGCAAGATGCCAGGATCACGGGCATTGACGGGTATCGCGTGGACTTCGTGCCGCAGGGGCACCTGATGATCATGACCAACATTGACCGGCCCGGGATGATCGGGAAGGTGGGAACGATCCTGGGCGATGCCGGGCTCAACATTGCGGGCATGTATGTCGGGCGCGACCGGCCGGGCGGGCGCGAGGTGATGGTCTTGGTAGTTGACAGCCCGGTTCCCGCGCAGGTGTGCGAGGAAGTCCTGCAGGTGGAGGGCATCGAGTCCATTCACCTGGCGCAACTGTAGCAGCCTGGGTAGGGGCACGGCATCCGGCCTTCGTCCCGATCCGCCAGCCGGCGGACGGGACTACGGCGGAGTAGGCTACCGTGCCCCTACGAGGTGCAATGCTAGCGGTACTCTCGATACTCTCGATGTCTTTCCTGGCGGGCCTTTCCGGCGCCATCATGCCCGGCCCGATTCTCACTCTCACGATGGCGGAGGCGGCGAAGAGGGGTGCGCGCGCGGGGCCGCTGATAGTATTGGGGCACGGCCTGCTGGAACTGGCGATGGTCTGCGCGCTGGTGGTCGGGCTGGCGCGGATACTGAACCGGCCTGCGGTCTTTGGCACCATCGGCGTCGTGGGCGGCCTGGCGCTGCTCGTGATGGCCGCTGCAATGATTCGCACGCCCGCTTTTCTGCCGGATTCTGCTGGAGGGCGATCCGGGGTCGGCAGCGCTTTTGGCCCTGCCGCCCTGGGGGCGGGCATAAGCCTGGCCAACCCTTACTGGACCGTGTGGTGGGTGACAGTCGGCGTGGGCATCCTGGCGCGAGCAGTGCCCCTGGGTATGCCAGGTATCGTAGCGTTCTTCGCCGGCCACATACTCGCTGATCTCGGATGGTACACGGTGGTGGCCGTCGGGATTGCCTCAGGGCGAAGGTTCTTGACGCCCGCGGTCTATCGCGGCCTCGTGATTGTCTGCGGCGCGGCTCTCGGCGGGCTGGGGGCGTGGTTCCTGTGGTCAGGCGGCCGGAAACTGCTGAGCTGATGGGCGGCAGGAAACGGCAGCCTGCAACTCGAAAATCACGCCGGGGATTGGCGATTGGACACAAGAGCCAAGAGAGCGCTGGCGGTATTGCTCTTCGCCTGGATTGCAGTCCTGTTTATTCTCTCGAGGCTGCACCACACCCACGGGCCTGTCTCCCAGGCGCAACTGATCGAACTGCCTGCGTATCCCCAGGCTGCTGACCTGGAGCGGCACTCATCGCAGGACGGAGAATGGCAGACGCTGCAGTATGTCGTTGAATCCGAGTGCCCGTCGGCTGACATCTACCGCTTTTACGAAAGGGAACTGGGAGAGGCGGGCTGGCACGTCCTTGGCCAGCGCACCCCGCAGTGGACCGGGCCGACGAGCGAGAGCGCCCACGACGCGCGCCTGACAGCCACCTGGCTGGACGAAGAGGAATTGTATCGGATTGATGTGCAGGTTCGATGCCAGGGCAGCAGGCGCATGAAGGTTTCGTGCGGCCTGATGCGCAACCCGCTGCCGGGCGGGGTGCCCGAGCGGCCCGCTGTTCCCGCTGGCAAATAGAACCCCGCAAGGCGCGCCCGCAGACAATGGCGCAGCGCGAGCCTGTTGAAGAACCGAACCCAGGCTGCCAGCACCGGGCATTTGGGGTAAACATGTTGCGAGTGGCTCGGCCAAGGCAGGAGCCCTCGTGCAGGCCAGCGAATGAGAGACCACGTGTCCGGTGAGGCGTCGAAGGACCCGCGAGTGAAAGCGCTCGTTGATCGCTGCGGCAGGCGGATAACGCGCCTGCGCATTGCCGTCAGCGACCGCTGCAATTTCAGGTGCTTCTATTGCCGGCCATCTGGGAACGACGTTGCGCCGCGCTGTCGGCTGCTGTCCGCCGACGAAATCCTCGCGGTCGCTGAGGCTGGCGTTGCCTGCGGCATTGCGAGCATCCGGCTGACCGGGGGGGAACCGCTTCTGCGGGAAGACCTGCTGCAAATCGTGTCCAGAATCTGTCGCCTCTCTCCAGGTTTGGACGTATCGCTCACCACCAACGGGTATGGCCTCGCTGAACTGGCGGACCGACTCGCCACGGCAGGTTTGAAGCGGGTGAACGTGAGCCTGGATTCGCTGCGCAGGGATCGGTTTGGGGCGATAACCCGCCAGCGGGCGGGCAGCGACAGCCTGCACGCGGTTCTGGCCGGGCTCGAGGCGGCAAGGCGAGCCGGGCTGCGGCCCATCAAGGTGAACATGGTGGTCGTGCGCGGCGTGAACGATGACGAGATTTGTGAGATGGCAAGGTTCGGGGAGGAACACGGATACCAGATCAGGTTCATCGAGTTCATGCCGCTCGACGGCAACCGCGAATGGCGCCCGGAGGCGCTCGTCCCGGTTGACGAGATTCGGGCGCGGCTGGAGGGCTCGTTCGGCTTGACGCCGCTGCCGGATGGCGGCAGCCCCGGGGACGAGTTCCTGCTGGGGGCAGGGCCGACGCGCGTTTCGCTCATCGGCACCATCTCGCAGCCGTTCTGCGACCGATGCAACCGGATGCGCGTAACTGCGGATGGGTTCTTGCGCGCTTGCCTTTTTTCTTCCGTTGAGCACGACCTGCGCCCGGCGCTTGCCGCCGCTGACCGCGAGAAAGCCATCGCTGCAGCCTTTGCTGCAGCGGTTGCCCACAAGCCCGCCGGACACCGCATCGGGCAGACAGGCTTCGTTCCCCCGCCTCGCGCCATGTTCTCCATCGGCGGCTAGCGCCGACAGGATTCTCGCATGTTGACAATTGACGAAGCCCAGAGGATAGTGCTCGAATCGGTATCGGCTCTGCCCGCGGAGCCGATGCCCTTATTGCAAGCGCTTGGCTGCGTGCTTGCCGAGCCGGTGGCGGCGCAGATTCCACTGCCTCCCTTCGATAACTCCGCGATGGACGGCTACGCGGTCATCGCGGCGGATACGCGCGGAGCAAGCCCCGCCACTCCACGCGTCCTCAAGGTGATCGAGGATCTGCCCGCCGGAACTGCCCCTGCGCAACGGGTGCAGCCAGGGAATGCGGCGCGAATCATGACAGGCGCGCCGGTGCCGGCAGGCGCTAACGCGGTGGTGATGGTCGAGGACACCCGACCAGGTGCCGACGGAACCGTGGAGATCATGCGGGAGGCGGAGGGCGGCGATAACATCCGGCCCGCTGGCGAGGACATCGCGCGGGGCCAGGTAGCCCTGTCGGCGGGGCAGATGCTGGGATCGGGCGAGTTGGGGCTTGCAGCCGCGCTCGGCTGCAGCCACGTCGTTGCAGTCAGGCGCCCGCGCGCGGCCATCGTAACCACGGGATCCGAACTGATAGAGCCAGGGCAAGAACTGGTGCCAGGCGCAATTTACAACAGCAACCAGGTTACCCTGGCCAGCCGCGTGTTGAGCGCGGGCGCGGAAGTGGCCCGATGCCTGCACGCTGCGGATGAGCCCGCTGCAGTGGAGGAAGCGCTGCGACAGTGCGCCCAGGCCGACATCATCCTGACGACCGGGGGTGTCTCGGTAGGCGACTACGATTTTGTCAAGGTCGCGCTCGAGCGCCTGGGCGAGATCAAGTTCTGGAAGGTGCTGATGAAGCCGGGCAAGCCGGTTGCTTTCGGCGATGTTCTGGGCCGCCCGCTGTTCGGGCTGCCTGGGAACCCGGTATCGGCGCTCGTTACCTTCGAACTGCTGGTGGTGCCTGCCCTGCGCAAGATGGCGGGCAGAAAGGACTGCCTGCCGGTAACAGTGCAGGCCAGGCTGCTGGCCGACCTGCCTCACAAGCCTCCCCGGCGCGAATACGTGCAGGCGTTCACTGAGCACACAGCCGCTGGCTATACGGTTCTGCCGAGCAGGAAGCGGGGCTCGGCGATGCTCACCTCGACTGTTGGGGCAAATTCGCTGGTGGTGATCCCCGAGGAGAGCAAGGGGCTGCGCGCGGGCGAGATGGCGGATGTGATCCTGCTCGCCGGCGTGGGAGCGGCGGTGTGACTGGAATCGTTCTGGCGGGAGGGCGCAGCGAGCGCATGGGCGTTGCCAAGGCGCTGCTGCGGCTCAACGGCGAGACGTTTCTGCAAAGAGCAGTGTCGGTGCTGAGCGATCCTTGCGAGAGAGTGATAGTAGTAGCAGCCCAAGGCCAACCAGTGCCTGACCTCGTCGGCTGCAAGATCGTTACGGATGAAGAGCCGGGGCTGGGGCCTCTGGGTGGGCTGGTTACGGGCTTCGCAGCCTCCGGCGACCAGTGGCACCTGGTGTTGGCGTGCGACCTGCCGCTGGCGAGGCCCGATGTGCTGCGGCTGCTGATCGGCGGCTGCGAGGGGGTTGACGCGGTTGTGCCGCGAACAGGGGGTAGGCTTCAGCCCCTGCTGGCGGCTTACTCTGCCGCCTGCATGGAAGCAGGCAGGCAGGCGCTTGCTGGCGGGCAGCGGGCGGTGGCCGCGATGCTCGATCGCGTCAAGTTGATAGTTCTGGAAGAGGAAGCGCTGCGCCGGGCCGACCCAGACCTCATTTCGTTCTTCAACGTCAACACTTGGGAAGAGTATCAGGATGCCCGGCGACTCTACTCGGAGCGGTCAGGTGCGCCCAAGGGCTAGCGATCTGCGGTTCAATATCGGGGAGTTGTCCGGCGCGTTGGGCGACCTGGGCGTGCTGGTGCCCCTGAGCGTGGGTCTGATAGCGCTCAACGGGTTTCACCCGGCGGCGGTCTTTCTGCCAGCGGGGCTGCTCTATGTCGGGGCCGGGCTCTGGTATCGTGTGCCGATCCCGGTGCAGCCGCTGAAGAGCATGGCGGCGGTGGCGCTGGCGATGGGATTCGGCCCGCGCGTGATGTCGGCGGGCGGCATTCTCGTCGGAGTGGTTCTGGTAGGCCTCGCGGCTACGGGGCTCATCAACAGCGTGGCCCGGCTGATGAGCAAGCCGCTCGTGCGCGGCATCCAGGTGAGCGTGGGCGTGCTCTTGATCTGGTCGGGAGCGCGGCTGATGGTTTCGCAGCCGGTTGTCGGGGGATTGCACGCTGGCGCGGTTGTCGGACTGGCGACTGCGTTTGCGCTCATCTGCCTTGGGAGCAGCCGGAGAGTGCCTGCGGCGCTGCTGGTGCTCATTGGTGGAGCGGCTGTGGGTGCCATTCTGGGCGGGCAGGCTGCGATCCGTCCGGCTGGTTCCCTCTCGCTGTCCTTGCCGCGCGGGCCGGAATGGCTTCAGGCGCTGGTTTTTCTCGTCTTGCCGCAGATTCCGCTCACTCTGGGCAACGCGGTCTGCGCCACGTGGCAGACAGCGCGCGACTATTTCGGAGAAGGCGCAAGGCGCGTTACGCACCGAGGGCTTGCTTTCGGCATGGGGCTGACGGGGCTGTTCGCAGGCTTGATCGGCGGGATGCCAGTTTGCCACGGATCGGGCGGCTTGACTGCCCACTACAGGCTGGGCGCGCGCACAGGCGGCGCTCCGGTGATGATGGGGCTCATCTGTCTGGGCCTGGCTGCCGCAGCATTTGCTGGCTGGCCGCTGCCGCTGGGAATCGTTCCGCACGCGGTTTACGGCGGGATGCTCCTCTACATGGGCGCGCACCACGCGCTTCTCGCGCGCGACCTGGTGCGTTTTCCGACTGATATGGGCGTGGCTGTCGGGATGGGCCTGGTGACCGCCGCTACCGGCAACATCGGGGTGGGATTCGCGGCAGGCATCGGGCTGCTCGCAGCGACCAGGGCGATTGCCGCCATGTGGAGGATGAGAGCCAATGCGCGCGCGTAGAGCATCGGATCGCAGCGGCATGAGGATGGTTGACGTGGCTGCAAAGCGCGCCACCATGCGCGAGGCGGTTGCTGAAGGAACGATCAGGATGTCGCGCGCCACGCTGCGGACAATTGAACGCGGGCGGCTGCCGAAGGGGGATGCGCTGTCTGCCGCCGAGACAGCCGGGGTGATGGCGGCGAAGTCCACGCCGCACCTGCTGCCGCTGTGCCATCCGGTTTCGTTCAGCGCGGCGAGCGTTCAGGCGGTGTGCGACCCCGATTTGCCGGGAGTCCGGGTGAGAGCGTCGGTACGCGGGAAGGCGTCCACCGGCTTCGAGATGGAGGCGCTGGTTGCGGTTTCTGTTGGCCTGCTCACGATCTATGACATGGCCAAGGCGCTCGAACCGGGTATGGTCATCGGCGAGATTGCGCTGCGCAGCAAGTCTGGAGGAAAGAGCGGAAGATGGGCGCGAAGGGCCGCGTAGTCGCCGTATGTTCGGCCGGGGAAAAGGGCGAAAAGAAGAAGCCGGTTGACGTCGGCATTCTACGCGTCGAACACGGGCTGGTCGGCGATGCGCACGCTGGCAGCGAGCGGCAAGTAAGCCTGCTGGCCACAGAGAGCATAGGAGAAATCCGCAGGCTCGGGCTGGATGTGTCTGCGGGCGACTTCGCCGAGAACCTGACCACCGAGGGGTTGAGCGTTCACACCCTGCCGGTGGGAACGCGCCTGCGCGTGGGGCAGGAAGCGGTGCTCGAAATCACGCAGATCGGCAAGGAGTGCCATGAGCGCTGCGCGATATTTGAACAGGTGGGCACCTGCGTGATGCCGACGCAGGGGGTGTTTGCGCGGGTCGTGGCCGGCGGCGAGGTGCGGCCGGGAGACACGATCGAGGTTGTCTGTAGGGCGGGCC
>Ga0315296_10001403_pt1 | contig 21026 bp, 11 predicted proteins | sample YL17G14_18_MG_FD_203921 | JGI IMG/M metagenome (GOLD analysis project Ga0315296, IMG submission 203921) | Sediment microbial communities from Yellowstone Lake, YNP, Wyoming, USA - YL17G14_18 | ecosystem: Environmental > Aquatic > Freshwater > Lake > Sediment | place: USA: Wyoming | collected...
CCCGCTCTCAGTGCCCTTCGGACTCCTTGATACGGTCATGATCCTCCCGAATTCCTCGGCGACCCCCGATGTGATCGCCGAGGGGTCGCCGGACGGGCACGGGAACGAGATGCAGTTAAGCTCCAGATGGCGTGCGCAACCCTCCGTCTCCGTCAATCTCAGGAGGTTCAGAATGATCGGATAGCCGGGGCGGGTGAGATAGATCGACTCGAACCTCAGGCTTCGCCAGTCCCTGATCGGGGTGACAGTCACCCTGACACCATCCCATTGATATCCCGCCCAGTCGAGCCCCACCGCATCACCGTCGAATTCCGAGAGATGGAACCGGAAATTGAGCGACAAGAAAGGCATGATCCCCCCGAACCACGGATTGAACCAGGTCCACATCGACGGCTCCGGGAACGGCGTCCGGAGCAGGTTCCTGTCGGGCTCGGCTTTGTCCGAAAGCCAGTAGAGGCTTCCTCCGAACTTCGGTGCGACCCTGCATTCAATGCAGCCGTTGTCGACCGAGTAGAAGTCATAGTCCCCCTCGCGACCGCGTGCGATATGTATCTTCGAGCCCGGAGCCGGCACTATCAGCGGGAGTCTCTCCTTGTGCGACACATACTTGAGAGTGACTTCGCAGTCGACAGGCATGATTCCGCGAGAATTTTCCGGAAGCGCGGGCGTCCTGATCTCGATCGGACGGCTCATGGACCAGTCATCCCTGCCTGCTTCGCTGCTGCGACCGTCCGGGAGAGTAACCTTTGCGGAACCCTCGGCGGAAGAGGTCTTCACAACATGGAAGCTGAAGACAGGCTCCGACGTGTCGGCGAAGATGGGACTCTCAGCATAGACGAAATTCCGCTCGCTCAGGGCCAGATGCGACGGGGCCCCGTCGAGCGCGACTCGCTGGATATCCCGCCAGTGGTGCGCCTTCAGAATCACTCGCAGCGGCGGGAATTCGACTGTCTCCCCGGGATCCACAGGACCCGAGGCGAATTCGTAGATCAGCGGTGTCCAGAACATCCATTTGAGGCGGGAGACACCCTTGAACACGATTCCGGTCAGATAGGATTCATCCGGCCACGATCCGGGTCGCACGAGGCCAATCCAGGGCTCGGCGTACTCCGTCGGGTCCGCGGGAAGGGGGAAGGTCTCAGAGACCCAGGCATCCTTCAGGCCGGTATGCACTCGATCGCCGATGGGGACGATCAGCTTGTATGCGTCCCTTACGGGCAGCGTGAACCTGACTTTGCCGTCGAACGTCCTGTCGCCGCCGTTGCGGAGGCTCAAGAGAATGTCCAATCCATAGCCTTCGGACACTCTGATCCTGCGCTCCAGCGTGATTCCCGGGAAGTCGCGGCTGTCCGCTTTGCAGACCATCTGGGCGGCCTGGCCCACCGGCTCGACCGAGATTTCATAGTCCTTCGTGTTGAACTCCCTGGAGAACGGCTCGCCGATCTCTTCGTAGAAAATGTCGAGCAGAAGGCGATCGGTGTCGTATTCGAATACCGAGGTAAAGCCGCCCTTGCGCTTCGACTTGATGGAAATCACGCCGTTGCTCAATGCCCAGACATTCGGATCATCATCGGGCACCTCGACAGGTCTCCCCCTTCCAGCAATAACTGCATGCGCGCGCATCGGCTGAATTCTCGTCTCAGTCTCATCGAGCTTCAGGATTCCGCCCACCTCAACCGTCCCAGACCCGGATCCGCCCCTTGCTTTCAGGACGACTGGAATGCCGAGACTGTTCTCCGCAAGGACTCTTATGGAGCCGGTGTCGGGCGACTCGATCATGTCGATATCGCCGACCGTCTTGAATTCAGGGATCAGCTCGACCGGGTCGGTCAGTCGGGATTTGAGAGTGAGGATGAACCTTCTCTCCTCCCCGGGAGCCAGGAGAATCGGCCAGGGGGAGGTCGCCAACTCGAACGGCGGGACGACCCTGATGCCGGGTGCGAGAACGATGTCGGCGCCGTCAATCGCCACGCGGCACTCTATGGGCCTCCCGTACCAGTCGATCCGGTCCGGACGCCCGTGGGGTGCGATCCGAACCGCCGTGTCGATCGTACGCTCTCCCTTTAGCTGAAATTCCTCCGTGAGGGAGTAGTCGAGCGGATCGTCGGCGCTGCAGTCGATTCTGACGTCGACAGGGCTTTTGATCGGCGCGCGAAAAGTCCATCTCACAGGATGGGAGAGCCCCGAGGGATGGGTGAGGCCTGGGATGTCGACGCGAATGGCGAGATCGTCGGAGATGATCCCGACCACGCCCGACGTGGACGGATCGACCAGCACCTCCATGACCTTCGCGTCTTTCTCGAACGTATACTTGTGGTAGCAGCAGCCGTCGATCAGGTCGTCATCCTCCCTGATCTCGAGGGGCTGACGCAGCGAGCCGTACCAGTCCGACTCCCCGAGAAACGCCTTGACGAGAGGGTTTCTCAGGACGGGCGGAATGAAGTTGTACATATGCACATGGGATGTGCGCGGGCGCCAGAAGAAGCCGGTCTTCTTGTAGAGAGGGACGGCCTTCGCGTTGGCGGGCCAGGTATGCAGGTCCACGCGTTTGACCTCGTCAGCGACAGCCTTGTCGATGCAGGTTGTGAGCAGTTTTCTGCCGCAACCGGTCCCATGCCAGTCCGGATGCACCTGGAGGAAATCCACGTAGGTGCAGTCCGCGTCCTCGTGGGAACGGCAGTACTTCAGGATGCCGACGATTCTGTCGCCGATCCATCCTGTCCAGAACGCGATATAGCCGGACCTGAGAAGGAATTCCCGCACACCCTCGGGGCTGAAATCGCCGCCCATCTGAAAACCGGGCGGCCAGCCTCTCACAGACTCCCTGCAGTGAACGGCCAGCGCGGGAAGGTCCTCCTCGCGGAATTCCCTGATGATGTACTCGCTCATGTCGATCACGTACGCCCGCAATCTCCAGGAAGGCGGACACAATGCCGCCTTCCGCGCGGAAGGCAGAACATTATACCTCAGTCAGATATGGAATCCGGCTTACTGCTGTCCGAGCCCGGCGAAAATCATCTCTCCTGCACGCACGCGCCGACCGGCTGCCTCACTTCCCCCGCGCTTCTTTCCACGCTCAGACGATCTTCCGCGGCATGTATGATCGCCGCGAGCAGATCGCAGTATGACATGCCCATGATCGCCGCCATCTTCGCAAGATGTCCGTCCCAGCACCATCCGGGATTCGGGTTCACCTCGAGAAGCTTTGGAGTACCCTGGGCATCAAGCCGCCAGTCGAAGCGGGTGTAGTCGCGACACTCAAGCCTCTCCGAAAGCTCGACGCACCATTGAATGATGGCCCTCTCCGTATCGTCCGGAAGCTGAGCGTGCACCGACTTGATGTTCCAGTACGGCGATTCGGGATCCCACTTGGCCTCGTAACCGCAGATTTTCGGCAGCTCAGGAGGAACCGCCGAGTAGTCCTCCTCCGTGATCGGGAGGACCGTGTACGAGGACGGGGAGTTCCCGATGATTCCGACGCTGAGGTCCTTCCCCGGAAGGAACTCCTCCACGAGGAGAGGCTTTTCGTAGCCGAACTTCTGGCGGACCTCGCGGATGGCGTTAATGAGGTCCTCGGCGTCGCCGGCGACGCTGCGCTGGGTGATGCCGAAGCTGGAATCGCCCAGGTCGGGCTTGACGAGGACGGGAAAATCGAATGGCAGCTCGAAAGTGTGGTCCTGGGGCATGATGAGAAGGGCCTCGGGCACAAGAATGCCCATCTCTTTGGCGACACCGCGAACAAGCGACTTGTCATAGCAGAATGCCAGGCACTGCGGACCCGAGCCCGAGTAGGGGATGCCCAGCGCTTCGAGAATAGCGGGCACGTGCAGCTCTTTCCGTGGGTCGTTCGTGAATCCCTCGTCCGAGAGGTTGAGCACGAAGTCGATCTTGCCCGAGAGCCGCATGAGTTCCTTCACCAGCGTGTCGTGATTGTCGAGGAACGTGAAGTGGTAGCTCTTCAGCTCCTTCAGGGCCGACTTCATCTGGTCGATGGTGTAGAAATCATCGTCATCAAACACCCTCTGGGGCTTGAGATGATCGGGCTTGCTGGGGTCCCCGAGGACCACCGCGATGTGCTTCTCGCCTTCCCTCGCTCGCTTCCTGTCCGGAGCCCATTCCTTCCTTGCCTGGGAGGTCGCAAATATGCGTCGCTCCATCATGCCGAGATCCTGGGCCCTCTGCGAGTCCGGCGAGAGCTGCTCGACCGGGAAGGAGACCTCCCCGAATCCCGCCTGAGCCATCAGGGCGGCCAGGCTCTCCTTCGAGTAGAGTCTCTCCGCGTAGAATTGGTCGGCCAGGACTCCCTTGTCGACGTGCGTGATTACCTCACGGGAAACCAGGCGATCGCCGTCCAGCGACAGCGACCGCTCCCTGCAGACAAAGAGCTTGTTGCTGATCCATTCCCAGGAGCGGGGCTGGTAGTTGCTCCTGAGAAACTCGCCGTCGGCGATGTCGATCAACACCCTGCCCCACGGCTTCAGAACTCTCATAACCTCCCTGAGAACGCGGAGATCGTCCTGAAGCGTCTCGAAATAGCCGAAGCTGTTGCCCAGGATCAGCACGACATCAAACGTATCGGGCGCGTAAGGCAGCTTCCTCGCGTCCCCCTCCCTGAACCGCACACCGAGACTCTCGCTCCTGCTATGCTCCTTGGCCTTCTGGATCAGGTAGTGGGAGCGATCCATGCCCTCGACGTTCTTGAAGCCGCGTCGCGCGAACTCCATGGTGTGACGGCCCTGGCCACAGCACAGGTCGAGGATCTTGTCGTCCTGCGACAGGTTGAGAACCTCCGTCAACAGGTCGATCTCGGACCGGGTGATCCGCTGATCGTCCACCACATCCGCATCGGTCTTGAGATACAGGGAATTGAAAATCCTGCACCACCAGTCGGGTGACACATGCTCTTCCAGGTTGTAGACCGGACCCAGTGTCTTGCAGGTTGTCTTGGCCACCCTACCCTTTTGATGGGCCTTGTCGGAAGACCTTGGTTTGCCCATGTCCTACTGTCCGCGCCTCCTTTTTCGGGAGATCATCTCCCGTCAGGTCTACCGCTTATCGCGGTGACGAATCGACTGGTTGAGGTCGTCTCCAATCGGTTCGGTCGGCGCCGGGCAATCGCTGCATCCCGAGATCTCCCGGACACCTCGACAGCCATGTGCGCCAACCGCTTAATTTTGCGACGCGATTCGCGATGCTGCAATGCCTTAGCGGAATTTTCGTGCATTTTTTCTCAGCGCCGCCTGAGTGCCTCGTGTGCAAAATGGCGCCTGCTACCTGATTTATTATCATTCGTACCTATATTGATTTAGATAGGTAGCGGGCACCATTTTACCGCCGACTCGGATTGCAGCGGCGAACGACAAATCATAGAATAGTCGCATGCCCCGCGAGAATCCGTGGAGATCCGATCGTTACGACCTTTGGGTGCTGGGACTCCTCCTCATCATCGTCCTGTGGACCTTCCGGCTTGTCATCATCGGCGCGCACGAGCCGATAATGAGCTCGCTGAGAGATTTCGAGCCGTGGCGAAGTCAGCTCACACCTCCCGAGGCGCACCGTCCCGAGAGCTTCGCCGACGACCCGACGACGCAGACCTATCCCTGGGCGGTCTACGCGCACGAGAACCTCCGGAAAGGCGATTTCCCGCTCTGGAACACGAGGATGTTCTCGGGCACGCCGTTTATCGCGAATCGACTGACCGGGCTATTCGATCCCCTCACGCTGCTTCCGATCTGGCTCCTGCCGCCCATCCCCGGCCTGAGCGTGTTCTATTTCGTTCACTACGTCCTCGGCGCGTGGTTCATGTACCTGTTTCTCAAGAGCCTGGGCATCTCGCGACCCGCGTCGACATTCGGTGCGATCGCCTACATCCTGCAGGGAGCGTACGTGCCGTGGATGGGTTTCATTGTGGCGGACAAGGCGTATTTTCCCGCCTCGTTCTATTACCTGCAGCGGGCCTGCGAGCGTCGCGACGGCGTCGGCATAGTCGGTTTCGTGATCGCGTTCGCGCTGCTCGCAGTGACCGCCTACCCGCAGATGGTGGTATTCGCCGTGTATGTCTTCGCGGCGTGGATATTATTCGCCCACGGTCCGGGCTTCAGAAACGGCATGAAACGCGGTCTTGCCCTGGTCCTGCTGTTCGCGATCGCTTTCCTCGTGGGCGCGATGCAGCATCTGCCGATGTTCGAGTTCTATTCGCAGTCGCTGCGGGCGTATCCGGAGTTCGACATCGAGCTCGCGTCAAAGACGGGGCTGGAGCGCTACGATTCCCCGCTGAGCCTCCTCGCGATCTTCTTTCCCACCCTCTGGGGGGATTACCTTACTGACCCGTTCAGCGTGCTTCCGGAGTTCGTGTTGAGGATTTACAACCACGCATACATCGGGATTCTCGCAGCGTTCGGGTTTCTGCTGGCGCCGACGGTGTGGCGCAACCGTAACGCCCGGTTCTTCACTGTGCTCGCACTTCTCGGGTTGTGCTTCATAGCCTGGCACAGCTTCTACATGGTCATGGTCCGCATCTTCCCCGGATTCCGCATAAGCACAGTGAAGCCGGATTTCCTGACCCTCACCTTCATGATCATCGTCGCGGCTTTCGCACTGGATCATCTGCTGAGGAACGTCAAGACGAACGCGCTCTTTACGCAGAGATACTCCCGCGCGTACAGTTGGCTGCTCGGAGCAATCGTCGGAATGGGGATCTCACTCATCGTCACTAGGCTCGCCCCGGGATTCGTGAATGAAGCAGTGTCGACCCTCGAGATGATCTTCAAGCGTCTGGCGCTCGTGTGGATTGCCGGAGCGCTGCTGTACCTGTACATTCGCGACCGTATCAGCATCAAGTGGGTTGTTGCAGGCATCATCGCCATTGAGCTGATCGACCTCGTCCCCTACAGCGACCACTTCCTGCCCCTCATCCCGAAGGGACGGGTGTGCTTCCGGACGGGAAGCATCGAGTTTCTGGAGACGAAGATGAAGGAGGAGGGCCCGTTCAGGGTTTTCAGGGACCGCACCTACGTGCTCGCGCCCAACACTCTCATGCTCTACGATCTGGACGAGCCGGGGGGATTCGACAGCTTCGTTTCGGCGGATTACGCTCACTTCTTCCGATCGTTCGATCCCGCCATGAGCCGGAACTCCCGGACGCTCGATCTTCCGAGCGACTACGTGCATTACCGCCAGCCGTTCTGGAGCTTCCTGGGGATCAGGTATCTTCTGTCGCCGCGACCGATGACTCTTCTGCCGCCGCCATGGCAGATCGTCTACGAAGGCGATCTCGTGATCCACGAGAATCCCGACTGGCTTCCGCGATGGTTTCTTGTCGGGAAGATTCTCCCGGTTGGGACGGTGGAGGACGGGTATCGCGCGGCGAGGGTGATTGATCCGGCACAGGAAGCGGTCGTGGTGGGAATCAGGCACGAAGATATTCCGGCGTCGCTCCTGGAAACGAATCGACATGTGGCGTCCACATGCGAGTCTTCGAGCATGTGGACGTCTTCAACGAATCGGGACGATACGCCCGATCAGGAGGTGGGAAGGATCGAGCTCGAGCGGTACGGCGCCGACGAGCTCAGGCTGAGAGTGGATTGCGAGCGCGACTGCTATCTCGTGTTTTCCGACACGTATTTCCCCGGATGGCGAGCGTGGGTGGACGATGAGGAAGTCAGGGTGTATCGGACGGACGCAGTGATCAAGGGGATCGTGGTACCTGAAGGAGAGCACAGGGTGAGATTCCTGTACGATCCGCCGCTCTATAAGCTCGGGTGGCTTCTTGCGGTTGTGGGAGCGATTCTGCTGCCTTTTCTCGTCAGGCCGATCCGGGCGCTTCTTTCGAGCGGAGCCGATTCAACGGATCGCGCGTAGATCTCCTATCACGCTACGCCGGATCGGTAGGGGCGCACCTGCGTGTGCGCCCGTCGCATCGGGGCGGACACACAGGTCCGCCCCTACATGTGGGCGAAGCCGATATGGGTCTGATTCCGAACGCGCGATTAGGAAAGGTCGGTAGGGGCGCACCTGCGTGTGCGCCCGTCGCTACGCATCCTGATTGCCGCAACAAGAGCGATCAGCCACAGAACCCAGCTCGCGCCTGACAGCCAAGCACCGGCGCTCAAGCCGGGGGTAGTGTATGTCATCGCGAGCACATGCTCACCCGCAGGCACCGGCACGCTCATGAACAAGAAATCAGCGGGCAGAAGAGTCGCGGGCGATCCATCGATCTCGGCGCGCCATCCAGGCATGTAGCTTTCGCGAACGACGATCCAGAAGGGACGGTCTCCGCGGGTCCGGATCGTCAGCCCCCTTCGGCCTCGCTGCACCGACAGAATCTCGCATTCGGCGTCATCATCGAGCGTCATGCCTCCCCAGACCGGCAGACGCTCGCCGATCTCGCCGATCAGGGTCCTGATCTTGCCCCACTGCATCCCGTCGGGGAGCTTGACGTTTTCCGGGGCTTCGATGCATACCCATTCGCCGGGCACATACATGCTCTGGACTATCCAGTGCCTGAAATACTCCCAGTCGATGACGCTCCACGCCTCGACATATCGAGGGATGCTCACGAAAGGCACGGCGGACGGTGTTAGAAGCACGTGCCAGTCGGACGGGAACAGGCCGCTGATGTCGACATCGATCGTGCGAAAGCCTTCTCCGCCCTGGAACGAATCCGGGGCTACGAGCGCGTCGGCCGACAGGAGCGCGAGGACGGTCCTCATCCGCACGCTAGCCTCGGTCACATTGTCGAGACCGCGCGAGGCGTACTCGTGCGCGACGGTATGCCACCGTTCGGTCACGAGCGGCGTGTACGCATTGAGGACGGTGATCCCGCCCATCGTGAGCTCGTTTCCAAGAGCAGGAATGGGCAGAGCTTTTCCCGGCGTGAGAGGATTCGTCGAAAGTCTCTCGACGAGCGGGCTCCACAGGTCCGCCCTGGTCGCGGTGAGCAGCCTGGCGGGGCGATCCGGATCGCCGGAGAGAATCGCGCCGTCAAGGTCGAGACCGTTCCTGACAATGTTGAATGAGCCGCGGTCCATCGTGATCGCCGCCTTGACCGCGGCCATCACTATCATATGCAGCACAAGCCACACAATCAGCAGCCCGGTCAGCCGACGCGAATTCCTCGACCTGAGAAACCCGGCCAGCCCGATCAAGCTCACCAGCCCAAGGGCCAGGAATGACGCCAATCCCACAATCTCGAAGCCGCTTGGCGGGAAACGCTCGTACAGGAGATACCATGCGAGCAGAATCACGATGGCGATCAGCGCTCCCCACAGGCCGAACACAATCTCCCTCCGCCTCCTTTCTTCCGACTGTGTGGCGTCCACATGCGAGTCTTCGAGCATGCGGACGTCTCGCTGCAGTCGGTACAGCGAATCAAGCCCGACAGCCGCCAGCGAGAAGAGCGCAACGACTACCGGCAGTATCATCCTCCCCTGCGCCCTGAACAGGTTGAATCCCGGAAAGCGCAGGAGGTCATGATTGACGACGAAATTCAGTCCGAACGAAAGGGCCAGCCCGAAGAATGCCATGACGAACGGCGCGAGGATGGGATTCATGTAACGTCTGTGCAGGCTGAGCGTCACGGCCACAAGGACAAAGGGCAGGAGGCCGATGTAGCCGATGGAGGTCACGTAGTCGAGCGTCTCCCCGGCATCCCTGACGGCGGGAAACATGAAGAGGCTGGCCAGTCGCGGCAGATTCAGCCAGGTGCCGATTCTGTAGTAGCCGATATCCGCCTGCTGAACGCGGTACGAGAGCCCGGCGATCGCGGATGTCGGCAGGAGCTGCACCGCGGCAAGGAGAGCACCGAAGGCGGCGATCAGGACGAAGGTCGCCGCGCACCATGCGGCGCGAGTCCACGCCCCGCGGCCGGCCACCGCGAATCCTGCGAGAAAGAAGAACGCGCCGACCATGCTGTAGAAGGCTATCTGGCTGGACCCGGCGAGGAGCATCATCGATATCTGCGCCGACGCGAACATCATCCAGGCGATCCATCGCGATCTGCGACCCTCGGCAGCCTCCGTCACCGCACGCTCCAGCGCCCAGTAGAATCCCGGGAGCCAGCTTGCGGCCTCGAAAAGCCCCACCGTCTCGGCCCGCAGCAGAAGCCCAGGCAGGAACTGGTAGATGACCGCGAGCCACGCGGACGTGATTCTGCCGCCGCCGCGACTCCTCAGGAACGCGTACATCAGGCAGCCGGTCAGAATGAGATGCAGGACGACCGTCCATGACAACAGGACCGCCTGATCGCCGGGCAGCCACATGAGAGCGTTTCCCGGATAAAAGAACCCGCCCTCGCCTTCCGCCATCTGCGGAAAGCCCGCAAACAGGTATGGATTCCAGTGCGGGAGAACGCCATGATAGAGCGAATCGCGGGCGAATTGCTGAAACGGAAGTATGAGGTGGGTGAAATCGAATCCCGCGAAGACGTTCAGGCCGAGAAGCTCGGGCAGGCAGAAGAGAATCGGCAGCAGGATGGGTCCTGCGAGAGATTTCAGCTCACCTTTCCAGCCCTCTTTATCCATTCTCTTCTATCGGGGGCGGCAGGGTCGGCCTTCCGCGGCTGTGCAACCAGATGACAACGGCCATGAGCAGCGCCCAGACCGCCAGGCTGAGAAGAGAGACGATCATGCCGAGCAGGACCGATCTCGGCTGATATCTCATCTCGATCGTGTGATTCCCCGGGGGTACGTTCACACCGCTGAGTATGAAGTCGGTCTTGTAGAGCGTGGACCTGGCGCCGTCGATATACACGTTCCAGCCGGGATAGTAATTCTCGCCGGTGACCATGAACGCGTCATCGCCCCCTTCGACGGACACCTCGAATCTCATCCAGTTGAAGCCCCTCTCGCGGCCGGTGATTGAGGCATCGAGAGGGGAAGTGTATTGCACCAGCGGGGACGTCCCTTCCGGCGCCTCCGCGATCGCTTCCCGCTCGACATCCACATCTTCCGACCCCGCCCACCTGAGAAACTCCGCGTATCCGAAATGACCGAAGGAGACCCGCTCGACGAAGTGGGCGTCCCGCACCCAGCCACCGACCGCGCGATATGCCGCGATCCCGGCGCTGAACGGCAAATCAAGATCGGTCCGCCAAAGCTCGTAGCCCGGCACGATCCAGTCATCTCCATCCAGAATGAGCACGTCGGCGCCCAGCATCCGGATGATGCGCATGCTTGTTTCGTCGAGGACCTTCGCCTCTCCTGTGTCCGCCGATATGTCCTGAACCGTCCTCAAGCGCGACTGGAGCGTGTCTCTCAGAACCAGCTTCCAGTCCTGCTGATTCAGCGGAGTCAGGCCCCGCAGGGCGGTGATGTTTCTCAAGGCCGACGCGTTTCCCGACATGTTGTCCCAGATATCCTCCTGAGCGCGCCATCCCAGCTTCGACATCGCGTCAGGGTCCAGCAGGTAATGACTTCCCGGCATGAGAAGCCGCGGAATCTCCAACTGCGTGGGGAATTGAGCGTTTAGCTCATCGAAAAACGCCAGCGACTCATCGAACTTCCCCCGCTCCTGAACGAGCACGCGGGAGAAGGGATAAGTGAGGAAGACCTGCGCGCCGATGCTGAGGACGAGGCTCGTCACGACAAGGAGATACGCCGGCCTGCCGATTGAGATTCTCCCTGCGCTTCTGGGAGCCGCGTACGCGAACACGAGCACCATTCCAAAGAACAGCGCGAGCGCAAGCCCGATCCTCAGGCTGGGATGACCGAACAGCAGGCCGAGCAACGCCGCAAGGATTAGCAGCCCAGTCCCCCACGCGACCCCCGACCAGAACGAATCGATCGAATCGCTCTGTTCGCCGCGGGAAATGCCCAGGAACAGATCGATCGCCGGCGCCGCAAGCGGCAGGAACATAGTCAGCGCCAGATGCGCCATCCGTCCGGGGTACCTGAACATGGCGAATGGAGGGATCTCGGCGATGTACTTGTAGCCGGGCAGGTTCAGGCCGAAAGCCAGGATCAGAGCCGGCACGCCGACAAGCAAGAGCGGAAGAAGCGCGGACCATTTCCTGTCATGGCGCATCGAGAGCGAAGCGACCGCGAGTATGAACGGCACCGCGCCAAGGTAGCAGAGCGAGCTTCCGTAGTCCTGGATATCCGCGGGCCTGTCCAGCGCGGGAAAGACAATGAGCGAGACAAGTCTCGGGACATTCAGCCAGCTGCCCAGCCTGAAGAATTCGAGGGCGTCGGTCGCGACGCGCTCGGATACCGATGAGAGCTCAGCGGTCGGCAGAAGCTGGAGGGCCGCCAGGAACGGCGAGATCACGGCAGGAAGAAGAATCATGAGAGACCTGACAAAGACACACCTACGCGCCACGCCGTCCTGCTGAAACACGATCGTCCCGAATGCGTAGAGCAGAAGACCGAAAGTCCCGATGAACACCGCCTGAACGCTGCCCGCCGCAATCATTACCGCCAGAAACAGCGCCAGCCACAGGCCTGTACGGACCGGATGCCCACCTTTCAGCCCAAGCTCGAAGATCGCGAAATACCAGGGGAGCCAGACGATCGAAGTCAAGAGGCCGTAGGCGGTTATGTGAAAGATGAGAAATGGGGTAGTCGAGTATGTAGCGGCGAGAAACGCGGAAGCGACCCTGGAATGGCCGCGGATTCTCATCCAGAAATAGAAGCCTCCCGCGGCGATGACGAGGTGCGCCACGACCCCGATCGAATACCAGTGGAAGAAGTCGCCGGGCAGATGCATGAAGATGCTGCCGGGATAGAACGCGCCCGACTCGCTCTCCGCAAGGCCCGGGAACCCCGCGAACAAATAGGGATTCCACAATGGCAGTGCGCCTGAGGCGAATGCCTGACGATCGAAGAAGCGGATCGGCATGTTCAGGCGGGTGGTGTCGATCCCAGCGAAGACGCTCAGGCCGAGGACCTCGGGGAGGAAGTAGAGGACGGGGATCACGAGCAACGCGACGAGCCACCAGTCGATACTGGGGGTCCGTGTCCGCCCGCGCGAGGTCGCATTCTCAGTCATCCGTTCCTTTCTGGAACCGAGCGCAGGATGCGCACGGCACGACAGCTGATTGTCGGCGGCTCAGGAGGGAAAATCAAGCGCGACGGGAGCGGCCGGCTCCCTATTCGGCCGTCGCCGTCCCCACGCTCCGCGCTTTTCCGTCACAGTCGGGCACCTGCTTCTGCTACACTACTTGCCAAGCATCCCGCGTGCAGCGCGGTTCACTGTCCGGGATGAACGTCGCGACCATGTGGAGAGTCCTGAAGCCGATACTGATCGTTCTCGCCGTGCTCGTCGGGCTGGCTGTTCTGCTCGTTGTCGCCCATGAGGTGATCGAAGCGCGGGTCTTCAGGAGACTTGCCGACCAGCCCGGGCTCAGAATCACGATCGGAGCGCGGGTCGGGAACCTCTTCAGGGGGTACGATCTGCGGGATGTCGAGATCACGTCGACGAGAAAGCAGGGCGACGCTCCGCCGAGCGTATTCAGGACTCCGAGGCTAACGGTTCATTGGGAGCTGAGGCCGTTCAAGGTTACCCGGATAGCGTGGGACGGCGGCACGCTCAGTCTGCTGCCGGAAGGCGGCGGCGAGGAAGAGATCGCCATCGGCGAGGGCTCTCTCGTGCCGGATGAGGCCGGAAAACTCGTTTGCGAGCCCATCGCAATCGGACCGGAATCATGGCGCGGCCGGCTCTCACTCGAGATCGACCCGCGTGCACGTCGGCTTTCGGGTCGAATCGATATCGACAGGCTTCCGGCGACAATAGTGAGGCTCATGGGCACGGTTCCGCCGGAATATGAGATTCCCGACGTGGTGACGGTCGCCGTCAACCTGAGCGGCGTCCTGCCCGACATCCGCGCGAGCGGGGCAATCTCGAATCCGCTCACCAGGGAGACGTATCGATTCTGACGGCCTCCACAAGTGCAGGAAGAAAGAAAGCGTATAAATCAAAATCAATAGGTCACTGTCCCCTTTTTGGTCCCCTTTTTGCTTCTAATGTAGCATGCGCTTCTAATGTAGCATGCGCTTCCAGCGCATGATCTCTTCGTAGCACGCGCTTCGAGCGCGTGCCCTCGCACAGAATCCGCATCCTGCTCATTACTCCCGCCTCCACGAGCATGATGCTCGTGGGACGAAGATCCCATGCGCTGGAAGCGCATGCTACATTGGTGTCGCGCATTTTTTGACTCGGGTGTCGATGTCTGCTTGAAGCAGACGTCACGGGGCCCGACGTCTGGAAGACGCCGGCACGTCCCTGTTACCCTCTTCCAGAATGCACGACACTAGCGCCTCTCCTATGCCTGATTCCTAGATCGGGATATCTCCCATGTCGACCTGTTCAATCGGTGTCTTGGTCGAAGGCTCCTTCCCTGCCGCGTCGGCATCCAGCTCTCCCAGACGCCTTACGAACGAGTTGATCTCGCTCAGAAGGTCGCTGACGCCCATGCGGTGACCCGGGAAAACCGCGAGCCGCCGTCTGTCGCACCTCGACAGCAGCATCGGCCTCCTTCTCCCCTCCCAGCGCTCGGCGAGAATGGCCGCTCCCGTGCGATGATGGCAGCTTGCCGGCCTGCATGTGACAACGAATGTTCCCGACGCCCCACGGTCCAGCACTTCCCTGAGCCACGACATCTTGACCATCCCCGCGCACTCAAGCTCAATCAGATGCACCATCGGATGATTGTGCATTCGGCCGTCCAGGTCGGCGATCTGCGAGATTTCGACAGCGTGCCGGCATACAAATCCGATCACAGGACCGGCGGGCTCGCGCGCTCGCTCAGGCTTCGGCGGTACAGCCTCGACCTCCGGCGGCGGCTCAACTTCAATTGGTCCGACCTCCGGGACAGCCTCCTCTGTTAGCGGGATCGCTGCCGCCTCTTCCTCTCCCTCCGCCGGCTCCGTCTCGGGCTCGCCCAAAGGTTCCTGAGTCTCCTCTTCCGCACCTTCCTCGTGAAGCAGCACGATCTCGAGCGACTCCTCGAATTCGGTGAGCATCCCGGACCGCTCGAGAGGGATCTCGTCGAGAAGGATCGCGCACGCTTCCTCGAACGGCGCGAGGCTGGTCGCGGAGGCGAATTCGAACTCGTCCAGGCCGATGTTCTCGAGACGATCCTCTGTCCGCGGCCGACGGTGGGTCATTGACCGACCTCCTCAAAGGGAGAAGCCGCGCGATGCGTCCCGATTTCGCGCATGGCTTGCTCGACAGACGACACGATCTCATCCGATGTCATTGTCGGCAGCTCGATTGCAGCGAATGCGCAGCTTCCGACGCAAATCCCGCACGAGCTGCAGCATGATGATAGAACCCTCGCGATCTCGCGTCCTCTCGCGCGCTTCGCCGGATCGAAATGCGGGACCATCGTTATCGCGCCGTACGGGCAATCGTTCAGACACAGGCGGCAGCCGGTGCAGGCGATTTCGCGCACGACGGCGGTGGGCTCAATCCTGCGTTCGAGCCTCGGTGCGATGGCCAGAAGGACAAGCACAAGCACGATCGCCGCGGATAGAATGGGTCCGCCCAATAGCGGATAGAAAAGCAGCGGGAAGGAGATGAAGAGGTCCACGTGCACGTGCTCCGGCGGCGCGAACGGATTGAACGGCAGCAACTCCTCCGATTCCAGAGGAATCATGGCCGCCAGAAGCCAGAGCACCAGAAGGACTCCGATCCAGACCGCGATCGGCATCTTCGCGCGCGGCGGAGTCACTCGCCCCAGATGCCAGATCACAAGCCCGATCAGCGCAAACGCGCCGCCGATATGAAGGGCGAGGATTCTCAGAAGCTGATCCGATTCGCCCGAGACCGCGAAGATGGGCCCGCCGATAAGCGAGCCGAGCCTCAGCCAGCCGATTATTGGCCATCTGTCGGGACCGTACGCCAGGTTCTTCCCCCATGCCAGGAGCACGAGCGCGCGCTCGTCCCATGGGAGGATGTAGCCCGCCCAGCCGATTATCCCGATCAGCGGGAGCGCGAGCAGACCGATAAGCCAGTTACGGGAGCGTGGGGAGGCGTATCTCGCGGTCGCCCATGCGCGGAAGCCGTGGAAGAGGATGACGATGATTATCAGGTCCGCGGAAGCGCGATGGAACGCCCGTAGAATAGAGCCGAGACCCACTTCCGTTATGAGCCTATGCACCGAAGGCGCCGCGTGCTCCGGTGAGGGTGTGTAGAACAGCAGCATCAGCGCGCCCGTGACCGCGCTGACGATAACGAGCCCGATGAGGATCGCGCCCGAGAGAGTGAACGGGTTGCCGCGCTCGCCGAAGAATCGAGCGGAGTAGTATTCGAGCGTCTCGACCAGCCTTCCGGCCGATCTGCGGAGGGAAAGGTAGCCGCTTTCAGCCGATGTCCGCCCCACGGTCTTCCTCATCGGCCCGTCACCTCCCTCCCGCTCTCACCCGCGCCTGTGCGCGCTTCACCCATGGCTCCGACAATCACTGCGATGAACCAGACAACCGCCGTCAGCCCGAGAATACCCGCGGGAGAGATCGACCATCCGAGACCTTTCAGCGTGAAGATAAGCCACGTCGCGAGTCCCGCAGTGACTATCGAGGTCACCAGGGGTCGCGGGCCTTTGGCGGAGGATCGATCGATCCACGGGATCAACGCTCCGAGGACGAATCCCAACAGAATAAGCGAGACGGCGGCAGGGGGCGTGAGGATGTCAATCAACTGGTAGCAGCCGAGCAGGTACCAGTCCGCGAGGATCGGATGCGGCTTGAGAAGACCGTCAGACGGGCTTCCCAGCGGCGGCGGGAACAGGATGGCGACCACTGTCACAGCAGCGAGAATCGACCAGAAAAGCGGCCACGCCGTCTCGGGGGAGAAATGCCGATACGCGGGGACCTTTTTTCTCGCGGTGACGCGCCAGCACAAGGCGGCCAGCATCAGGAGGAATCCCAGCGCGATATGCGCCACGAAGATCGCCATCAGCGCCTGCTGCGATATCTCGTCCCCTCCGAGAATCCAGCCCGCGGGCCAGCCGTGCAGGCCGAGCCCGCCGAGCGGATGCGCCGCCTCGTAGGTCATGATGTCGCCCTCAAAAATCCGACCCATCCGGAACGCCCTCTGATGCCACACGAGGAGGTAGCCGGTCAGTCCCGCCACCATGCCGACGGCCAGCACCACGAGCGACGAAATCCAGCTTATCTCCGCCGGCGATTTATAGGCCCTGCGGTACGCAATACGCACGAGCCGCAACAACGCCAGAATGACGAACAGATCGGTGCAGTACTTGTGGGCTCCTCTCAGCCACCATCCCATTGGGAATGATGTCTGCATGCGCTCCACTGAGCTGAACGCTCCCGTCACCGTTGGCGAGTATCCCGCAAGAAGCCCGACGCCGGAGATTACTATAAGCACGAACACGATCCAGAGGGCTTTGCCGAGGAAGTCGAACGGCGCGCCCGCGGACGGAAGCCCCGCGCGCTTTCGCTCGAAGGCCGCAAGGCCGTCGAAGAGGTCGCACGCCTCGATGCGGGCCCTCAGGCAATCACACAGCCGATGCGGTCGCGCTGAGACAACACGTCCCGCTTTCCCGACTTCATCGGGAACCGCCCGCTTCTGTCCGGTATTTTCAAGCCCGTTCTCAGGCATTTCGTCCCTTTGTCCGCTCCCTTACGGTCGCGGTTCTGTTCCGGATTGCAGCCACGAAGGCGGCGCGAGCGGAGCGTCCGGCAGCGCCGCTCGAATCTCCGTCCAGGTCCACTCGTTCACGTCCGGTTCGATCGAGACGATGTTCAGGGCCTCGCGACCCTCCGGAGGAATCTCCGGCACCTCTTCTTCGAACTCGACCGTGTAGAGGAATGCGCGTATGTATTCGAGCAGCCTTCGGATCGATATCTCGTCGAGATAGTCGCTCCAGCCCGGCATGCCGGTCCATGCGGCGTCGGCGGACCCGCCCGTGGTCTCGTCCGACGGATAATCCATCTTACCGTATCGGATTACCGACAGAAGGCGGGCATCCGACTGGCTCACCTGCCAGGGCAGATCGCGCAGGTTCCTCGGATGAGGCAACAGATCTCTCGATAGAGGCCCGTTCCCGTATCCCATCGTACCGTGGCAGTCCGCACAGAGTCTCTGGAACAGGGCGGGACCCTGATCCTCGGGAGCGATCCTGGGAATGAAGCGGTCGTCCAGTCGCAGATGCCAGTGAATGTCGTTCTCGCTTCCGATCGGATGAACCCAGGCCTGGTAGACGTACATGACCACGGCCCAGCGCTCGGTGTCGGTCAGAGCGGCCGGAAAAGCGGGATGAGGTTTGCGCGGCTCGATGGGTCGCCCGCTGTAGGGAACACCCTGAGTCCCACCGATGGAGCGCCCCCATGTGATGAGATGATGCATGTCGCGGGGGGAGTAATCCGGCGGCGATCCGGTCTCATCGCTGTCGATCCCGAACTGCCTGGTCCCGTCCCCGTGACAGTCGGCGCACGCCGAGAAATAGATCCCCTTGCCGTCCAGCAGAGGCACAGGCGCCGAAGGAGTGCGCGCGTCCGGCCCGGCCAGCCGGTCGGCGAGGCCAAGTGCGACATCCTCCCTCACGCCGAGCCTGACCTGCCATGCGGGCGTGGTCGATGCGACCACGAACGCGAGGAGAATCAGGACGACATATGCCGCGGTTCGAGTCATGAAGTCATCGCTTCAAGAAACCTCAGCGTAAGGACGTCCACATGCTCGAAGACTCGCATGTGGACGCCACCATCTCACACTTGCGCACTGCCGTGCGCGCCTTCAGCCGGCCAGGTGCCAGAAAGCGGCCACCAGGCCGATAATCACTCCGCCGAGGAGGATCACCGTGAGGGTGGACCAGACGCGGAGGGGGCCCTCATCGAACTCGATCGGCTCGATCCAGTCCCAATCGGGCTCAGCCCATCGTTCCGGTCCGCTCACAGCGTATCCTCCCCGGCGGCTATATTCTCCGCGGACTGTGTTGCATCGTCGGATGCTTGTCCCTCGTTTGTACTCGTACCCTCTTCCTCCGACGCGCCGTCCGCGGCCATCTGACTTTCTTCATCGGGAGACTCCTCAGCCGGTGTTTCGACCGACTCCGATGTCGGGCCGAGGTACTCCTCCAGAAAATCCTCCACGAACCAGTCCGGAGCGAAATCCGTCACCTCCAGCTCAGTCTCATCCGGACTGACTTCCACTTCCGCCCCCGCGCCGCTCACTCGCGCCATCGACCGCACATATCCCACAAGAAACCACATGGCGTCCTCGCTCAACTTTCCACCCCAGGCGGGCATGCTTGTGCCCGGGACGCCCTCGGCGATGCGCCAGTAAAGCATCACAGGCGTCCAATCCGCGTATCTCGGATCGGTGAAGTTCGCAGGCGGCACGACCGGGGACGGTCCCCCGAAGAGATCATGCGCAGGATGCGCATGCCACGCCATCGGGCCGTCGCCCCTCCCCGTCAGCCCGTGACATGCCGCGCACCTCGAGTTGTAGATGCCCCGCCCGGTTATCAGATACTCCGGCGTCTCCTGTATCGGCAGGACCAGATACCCGGTCTCATCATCGACATACTCTCTCAGTGACACCAGGACCTCGTCGGGCACGGCGTCCTCTATTCTGTTCCTCGCCCGTACCGCTTCCCATCCGCTCGGCACCCTGAACTGCAATTCCAGATATTTGACCAGCGCATCCTTCCGGACAGGGCCGAGATGCGCGTACGACGGCATGACCGTCCCCGGCTGCAGGGCATCCGGACGGTTGAGGCGGGTCTCCAGGATCGATCTTGGGTACCGACGATCCAGATTCTGAAGGTCGGGACCTATTCGTGTCGATCCGGGCGAGGCGTCCATCACGGCGAGCAACTGCTCGCTTGCCGGCGCGCCCATCCCGCGATCGCCGCCCCTCACCATCCGCGAATGACACTCCATGCAGCCCTCACCGTTGAACACAGCCCTTCCGAGCCGCGCCTCCGGCGAAATCACCCGCTCGTCCGGACTCACCCCGGACGTCGGCATCGCAATCGTGCCGAGAATGAGCGCGACCAGGAACGCTCCACTTCCCCAGGCAAAAAGCCAGTGTCCGTTCGCCGCGGACGGCATGCGGTCGCCCGCCGTGGCGGGAACGCTCATCCCTCACCTCCCTCGATCGCATCCCCCGGTCCCGCCGCGACGGTAGCGCTCAACGCGGGTCTCGGCGACGGCGCATTGACGGTGCAGACGACCATCCGGGCGAAAATCACCGACCCGACAAGCACCCCGAGACCCCCCAGTATCGAGCCCAACTGCAGCCAGCAGAATGTCGGCAGCCAGTCGGGCACGGAGAGCCCTTTCGTGAACGCCGCCGCCTGCAGCACTCCCGCCGCCGTCTGCGTTAGGAAAACAACCAGCAGCCCGACGATGAACCATCCCGCCGCGGCATATGCTCTTTCCGCCAGTACCAGCCTGCGACGCGAAATCCTCGGCGCCGCCGCGATCGCACCCCCCAGCATCATGAGAATCACCGCGCCAAGCGCCAGATGAGCATGCCCCGACGTGTTCGATGTGAAATGAAACGCCGAGTGAAGCGGCGGAATCACCATCACCACCCCCTGCACGCTCGCCGCCGCGATCCCCCCCAGCCCTCCGAGAATCAGCAGACCCGGCGGATCCCATACATACCCCCGCCACATCGCCCCGACCAGTATCACCAGTCCCACCGCGACAAGAACCCCCGCCAGCGCCCCCACAGCCTTCAGCCCGGGAAGTATCGGCGCATCGAGAAGATGAACGACCCCCATCATCGGGCCCAGGCACACCAGCAGCCCCGCTCCGATCACAAACGCGCCCCGGTCAAGCCTGAAGCGCGACCCCTTCGCCCCCAGGTACCACAAACCCACGCCCAGACCCGCCGCGGTGAAGCTGAGCATGAAAATCGCCCGCCAGCTTATCCACGTCCGCACCGCCTCAAACAGCCCCGTCCCCCACCAGCCCGGCAGCGCGAACGGGTACACAACCGCCGGCAGAATCGATGCCATGAGAAGGAACCCGCTCGACGGACCCGGCGCGATCGCCCGCGACCGCGCCAGCAGCGCCGACAGGTCGAGCGCAACGCAGATCAGGTACAGCCAGAAAATGAAC